>OCVV011291752.1_pt1 | contig 12507 bp, 12 predicted proteins | sample 1539721 | NCBI WGS metagenome assembly OCVV01 (sample SAMN02144230, study PRJEB22623) | gut metagenome | biome: sheep rumen | host: Ovis aries | place: New Zealand | reverse complement strand
TCATTTCAGTTCTCATTCCTCCATTATATCATAGGGTGAACTTTTCATAGAATAATTTCATAGGGTGATCTTATCATAGAATATTCATACCTAAATGCTTGAATTCTTGACTATTAACTTGCTTTGTGGTATAATAAAAGTATAGTAGCTTTATTAATTGGTAATATATTTCATAAGGAGGACTATACATGATAGATTATAATTACCAGGCGAATGCAAATATTTCAGGTTTTCTAGAAGACGTGGAATATGAAGAACGGAAAAATGCTCTACTAGAAATAGTAGATGCATTTAATGGAATCGGATATGGTATTATCTGCTCATTTAACCTCTTTCTTAGAGGCATAGTAGATGATTTTCACGATTTTGATCTACTAGTGGATATCAAAGATATCCATAAAGTTAAAAACATTATGGAAATAATGGGAGCTGAGCTCATCGAAACAGGGGGAAATGGCTATTGTGAATCTGACCAGTATTTACACTACCAGTTAGGTCGTGTAGATGTGGACATAATAGCGGGTTTCAGAGTTGTAACATTCAACACTGAAATTCTTTATAAATTTAATAGTGATGAAATAAGCACCTATACAATTTATGAGGAAAAGGAGCTAAAAATACCAATAGTTCCAACAGAGGCTATGTATCTCTTGTACGCTATGATGGAAGGATGGCAAGCAAAGCGCAGATACAAACGTCTCTTGATGGCAGAGTATCTCCAAAGCCAGAAACTGGATTTTCCGGAAATACTAAGGAATTATCTTGAAAAGCCACTACCTGGATGGGTAAAGCGAGAGATTCGGAGGCTTCTAATCACAGCAATTTAGTTCTTCAAAAGGCAAGATGTATCTTGCCTTTTTTGCATTTTATAATACCCCACTAGTCGGAATATAACTCTCATCTGGAGGATATACATATTCATCATTAGGCTTGTTCACTTTATTTATATTTGTTACTCTAACAATAGGCATATCACCATGATAATTACCCCTTACTATTTTCCCGGTAATTTCCACCCAAGTATCATCTTCTAATTTTTTTGCATCATCATACTCACACAAAAATCCAACTACAACACTTTTAAAATCAGAAGAAATAATCATATCTCTTGCTAAAATAAACTGATTATCATTTAAATCTAGAACTCTATAAACATAACCAATAAAATTAATTTTAGTTCCAGCATAATTATTAATATTATCATGAACTGTTTTTAAAACATTTGTATAATTACTTGTAGAAATTTTGCAAACTTCATCTTTAGGTAAGCAAGAAGAATCTATATTTGATTTTTTAGCTCCAGTAAATATTTTATAAATTACAATTCCTACAATTAATATCAATATTAATATCATTATTGTAAAAAAACATTTAAAAATTTTGCTTCCATTTATTTTAAAGTTGTATATAAACATTGCTTTCCTCTTTTCTTTTAATTATAATAAAATATATGAAAAATATTTAATGTATAGAACAAGAAATTTATTTCTAAAATTACTTGAAAAAAAGTAATTTTAATGATATAGTAACAATGAATAAAATTAACGTTAGGAAGGATTGAATACAAATGAGCGTATTAAACAAAATATTTAAGTCTTATAGTGAAAAAGAAGTAAAAAGGGTTAAACCTTTAGTAGAAAAAATTAACAGTTTAGAACCAGAAATGCAAAAGTTAACAGACCATGAATTAAGAGAAAAAACAGATTATTTCAAAAAACAATTGTCAGAAGGTAAAACTCTAGATGATATTTTACCAGAAGCATTTGCTGTTGTTAGAGAAGCTTCAAAAAGAGTTTTAGGAATGAGACATTTCGATGTTCAATTAATAGGTGGTATTATCTTACACCAGGGTAGAATTGCAGAAATGAAAACTGGTGAAGGTAAAACATTAGTTGCAACGTTACCAGTATATCTAAATGCTTTAGAAGGAAAAGGAGTTCATGTAATTACAGTTAACGACTATCTAGCAAAAAGAGATAGTGAATGGATGGGAAAATTGTATAAATTCTTAGGTCTTTCTGTTGGACTAGTTATATCAGGAATGGAACCAAAAGAAAAACAGGAAGCATATAACAGTGATATAACATATGGAACAAACAATGAATTTGGATTCGATTACCTAAGAGATAACATGGTAATTTACAAAGACCAATTAGTTCAAAGAGGATTACATTATGCAATTATAGACGAAATTGATAGTATTTTAATAGATGAGGCACGTACACCATTGATAATATCAGGTCGCGCAAATGAATCTTCAGATTTATATAAAAAAGCAGATAGTTTTGTAAGAAAATTAACACCTAAAGTAATTGTGGAAGAAGATGTAAAAGACTTTGAACAAGCTGAAGACAATGAAAAATATGATTATATAGTAGATTTAAAAGCAAAATCTGCATCATTAACTGGAAAAGGTATTAAGAAAGCAGAAGAAGCCTTCAACCTAGAAAACTTTAATGATCTAGAAAATTCAACATTAGTTCACCATGTAAATCAAGCATTACGTGCATATGGTGTTATGAAAAAAGACATTGACTATATTGTAAAAGATGGTGAAGTATTGATTGTAGACGAATTTACAGGTCGTATCATGTATGGAAGAAGATATAACAACGGATTACACCAAGCAATTGAAGCAAAAGAACATGTAAAAATTGCAGATGAATCTAAAACACTTGCAACAATTACATTCCAAAACTTATTTAGAATGTATGATAAATTATCTGGTATGACTGGTACAGCTATGACAGAAGAGTCTGAATTTGAAGAAATTTATAACTTAGACGTTGTAGCAATTCCTACAAATAAACCAATGATACGTAAAGATGAAAATGACGTTATTTATAAAAATGAAAATGCAAAATATAGAGCAATTGTACAAAGCATTAAAGAGAGTCATCAAAAAGGTCAGCCAGTCCTAGTTGGTACAGTTTCAATTGAAAAATCTGAAAAACTTTCAAGTTTATTAAAAAAAGAGGGAATTAAGCATGAAGTATTAAATGCTAAATACCACGAAAAAGAAGCTGAAATTGTAGCACAAGCTCGGAAAATTTGGAGCAGTAACAATAGCAACAAATATGGCAGGACGTGGTACTGACATTATGCTAGGAGGAAATAGTGAATTCTTAGCAAGAGAAGAAATGAGAAGAAACAAAATTGCTCCAGAACTAGTTGAAGAAGCAAACACATATTATGAGACAGATGACAAAGAAATTCTTGAAGCAAGAGAAAAATTTAGAAATTTAGTTAAAAAATATGATGAAAAAATAAAAGAAGAAAAAGAAAAAGTAATTGAAGCAGGCGGATTAAAAATAATCGGTACTGAAAGACATGAATCAAGAAGAATTGACAACCAGTTGCGTGGTCGTTCTGGTCGTCAGGGGGACATAGGCGAATCTAAATTCTATATTGGACTTGATGACGATTTAATGAAAATTTTTGGCGGAGACATGATTACTAAAGTTTATAATACTTTAGGTGCAGACGAAAATATGCCGATTGATTCTAGGATAATATCAAATGCCGTAGAAAATGCTCAAAAGAAAGTTGAAAGTAAAAACTTTAGCATTCGTAAAAATGTATTGAAATATGATGATGTAATGAATGCACAAAGAGAAATAATATATGGGCAAAGAAGACAAGTACTTGATGGAGAAGATATTCATTCAAGTGTTATAGACATGATTGATTTTGTTGCAGATTCAGTTCCACAAATGTATATTGAAGGAGAAAATGGAAACTTAAATATTGAAGCATTGAATACAGAAATAACAAATACATTTGGAATAGATATGAAAAATTTTGTAAAAGAAAATGCAAATAATCCAGAAGCAATAAGTAAAGAAATAAAAAATAAAGCACATGATATCTTTAATGAAAAGGAAAAAGAAATTACATCAGAACAAATGAGAGAACTTGAAAGAGTAGTAATGCTAAAAGTGGTAGATGAAAAATGGATGGATCACATTGACAGTATGGATGAACTAAAAAACGGTATAGGACTTCGTGGTTATGCACAAAGGGATCCGGTTATTGAATATCGTTTAGAAGGCTTTGATATGTTTGATGAAATGGTAAATGATATAAAGTTTGATGTTACAAAAATATTAATGCATATTAGAGAACACGGTGAAACAAGAAGACAAGAAACCGTAAAAATTACAGGTGCAGCCCTAGAAGCAATTCATAGTGTAGATGGTGGCTCTAAAATTGGAACAGATGTAGATAGAACAATAAGAAACGAAGGACAAAAAGTTGGAAGAAATGATCCATGTCCATGTGGAAGTGGTAAGAAGTATAAAAACTGTCATGGAAAAAATGCATAAAATCAATACTTTCAGAGATTTTACTAGTAAACATAAATATGAAAATAACCCAAATTGTTTGCATTTTGTTTGCAAAATGTTTTCATATGTCTATCTAAAATCTTTGAAATACCTGAAAATAAAGAATTACAGAGTTGCAAACAAAGTGAATAGAAATTATAGAAATGTTATCATTCGTGGTAGCATTTCTTTTGTTTACATTCGAATTTTGAAAGGAGAATGTAAAATGTCAAATGTAACAATTCAAAAGAGAGGAAAATACTATCAATACAAATTTGAAATTGCAAAAGTTGATGGTAAAAGAAAATTTTTAAACAAATCAGGATTCAAAACAAAAGCTGAAGCAGAAAAAGAAGGGATAATTGCATATAATGCTTATATTAATACAGGACATGATTTTGAACCAAGTGATATGAGTTATTCAGACTTGTTAGATTATTGGATAGAAAAATATTGCTATGTTAATTTAAAATATCATACTATAGAGGCTTATCAAAGTATTATTAAAAATCATATTAAGCCTAATATTGGATTTTATAGACTATCACAAATTACAAGAGCAATGTTACAAGAATTTATTAATCAAATATATATTAATAAATCATTTAGTAAAAATTTTTTGAATAATATAAAAAAAGTTATAAAATGTTCAATGAATTATGCATATGAATATGATTATATAAAAATAAATCCTGCAATAGGATTAAAATTACCTAAATATGATATTCCACCAAAAGATCCAGCCCATATATTTACTAATGAAGAAATTAATATGATATTAGAAAGATTTAAAAATAATCATTGTGTTTACTATGCATTTCTTACTGCATATTGTACTGGATTAAGAGTTGCTGAAGTATTTGCATTAACTTGGAATGACATAGATTTCAGGAATAAAACAATTAGCGTAAATAAAAACATACTAAAAAAGAATCAAAATGGTGCTACAAAGAAAAGACATATAAATGGTAATTCAACAACAGTATGGTATTTTGGAACTTGTAAAACACAAACAAGCTATAGAACTATACCAATAGGAGATACTTTATTAAATGCACTTAAAACTTATAAGAAAGAGCAAGAAGAAAATAAAATTAATTATGGTGATACATATATGAAACATTATAAAAAGAGTGTTATTAATCCATATAATAACAAAACAGAAACAAAAATTGTAAATGCATATTCTGAAATTGATGTAGCATTAGAAGAAGTAGATTTTGTTTTTGTAAAGAAAAACGGAGTATATGAAGGTACAGATAGTTGTAAATATCCTTTTAAAGTAATTCATTATGAATTGGGAATACCTTGCAGATTTCACGACTTTAGAGATACTCATGCTACAAGGCTAATTGAATCAGGTGCAGATATAAAAGCTGTTTCAAAAAGATTAGGACACAGAAATATTGATATAACTTATAATACTTATGTAAGAGTAACACAAAAAATGGAAAATGAAACTGCAAATAAATTTGAAGAAATATGTAAATGTTTGTAATGGAGGAAAAATAGATGGATAAAGTAAATAATGTGATTGATATAATAAAAGATATGACTTTTATAAATAAATTAAGATTTGGAGTTTGTGTTTTTTCAAGTGGATATCTAAATTTTAAATATGATAAAAAGGAATATTACAAGCAATATGATAAACTTTTAAGAGAATGGGATGAAGAATATTCAAAAAGTTTTTTAGATGCAAGAAAATATCCAATAATATTATTTGTACTGGCTAAAATGATGGAGATGAATGAAGGAGAGAAAAATCAAGTAATAATGTGGTTTATAAATAATATGTGAATTTATTAGAAAAATTTTGTCGAAATGATTGACAAATCCTGGAAACGATGATATAAGATAAGTGTATTCGATAAGAATACAACTGAAAAATTAAATATAGATATTTCCCTGTTGTAGGTTGAGTCACTATGTAACCTGATGATAAAATAGCGACTGATTTTAAAAATCTAAAAAGTACTTCGCGAGAAAATACTTTCCCTACTGATCGGAAGCCAGAATGTGTAAGAGGCCCTTTGATTCGTCGGCCTATGTTGGTTAAGTGAGTAAAAAGTCCAACAAGTATAAAGAAGTAATATGTAAGTCGTAAGTGCTACAGATGTCTTATTTAATTCACAGTAAACAATAATATAATAATGTCCAAAAACAGATATGTGTTGGGCTTATTAAAAGATACTTTTTTACAAAGAAAGTACGTTTGTTTATTGCGGATTAAATAGGCTTCTAGGTATCTCTTATGACTTTTTTGATATTTATTCAAAAAAAGTCAAGAAAAATTTTATGCAAGTAAGCAAAAATTTTTCAGTAAGAGTAAACGGAACTTCTTTATCATTTAATGGCTTTTTAGGGAGATATTTTAAAATATATAGATATTGATATAAGGTTTCGTTTAATTCAAAAAAACGAAGCCTTTTTTATCGTTTAAAGCTACTTGCTGGAAAGGAGGATAACATGGAAGATTTAAAAATTATTAATGCAGATAATTTATTATACACAACACTAGCTGAAAATGAATTTATAGTAGATGAGATATTGCCTGTTGGATTACACTTGTTTTGTGGAGCTCCTAAAGTAGGTAAAAGTTGGTTAATGCTTGATTTGTGTATTAAAGTTTCAAAAGGAGAAGAAATTTGGAACTTAAAAACAAATAAATGTGATGTTTTATATTTAGCATTAGAAGATACTTATTCAAGATTACAAAAAAGATTATTTAAGTTAACAGATGAGATAGATTCTAATTTCCATATAGCAATAGAATCAAATAAAATTACGAATGGATTAGTAATGCAATTAGAAAGTGCAATAAAACAATATCCTAATACAAGATTAGTTGTTATAGATACTCTTCAGAAAGTAAGAAAACAAAGTAATGATGTCAATTATTCAGCAGACTATGGAGATATATCAACATTAAAAGCATTTGCTGATAAAAATAAATTAGCAATTATATTAGTTCATCATTTAAGGAAACAAGATGATAGTGATGTTTTTAATAAAATATCAGGCACAGCAGGAATAATGGGAAGTAGTGATACAACATTTATACTAGAAAAGAAATCTAGAGATGATTCGGTTGCAACATTATTTGTGACAGGTAGAGATGTTGAGTATCAAACATTTACATTAAGATTTGAAGAATGTAGATGGAATTTAATAGAAAGGTCTTTTCAAAAAGAACTTGAAATAAAAAATGCTCCAGAGATAGTAAGTAATGTTATATCTTTTATCAATGAAAATAAAATGTGGCAAGGAACTGCAACAGAATTATTAGAAATATTAGATAAAAAAGATATAACACCACAATATCTTACTAAAGTTCTAAACGAATATAGTAAAACAATTTTATTGGATAATAAAATAAGTTTTACAACATCTAGGACAAGTATAGCTCGTTTAGTAACTTTGAAGAAAGATATTGATGAACTTACAGAGCAGAGCTAAAAATGACATTAACATTTATGGTAATGTCATCAATGACGATGATGACGCTAAAAATATATAGCGACAGAATTGTTATTGGAAGGAAGTCCAGAGGGAAAATCTGGCACACCAACTTTTGTAAAAAGTGTAGTGTGTTACACTCATAAATGCGATTTTTGAAAAATGGAGCAGAATTTAGCATGACTGTTGCAGAAGATTTTTCAAAAGAAGAATGTAAAATATTACAAGTAATATTTTACAGGCGAAGAAGCATATGAGTGTTCTCACGTTTTGATTGAGATAAATAAAATGCAAATTGAAAATTAAATAACAGTGCTTATAGTAAATTCATCGTCATTATCGTCATCAAAACGTGTTCTTACAAAGAAATACTAAAAAAGGAGAATGAGATATGCCGTATACAATATTAAGATTTAAAAAAGATAAAGGCGGTGCAATTGCTGGTTGTGAAAGACATAATGAGAGAAAAAAAGAAGCTTATAAAAGTAATCCTGATATAGATATTACCAGAACAAAATATAACTACCATATAATACAAGCACCAAAATACACCTATGGTAGAAAAATAAAAGAATTAATAAAGAAATATGAATGTAAAACTAGAAAAGATAGTATAAGATTGGTTGAAACATTAATAACCGCTTCTCCAGAGTTTATGAGTAAACTATCTGAAGAAGAAAAAAGAGAATATTTTGAAAGAGCGGCAGAATTTATGAAATCTGAAATAGGGGAAGATAGAATAATATCAGCTGTAGTTCATATGGATGAAAAAACACCGCATATGCATTTAGCATTCTGTCCTATAAATAAAGAAGGTAAATTATCTGCTAAAAGTATACTAGGAAATCAAAAAAGTTTATCAGAATGGCAAACAAGATATTATGAATTTATGCATGAAAGATGGAATGAGTTAGAAAGAGGACAATCTGCTCAAGTAACAAAAAGAAAGCATATTCCAACATGGTTATTTAAAATGGCAGATAATCTGGATTATTTATATCACAAATTATCTAACGTAATAGAAAACATTAATTTAATTGGTATGAAAAAAGACAAAGCAGAGGCAATTGAATTATTATCTGAGTTTGTACCAAAAGCTCAAAAATTTTCAGCTAAAGTAAATTCATATAAAGATTATATTAGAGAGTTGGAAATTAAGGTAATCAATCAAAAATACGACAACAAGGAACTTATGGAAGAAAATAATGAATTGAAGAAAGAAATGGGAGATAAAGAATTTGAAACTAGCATGAAATTAATGAATATGCAAAATCAAATTAAGAAGTATGAAAAATATATAAAGAAAATTCCAAAAGATGTCCTTGATGAAATTGATAGAAAAGAACGAGAACATAATTATAAAGATAAGGAGATGGAGAGATAATGAAAACAAATGTAATTGAAGAAAAAATGATTTATACAACACACGAAGTTGCAAAAATATTGCATTCAAGCCCAAATTATATTTATGAATTGATAGAAAAAGGTAAATTAAAAGCTATAAAATTAAAAAGCTTTAAAATAAGAAAATCTGCTGTTGAAGAATTTCTAAAAGAAAATGAAGGAAAAGATCTATCAGATATTGATAATATTAAAAAGATATCAACTAATAATGAAGAAGGACAGTAAAGTATGGGAAATGTTACAATTCAAAAAAGAGGGAAATATTATCAATATAAATTTGAAGTATCAAAAGTAGATGGAAAAAGAAAATTTATAAATAAATCTGGGTTTGAAACAAAAGATGAAGCAATAAAGGCAGGTAATATAGCATATACAGAATATTTGAATACAGGATTAGTATTCAAAGAAAAAGAAATATCATTTAGTGATTATTTAGATTATTGGTATGAAAACTATTGTGAACTAAATTTGAAATATAATACAAGAAGAACTTATAAAACAATAATGGACAAGTATTTGAAAAAGGAACTTGGAAAATATAGATTGAATGCTATAACAAGTGTTAAATTAAATTCATTTATAGTTGATTTATGTAATAGATATAACTATAAAAAATCTTATTATAGTAATATTTTAAAAGTTCTAAAGAATTGTTTTAGAGTAGCAACTGATGTATATGGTTTTATAAAGTATAATCCAACAATTACCTTGAAACTTCCTAAAATAGAAGATAACAATGAATTTGAAAAACATTTATATAACAAGCAGGAAATAAATAGAATTTTAGAAAGATTTAAAGATGATGAAGCATTTACTTGCGCATTTATTACAAGTTGTTTTACAGGAATGAGAACAGGAGAAGTATGTAGCTTAACATGGGAAGATATTGACTTTAAGAATAGGGTTATAAATGTAAAACATACAGTGTATGATAAACCAAAAGATGAAAAAGGTAGATGGTATATTGGAACTACTAAAACAAAACAAGGGACAAGGCAAATTAATATGAGTATTACTTTATATAATGCTTTAATGAATTATAGAAAGAAACAACAATACTTGAAGAAAGTATTTGGTAGTGAATATTACACATATCATTTTGAAGATGTATTAAATAAATATGGTAAAGTAACTGAAAAAAGAATTGTACAAAATGAAGGTAATATTCTTCAAATCAATAAAGCAGATATGGTCTTTACAAGACCTAATGGAAAATATGTTGGTAGAAATATATTAAATTACCCATTTAAAATAATTCATAAAGAACTTGGTATTGAAAAATGTAGATTTTATGATTTAAGGGGAAGTTATGCAACTATTAATTTAAGAAATGGTACTGAAATTAGAGATGTCGCAGATATTTTAGGTCATAAATATATTGAAACTACAGAAAATTTTTATATATCCAGTACTGACGAAAACAAAAAAGATGTAAGTAATGTATTCGATAGTTTAATGAGTTCTGAAACAATTAATAATATTATTAAATATGAAATTGATTATTAAAACATGGAGCTAGTTCTCTAAATTTATTATCTCAATATAAAAATACAAGTTAGACATTAGTGTCAATAAATTTCGGAAAAATTTTTTAAAAACTCCTGGATATAATATATTCTTAAATGTTGTTTTGGTGGATTTACACATAAAAGTGGAAATCCACCTTAATAAATATTTAAAATTTTAGTGTGCTAAATCGTTTAAAGTTTGATAAATTGGTGATATGTTGCCATCGTTTAAAATAGGCATATTGCCATTACTAAAATTATCACAAGTGTAGCTATTAGCAATATCTTCATTAATTGTAATTGTTTCAGTAAATTTATATGATTGCATATATATTTTAAAAATATTCATACCATTGTTTTTATAGTCATTAAGTTTAAAATATTGCTTAATTCTTTTAGTTGAATATCCTTTTGGACGAGATGAAAAGAAAGAAGCAATCAAGTGTGATATATGGCTTTCCATAGATGACCCAATATTAAGATCGAGCATTGATTTTATGGAAGAATAGTTATTAATGATGTAATTTAATTTCTTTGTAATAGTTTCAGCTCTTTTTTGATTTTGAGCTATAATTTGGGCAACAGCAGCTTTAAAGTAATTTATATCTTTTGTTTTGAAAATATGCAATAAATAGAAACGTTCGTTGTCATCTGAAGTTATATGATGAATGGCTTGTTTAAAATGGAATTCACAAAGATAGAATTTTACTGTATTATTGCTGTCTAGTCTAAGCTCTTGAAGACCAGTTTTAATCCAACCACCGCCATCAGAGAGAAGAGATATATTTTTAATTTTAGAAAAGTCATAGCGTTTAGCAATGTAATCCATAAACAAAGGCCATGCATTAGAATCATAACAAGAGAAAACAGAACGATTTACTAGTATACGTCTATTTTTAGATACGTTGACAACATTTTAAAAAGTTACAAAAGATTTAACCATAATATCTTTTTTTATATCTTGAGCTCCAATATATTTTTCATCAGCCATGACGTAAAGAGTATCAGGAGTTTCAATAGAAGCAGGGACAATATCTGGAGTATGCCATTTTTTAATCCAAGTGTAAACAGACTGACGAGAAATATTATTAACAGTAGAATTATCAATGAAATATTTTAAATCACCAATAATTGCAGAAGTATCACGAGCAGATTGAGCTTGAGAAGTATCAAAAGCATTTTTGATAGCAATACCTTTTATGATAGGATCATAATGGTCATATTTAGGTAAATCAAATATTTTATCAATGTAAAAGAATTTGCTATTTTTAGAAAGTTTATTTTGATAATATGTTCTAGAAAAATGAATTTCACCAACTAGTGTAATCAAAGTTCTATCAACATTAGATTTATTAATGTAATATCTAGACTTTCTGTATGCAGATTCTTTAAAGTCATTATCAATTTCTTGAAATGTAGTAATTACAACATTTCTAACAATTTCTCTAATAGATGATTGAACATTTGAAATCAACGAAAAATATTTATTATTGCAACTATTATCAATTAATAAATTATCAATCATAAAATCAATGGTTTTGTACAAAGTTGGAGAAATTAAAATTTTTATTTTATTTTTTAAGACATTTTTTAATTTTTGTGATATACTATATTTCAAAGGAATCCCTTCTTTCTAATATTTTGTGGTAAATATATTATATCAGAAAGGATTCCTTTTTTCTATTCCGAAACCATTTTACACTATTTAAGTAGACATAAATGTATGAATATTCTATGATAAGATCACCCTATGAAATTATTCTATGAAAAGTTCACCCTATGATATAATGGAGGAATGAGAACTGAAATGA
>OCVV011358549.1_pt1 | contig 12510 bp, 9 predicted proteins | sample 1539721 | NCBI WGS metagenome assembly OCVV01 (sample SAMN02144230, study PRJEB22623) | gut metagenome | biome: sheep rumen | host: Ovis aries | place: New Zealand | reverse complement strand
GGTCGATATTTTGTTTTCTTCGGGGTGGACACCACCCATTTTGAAAGTCTTCATGTTTCGTTCCTTTTATTGAGGTTAAAGTTAAAAGGGCTTATTGGTTGCTGACGGTAGCTTTCTGAGGCTCGGCAGCAGGAGCTACCGTATGTTCCACCTTCTCGTTGTTCTGTGGCGCGGCGGTATTTGTGGCGTCGGCTTTGGGAGCAGCGGGTTTTGGTGGAAGTGGGGGGAAGTTGACAGCATGGATGGCCCCAGTGGGGCATTCGGCCACGCACTTGCGGCACGACTTGCAGAGGTTGAAGTCGATATAGGCAAGGTTGTTCTCCACGGTGATGGCTCCAAAAGGACAGGTCTTGGCACACTTACCACAGCCTATGCAGGCAGCGCTGCAGGCCTTGCGGGCGGTGACGCCTTTCTCCTGGTTGCGGCAGGCCACGTATACGCGGCGGTCCTTCAGCCCCTTCTTTCTGAGCTCAATGATATGGCGTGGGCAGGCTTTCACGCAGGCACCGCAGGCGGTGCACTTGTCTTGGTCTACCACGGGAAGCCCCGTTTCGGGGTCAATGCTAAGGGCTCCAAACTGGCAGGCACTGGCGCAGTTGCCGAAACCTAGGCAGCCGAACATGCAGCCGCTCTCGCCGGCGTAGACGGTGTTGGCGAAGGCGCAGTCCTTCAGACCGTCGTAATGGTTCTTTGCTGTGGCGTTGGCGCAGGTGCCGTTGCAGCGGACCACGGCCACTTTCGGTTCGGAGGCTTCGGCTGCGACCCCCAAGAGGGCCGCCACTTTTTGGGCCACACCCTCACCGCCCACGGGGCAGTAGAGACCGTCCATGTTGCCCTGCTTCACGAAGGCTTCTGCCATGGCACGGCAGCCTGACTTTCCGCAACCACCACAGTTGGCTCCGGGGAGTACCTCGGCCACCTCATCGATGAGCGGATCTTCTACAACCTTGAACTTTTGTGCGACAAAATACAGTAGAATGGCGAAGATGGCACCGATAATGCCGAGCGTCAATACTGCAGTCAAAATCATGTTGGTCATTGTGTTATATGTGTTTTGTTTATTATTCCAGTGTCGTCCATTTATCTTGCAAAGTTACGTGTTTTTTTGGGATTGGCAAAATATTTTTATACATATTTTATAAAAAGATATCAACAATCGGTGAACATTGGTTGATAAAACCATTCATACGGGTATGGAATATCTGTTTATCCTTCCATCATACAAGGTGATTATCATCTGTTTATCAATCTATCTGTTCAGAATCATTGCTGGTAATGCTTGGTTGATTTGACAGGCTGATCTGTTTAACCAGCAAAGATCTGTCAAGCGTTTTCAGAAAAACCGATTCATTCGACAAGCTAATCGATTTGCCCAGCTAAGTTCTGTCTGGCGTTATCAGAAAAACATTAATACGACAAGCAAATCAGTTTAAACAGCAAAGATCCGTCTGGCGTTATCAGAAAAACCGATTCATTCGTCAAGCTAATCGGTCAACCCAGCCAAAAACTCTCATGCGATTTCAGGAAAACTCAATTTCGTCTGGTGTGATATGCTCGGCGGCACGTTCGCTCTTCCTCCGCTGTGGTTTCGCTCCAAAGAGGCTTCTCGTTTGCCAAGTAGGTTTATAGAAATGGGGTTACGTCCTCGATAGGATGTGTTGTGCCTGACAGGCCTACTTGTGGTGTTGTCTTTTTGGTCTAGTGTGTTGTGTGCTTGCTCCGTCCCATTTTTTTTCTGTAACGTTTTGTCAGATGATGTATTTATGTTATTGTATGTCATTTAATTATGTTTGCTCTTTTCTCTTTTTGAAAGTGTTTGACAATTGCCTTTGAAAAAAATATACCCCAATATTTGCTTTTTATTATTTTTTTTTCGTATCTTTGCAAATGAAAAAAGTAAAAATAAAAATCCCTTATGAGCAATATATTAGTAGGTTTCGACTTTTCAGCCGGTTCTGCCTATGCTGTCGACTTAGCCATCGACATCGCCAACCGTTTTGGCCTCAACCTCCGTCTTGTCTTCGTTAAAGATAAGGACCAAGACGAAGCCCCTCTCTGCGAAGAGATAGAACGCCGTATCCAGGCCGTATCTCACCTTTTCAAGGGCATCTCTATGGATTATGTTGTCCGCGAGGGCAAGGTTTCAGAGGAGTTCGCCGCCCAAGCCGAACAAGACGGCTCTGAGCTGATTGTTGTCGGCACCAACGGCCTCTCAGGTTTCAAGAAGAATTTCATCGGCCGCAATACATATAGCACCATTGCCAACAGTAAGTGTCCGGTCCTTACTATCCGAGAGGATTTCAATTTCGACAAGTCTCTCGAACACATTGTCGTCCCCATCGACAGTAGTGCCGACACCCGCCAAAAAATACCTTTTGCCGCCCGTTTCGCCAAGATTTTCGACTCTCAACTTCACATCCTTGGCCTCTACACCAGCGACAACAGCTCTATCAAAGGCATTGTGGACGGCTATGTAAACATGGTGGACACCTATCTTGAGAAGGCTGGCGTGCAACATGTGGTAAAGTGCGTCGATGTGCCTAAGAATCTTACTGTCACCACCCTTGAGTATGCTGACGAAGTTAATGCTGACATGATCGTCATCATGACCGAGCAAGAGTCTTCGTTCTCATCCATGATTCTCGGTACTTACGCTGAGCAGATGCTTACACTCTCCACCCGTCCCATACTCTCAATCCGTCCCGAGCAGGTCAACGGTTTGGCAAAGTAAGTAAGCCCTCCCTGTTAGGACCTACCAATGCCGTCCCTGCTAATGACCTTTGTGTTGTAAGTTCTTATGCGGATTGAGCATTCTTATAGTCAGGATGAGTGCTTCGGGTAATCTTCTGCGGTACGATGCATGCTTGTGCTAGCGGCATAGAAAGGGATTGTCGCTCACAGTAAAAACGATGGACACCTTACGATTACCTGAAAAAGGCTAAACACAACAAAACAATGTAGTAGAACCCACCTAATTAATTGATATGTCGATGAAGCTTTTTCGGTCAAGGCTATGGTCAGTTACTTCCTTTGAAGTAAAGAAGGTCATGAGTGCGTTTGTCATGCTTTGCCTCGTAGGCAGTGTGTGCATGGCTCAGGGCTACCGCCCTGGAGGCAACCGCAGCCGCGGTCATGTGCAGATTGTTGGCGATGTCGCTGTATCGCAGCTGGTGCAGCGCCACATCGAACTCAACGAACGTGTGCGCACCATCCCAGGCTACCGTATCCAGGTGGCTTCTCTCTCCGGCACCTCCTCCAAAAATAGGGCTTTCGACATGAAGGAGCGCATCCACACGAACTATCCCGGAGTGGAGGCCTATGTGGTTTTTGACGAGCCCAATTTCAAAGTCAAGGTGGGTGATTTCCGCACCCGGCTGGAGGCCTACGTTTTCCTCCAGCACATCCGTGGCGAATTCCCCGGCACCATCATCCGCGACAATATCTATCCCACCCAAATCAATTGGGACGAGATGGTACCCGAGTCCGAAGACGACATCTGATACCCAACAGGGTATATCCATTTTCCTCCCTAATGGAGCCAAGTCAACTCTTGGCTCTTTTTTTTGCCCCTGAGATTAATGCTATAAAGGGCAGTATGGCATTAATAGCTGTGCCTTAGCAATGTATTTAAGATGTCGTCAATGTGTCTTTAGCCATATTACCTCCCGCTATAATAGTGAGTAGGATTCTTTTCGGTAGCGGTTTTTATTAGGACTAAGGATGTCCAATGGGAATGTCGCTTTGAAAAAAATCATCACTAGTAATGATGCGGCGTACCCAAAATGGCTATTATTGGTTATCTTGTGTTTTCTTCTTCGTTAGTACTTTTGCATTTGAAAAACAGATGAATAAAAGTACATAACATGAAGATTAGATTATTGTTAGCTACACTAACTCTGACTGTCCTGCAGTCTTCTTTTCACTTGGCGAGTGCGCAGACCCGAGATACTGTGTCTGCCTATCTGCCCGATTCTGCGCTATCCGCCCGTCACCATTCACCTCGTCCTTCTCGCCTCACTCTTGGCGGTTATGGCGAGGCTACGTATCAATATAACTTCTTCAGCGACAATTTCAATCGGTATAAGTTCCCAACTAAGTATGCCGAAACCAAAGGGCATGGTCGCGCCGATCTTCCCCATGCTGTGCTGATGTTGGGCTATGATTTTGGACACGGTTGGTCGTTTGGTACGGAGGTTGAGTTTGAGCATGGCGGCGTGGAGGCTGCTGTGGAGATGGAAGCCGACGAGGCTGGCGAGTTCGAAAAAGAAATTGAGCGCGGCGGCGAAGTGGCGTTGGAGCAGTTTTGGCTGCAAAAGACCTTCTCCCCCAAGGCTAACCTGCGCTTCGGCCACATTGTGGTGCCTCTGGGTGCCACCAACAATGCCCATTTGCCCAATCAGTTCTTCGGCGTTTTCCGTCCTGAGGGCGAGAACACCATTTTCCCCTGCACCTGGCATGAAACCGGCATCAGTTTCTTCGGTCGTGCAGGGCAATGGCACTATGAGTTGCAGGTAATTCCGGCCCTCAATTCCAATATGTTCGACAAGGCCAGCTGGGCTAACAATGCCTCGGCTTCAGCTTATGAATTCCGTTCCGCAAACAACCTGGCTTTAGCAGCACGTGTGGACAACTATTCTATACCCGGTTTGCGGCTGAGTTTGAGTGGCTATGTGGGAAACACCTTCAACAACGACCTTCTTACCTACAACAGTTCGCGCTATGCCGATGTGCGTGGTACGGTGTTTATAGGTGCTTTCGACTTTTTGGGGCGTTGGGGGAGACTGACAGTGCGTGGCAATGCCGACTATGGCTACTTAGGCGACGCTTCGGCCATATCGGCCTTCAACACCAGTCTGGACAACAGCAGCAACTCACCCTACCTCCACACCCTAGTGGGACAGCGGGCCTATGCTGTGGGTTGCGAAGTGGGCTATGCCGTTGCTAAGCACTTTACTCCTTTTGTGCGCATTGATGCCTATGACTCCTATCTCCCGGCCACCACGCAGGCCAACAGCTTCCGTTGGACAGCACGTCGCTGCTACCTTGTGGGGCTCAACTACAGACCGATAGAAGACATAGTGGTGAAAGGGGAGTTTGGCTACCGCGACTTTTCTTCGCAGTACAACGACGAGCCTTGGGTGGCAGTAGGCATTACATGGGCAGGCTTCTTCAAGAGATAGCAGACCTGTAAACGATCAGATAAACTAAACAAATACAACAAATAATATCAGAATTATGGTAAAAAAATCTTTCTTTCGTGCAGCCGTTTTGTTTGCTGCCGTGGCCGTTGTTGGAACGGTGAGTTCCTGCAAGCCCGAAAACACAGTCACCGATGAGAATGCCACGCTGAAGCAGAACATTCTCAATACCTATGTGGAGTCTGTCGTTGCTCCCACTTACACCAATCTTGCCAACGCCACCCAGACGCTCTGCGAGCAGCTCACCGACCTTCGCAACCATCCTACCCAGGCCAAGCTTGATGCCGCCTGCGAGACTTTCCTCTCTGCCCGTGCCTATTGGGAGAAAAGCGAGGCTTTTCTTTTTGGTCCTGCCGGTGATTTTGGCATCGACCCCCATATCGACAGTTGGCCTTTAGATGAAGCCGCTTTCAACAACACCATGAACAACCAGTCGCAGCTGGCCCGTCTCGACGCTGAGGATGGCGACCAGTATGCTGGCACCTACATTGGCGAGGGCGCTCTCGGCTTCCACGCCATCGAGTACATCATCTTCTCCGAGGGTAGTCCCAAGAACATAGCCAACATCACGGAGAACGAGTTGATATATGTCAAGGCTGTGGCTGGCGACCTGCGCAACAAATGTTTCCAGCTGGAGGTCAGCTGGCTGGGCGACAAGGCTGCTGCCAGCCATGTGGCCCGTATGGAAGAGTTGGAATATAACGTTACTGTCGGCGGCGGTGAGAACAGCTACGGCGAGAACATGGTCAACGCCGGCAAACCTGGCAGCACCTATGCCAGCCTGACGGCTGCCATCATGGAGATTGTCAACGGTGCCAGTACTATCGTCGATGAGGTGGGCACCAAAAAGATTGGCATGCCATATTTCGGCGAAGACATCAGCTACATCGAATCACCTTACAGCCGCACCTCCATTACCGACTTCTACGACAACATCATTAGCGTGCAGAATGCCTATTATGGCGGTGTGGAGGACAGCCGTCACGAGACTATCTCTGTCCACGCCCTCCTCAGCAAGCTGGATGCCGATGTCGATGCCGATATTGCTGCTAAGATTACCGCTGCCCTCGAAGCCATCCACACCATGAAGGCCCCGTTTGCACTCAACTATTCCGATGCTTCGGCCAAGGCCGCCATCGATGCCCTCGACGCTTTGACCAAGGCTTTGGAAGCAGGCAACGATGTGTTGCGAAACGAGTAGTGCTTGACCGCTTTGCTGTTAGTTTCAACTATACAAAAAAAGACTTAATACAATACTACAACTATGACAAAACATTTTTTATTACCCGCCTGCTGTTTGGGCCTTTTGCTGGCTGGTGGCTGCAAACCCGACGAGGTGGAGGTCGCTAATGAATTGGCCGCCCAGATTGAGGTTGAGACCTATGCCGGCGGTCGCCTTGGCACCACGTTCAATGCTTCGGCTTCTGCCTACGAAGACCCCACTCCGGCGGTGGAGAATGCCGGCATGACCAATAAGTTCCTCTATGGCGAGTACTTCTTTGAGCGTACCTATACCCAAAATAGCGAACCCTTCAAGGGTCTAGGTCCCCTGTATGTACGCAGCTCCTGCATTGCCTGCCATCCCGGCTATGGTCACGGCAAGCGCATGGAACGCTACCGCGCCGACGAGTGGGGCAACGGCTATCTGTTGGTTATCTACAACAAACTGAACGACCAGTACGTCAGCTGCGTCACCGGAATGCCTCAGACCAAGGCGGTGGCACCCTTTAAGGCCCCTATCGACGAGGAGGGCATACACATCTCGTGGCTGCCCTATACCGATGAATGGGGCAACACCTTCCCCGATGGGGAAACCTACAGTCTCATCTATCCCGAAGTGACCATTGATGAGGAAGCCTTCTATGTGCCGTTGGACATCCCTTACGCCAACATGGGAGTGCTGTTGGAGTCCACTATCGGCATCTATGGCACAGGTCTGGTCGATGCCATCCCCGACGATTCGCTAAAGGCTCAGTACATCAAGGAGACGCAGGACGGCATCCTGCCCCATGGCCTCAATCCCGCCATCTGGAACGGCAGCGACTGGGCCAAGACCTATGCCAATACGGGACATCCCCTGCGCTACACCTACGCACTGTCCCGTGGCCCCCTGCAGGACGCTCCCGGTGCCAATGCCATTTGGAACATCACCAATGTGACCCGCAGCACCAAGCCTAAGCATTATATGACCACCATCTATGCTACCACGGCCTCTAGGGACCCCGAGGTGCAGGAGAAATTCTATGATTACTTTCCCCAATACCGTACCGAGGCCGGCGTGGAACAGGACATCTATAACTATTTGATGGGAGAAAACGTTCCGGCCGACATGAGCGACGAGGACTACACCAACTTCATGATTTGGCACCGTGGTCTGGCAGTTCCGGCTGCACGCAACTTGGCCGACACCACAGTCCAGCGTGGCCGCAAGCTCTTCCGCGAGATGGGCTGTGCCTACTGCCACCGCCCCTCCTGGAAAACGGGCGAGGACAACTTCACCGACCCCACAGGCTTCTTCCGCGATGGCGACAGCCGTCTGCCCCGCTACCCTTATCAGACCATTTGGCCATATAGCGACTTTGTGCAGCACAAACTGATGATGAAGAACGACATCCGCACTGGGTGGTGCCGTACGACTCCCCTTTGGGGTCGGGGTCTGAGCATGGTGTGCACCGGTGCTCAGGACCGTCTGCACGACTGCCGTGCCCGCAATGTGGTCGAGGCCATCATGTGGCATGGTTCCAAGGACAGCGATGCTCGCTACTCGGTTGAACAGTTCCGTAAACTATCCAAGTCCGACCGCGAGGCCGTGGTCAAATTCATCAACGCCATCTGACCACTACCTTATACAAAGAAGAGGGTGTCTCAAAAGACAAAGACATCCTCTTTTTTTTTACCAGTAGTTTGAGGTTTGTACCAAATAATCGATTCCCGTTAGGAAATAATATACTTTTGATGCACCCTCTTGCTATTGCGTTTCTCTAAAACAGCGGGTTTGCCTGGCAAGTCAGTTACAGGCTCTCAATAAACTTCTTTACATCCCAGAAATTATCACGTACCTTGGTCAACTCTGAAGGGGGCAAATTCCACCATTGCTTGGCCAGGAGTTCTTTGATGGTTTCCTCGTCAAATCGGTATTTCACCACTTTCGATGGAACTCCTGCTACCACGGCATAGGGGGGCACATCGTGTACCACCACGGCCCCGGCTCCTACCACAGCCCCATCCCCAATAGTGACTCCGTCCAGCACCAAGACATTGGCACCTATGAAGACGTCGTTACCGATGTGTGTCAGCTTGGATTCAGCAAATATGTTCTTTTTGCAAAGGGTGGTTCCGTTTTGGCAGGCGGTAGAATAAAACATTGGAGAAGTGCTAACGCCATTGGTGGGGTGCATTCCCAGTCCACAGCAGAAGTTTGGTCCGATGGAGCAGAATTTGCCTATTTCGGTATTGGAGACATTGGCGTTCTTTGAAATATAGGAGTAGTCGCCCATTTCCATGTTGTAGAAGAAATAGGGCGGGTTAATCATTGTGTGGTGACCAAAGGTGCATTGCGAACGGTCGCTCCTGACTAGCGAATAGCCGTAGGTCTTGCCTTTGAGTATAGTCGGCATGTCCAGCCAGCGGCCCAACAGCCGCTGAATGCGGTATTTCATTTTTTTCTTCGCCATGGGCCTTTGTGTCCAAGAGATTTCTTGATTCTTTTGTTTATCATATAGCGAATTATCTGGTTCCTAGTCCATTCCTTGCGGTTGGGTTCGAAGTACATGAAGTGGAACTGCCGGTCTGCTTCGCTCATGATTTCTTCTGATGCGGGGTGGGTCAGGGGCAGTATGGGGGAGGTGGGGATGTTGTCGATGATATTGCCTTTGCCCAAGGGGTGGGTTGCGTTGTCGATGGTTCCAATGTTGCTCGAAAGGTTCACGTTTGGAATGATGCCTTTGCCGTGATGTAGCCAGATGGACATAAAGAACTGCATGTCCCAGCTGGAGTTGCCCACACCGTCTTTGTGCACTTCGTCTAGGCGGTCACACCAGTACTCGCGCTCCAGGGCTCCACAGCCATATTTTCGCAGTGCTCGCGAAAGGTCGAAGCGTGAGGTCTTCTTCAGCCGTATGTCGAAGGCCTGCCACGCCCTTTTCCATGTGGCCCAGGAGCACAGATTACGGTTCATCATAGAGAAATAGTAACTTCCGTCGCCCCATTTGTGTTTGTCCACATTCATGCTTCCAATGGCTTTCACCGTAGCGTCGTTGCGGTATCTCTCCAACAATTCTGCGGCATATGGGAAAAAATCCAGATGTGGCACGGCATCATCCTCTAGGATAATACCTTCTTCCACATTGGAAAAGAACCAGTTGAGAGCGGCTTCCGGCCCTGGTCCGCAACCCAAATTGGTGCTCGAATAGTTGGTGAGTACCTGAGTTTCGGTTCCTTCAGTCAACTCTTTTATTATGGCACGTACCTCGGCAAGGGGGGCTTCGTCGTTTTTCCCAATCCTAGGGCCATCCTGAAAAACAAATAGATTGCTAGGGGGCAGCTGCATCACCACCTCCAACACTTTTCGTGTATAGTCTGGCCGGTTAAAGTTTATTATTAGAATTGGGGTACTGAACATTGTAATCGAGTCTGTGTTAGTTTCTACCTATTGTATCGTCTGTGTTATACTGATGATTTTTAATTGAATAAGCGGTATTTCCTATGATAAATGACCTTGCAAAGATATAAAAAATATTTAATTGAATGTTTTTTTGTGTTTTGTTTATTACATCCAATCCTTCATTTTTTCTTGCGGGGGTCGCGGAAAGTGGTGGGGTAGGGCACTTTGCGCTGTGGGTTCTTGGGAAACCAGCCGCGCAGCACTCGCCGCTCCTGTTCAAAGAGTTCTTTGATGCCCCACAGGCTGCTGAATCCTACCACACCAACGATTATGCTGATTATTTGGTTCTTTATGCATAGCGACGACACGATGCATAAAATACCCAGCAGCAGAAACCACCACCAGCACCGTTTGCTTAGGTAGTATTCTGCCTTGATTACGATGGGATGAAAAATACCTATGGTAAGAAATGCCGCTATGCCGATGATAATGCCAGTATAGTTCATTTGATGTAAATTGTTTCTTGATACGTAACTTTTTGATAATTACAAGTTAAATGCGTTTTCTCTTGTAGAAAGTGAAATGCAAATATACAAATTATTCATGAATTGTTGCATTCCGTGTTGGCAAAACCCCTTCGTCTTCACTATCATGCGTAACTGTGCATCCCGCCCAACACAAGGTTGACACCGAAATAGGTGACCAGCACGCACAGGAAGGCCAGCACGGCATACCAGTGGTACGTGCGTGGCTTTTGCAAGGCGGGGAGGCTCTGCCCATGGAGCAGCAGGCCGTAAACAATAAGTGTAATCAGTGCCCACACCTCCTTGGGGTCCCAACTCCAATAGGTACCCCACGATACATTGGCCCACACGGCTCCAATAAAGATGCCCACCGCCAGCAGGAACACTGCGGGATAGAGCATGATGAGGCTCACCACTTGCAACCGCTCCTGCAACTCCCTGCCCCCGATGAGGGCGGCTACGCCCATCAGCATCACGAAGGCCAGCAGGGTATAGGAGAGCATGATGACTGCCACGTGTATGCACAGCAGCGGCGAGTCCAGCACTGGGGCCATCTGTGTCATGGCGGGATTGCTGCCGCTCATCATGGCCACCATCAGTGCCAATCCGGCCATCAACATTCCGCAGGGCAGCGAGAGGGTAATCTTGCCCTGTGCTGCCCATGCCAGCACGGCCAGGCAGAGGGCCAAGAAACACATCGTCTCGTAGCCGTTGGTAAGGGGGATAAACCCTTGTGCCACCCAACGCAGCACGAAGAGCAACAACAGGTATAGACTCAGGCCTACTGTAATGAGGGTCCCGGCCAGGGTAGTCCAGCGGCGAGGACGCCTTTGTGCTCCCAGGCAGTAGACCATGTAGGCAAAGAACAACAGTCCCAGCGTGGTGCAGGCCATGGCCACGGGCTTGGTGCGCGACAGGCGGTTCCATGCTCGCTCGGATCCCATGCGGACTGCCGAGGGCAACTCTGCTCCAAGCCGTTTCTCCTGATAGCGCGTGAGTTTGTTCAGCACGGTGTCGAGGGTCGCAAAATCACTATTGAAAGCCAGTTCTGTACAATAACGAAGGTGCTGCCGAATAAAAATGAACTCCTCCTCACCGATAGTCATGGGCAGGTGGTCGCCGGGTGAATACCACGCCAATGCCCCTGCCGAGTCGCGCACGGGATATATCTTATACAGCGTCCCCGACATCAGCATCATTTGCAATTCTTGTTGCTCCTGCAAGTGCTTACCCCCCTTGGTGGGCACTTCCATCCACTGTGCCGGAAAGAACATCCAGCCGCTCAGCACCTGCTCTGCTGTCAGTCCGTGGTAGGAGGGGTTGCCGTAGAGCTTGGTGCTCACATCGCGTGCCAGTGTCTGCAAGGGACACACGCGGTCCTGATACAGCACATAGCTGTGTCCGAGTAGGTCTGCACTCTGGCGCGAGAGGGTGGGGGGCAGGCTCTCCTTCGCCCTGGCCCCGCCGCAAGCCACCAGCAACAGCAGCACCAGGGCAGCCCCTTGTTTTAGCAACGGGCTTTTTAGCAACTGGCGGAAGTGACTATTCTTTTCGAAGAAGAAGCCGATAAAACTGAGCAGCAGTAAAATATAGCCGGTATACGTAACGCCGATGCCCCAGGGGTCGTGGGTGGCGGTGAGGACCACTGCCCCGCTGCCTCCCTCGTCATAGCCGGTCATATACAGTCGGTAACCTTGGTAACGGCCTATGTGGTTCATGCTCACGTCCATTGGGGTCTGTCCGCCTGTTGCGTCGCCTATGGTCAGGTGGCTGACGAAGTTTTGTGGGGCTTGGGTGCCGGGATGGTGCACAATCTCGAATTCCTCCAGTGTTATGCTGAACGGCAGCTCACTGTTGGTCTCTCCGGGTGCAAGTTCCAGACGGTGTTTTTGTCCCGTGAGGGTGGTCAGCAGGGCCCCTATTAGGATGAGGCCAAAGGCCAGATGGATACCGAAGGTGAGCGGGCGGCGGATGAGCTTAGCCTGGGCTATCACCACAGCCGAGGCGACAAAAAACAGGGCCCACAACAGGGCAAACCATAGGGTGTGATACACTTTGTCGGCGGCTACTACAGGTCCTTCAACTTTTTCAATAAAAGTACCCACTGCCATGGCAATGATAGTTAGAGCCATGACAGTGAGCGGTATAAGACGTATGATACGATTCTTCTTCATTTGCCAACTTC
>OCVV011150544.1_pt1 | contig 12510 bp, 9 predicted proteins | sample 1539721 | NCBI WGS metagenome assembly OCVV01 (sample SAMN02144230, study PRJEB22623) | gut metagenome | biome: sheep rumen | host: Ovis aries | place: New Zealand | reverse complement strand
GGTATGCTGAGCGAATTCATAGTCGGAAGACATGGTCAGGCGAATGCCGCTGCGTCATACGACAAGCTATCGAATGGGCGACCTTGGAAGTTAGTCGGCTATCTGGGTATGCTTACTTCTACCATTATTCTTGGCTTTTATGCCGTGGTTGCAGGATGGTGCCTGCAGTATCTGTTTGCCTCTATTGCAGGACAGGTCAATGGCGATGCCGAGTATGTAAAAGAGTACTTTGTATTGTTCTCCAGTGATGCCTTGAAACCAGTGCTTTGGGGTGTCGGCTTTGTACTCATCACTCATGTCGTAGTCATCCGTGGAGTGCGCAGTGGAATAGAGCGTGCTTCCAAATTGCTGATGCCCATCTTGTTGCTGTTGCTGATTGTCATTGTTATTGCCTCCTGTCTTTTGCCAGGTGCTATGGCTGGCGTCAGATTCCTATTCATGCCCGACTTCTCCAAACTCGGTAGCAATGTCATATTAGAGGCTTTGGGACAGGCATTCTTCTCGCTTTCACTGGGAACAGCCTGCCTATGTACCTATGCCAGCTACTTCTCTAAGGAAACCAACCTCTTGCATTCGGCAGGTCAGATTGCACTGCTTGATACCCTTATAGCAATTCTTGCCGGACTCATGATTTTCCCTGCTGCCGCCTCGGTAGGCATCAATCCGGATAGCGGCCCCTCGCTCATCTTCATTACGCTGCCTAACGTCTTCCAGCAGGCCTTCAGCGCCATGCCTATAGTGGGGTACATCATCAGCATCATGTTTTATGCCCTGTTGGTGTTTGCGGCTCTGACCAGCACTATTTCCATGCATGAAATTGGAACAGCCTTCTTCTCTGAGGAATTCCATCTTCCACGTAAGAAAGCAGCATGGGTGCTAACCATTGTGGCTTCTGTCCTCTGCTCTTTCTGTGCCCTGTCTGTCGGGGCTTGCGACATCAAACTGGCAGGCCTTTCACTGATGGATTTCTGCGACCAGCTGACAGCCAACTTCATGCTTCCGTTAGGCGGAATGTTGACCTGCCTGTTTGTTGGCTGGTACATCCCCAAACAGTTGGTTTTTGACGAATTCACCAATCAAGGCTCTCTCAGCAGCCGCTTTTTCGGAATCTACCTCTTTGTGGTGCGTTTCGTTTGTCCTATCTGCATCGCATTGGTATTCCTTCATCAGTTAGGTGTAATATGAATCGTAACGACCGAAAAGTAGCCACCGCAGCCATCGCCGTGGGCGTGTTGGCATTAATAGGTCTATGGTTGACAGGTGACGATGCTGTTATACCCCAAAGTTCCCGCAGAACCGACTCCACTCATTTCACCAATAAGCCCCACTACTATTATGCCGTCCCTTCTACAAAGGCAGAACGCTTTCCCTTTGACCCCAATACTGCAGACTCTACCCAGTTGTTGCGGTTAGGACTACAGCCTTGGCAGGTTCGCAACATCTACAAATACCGTGCACGGGGTGGTATCTATCGCCAGAAGGAGGACTTTGCCCGACTCTACGGTCTTACCGTCAAACAATATCGCGAACTGGAACCATACATCCGCATTTCCAGCGACTATCTGCCAGCCTCAACATTGGTGGGTAATAGAACAAATAAGCAAGATAGAACCAATGGGGCCAATAAGACGTATGAACGGGATACCCTACGCTTCCCCATTAAAATCAAAGAAGGCGAACACATTGTTCTGAACACTGCCGACACGGCACAGCTGAAGAAGGTGCCTGGCATAGGTACTTATTATGCCAAGGAAATCCTGCGATACGGCAAGTGGCTTGGAGGCTATGTCCATGTGGATCAGCTGGATGAAATAGAAGGTTTCCCCCAAGAGGCCAAGAAGTACTTTGTCGTTCAGAATGCTTCTCCTAAGAAGCTGAATGTCAACCGTTTGTCGCTGTCCGAGTTGCGCCGCCATCCTTATATCAATTATTATCAGGCCAAAGCCATCACGGACTATCGCCGCCTGCACGGGCCTCTCAAAAGTCTTGATGACCTCAGCCTCTCTTCTGACTTTCCTCCCCAAGCCATAGAACGATTGAAACCTTACGTGGAGTTTTAGTGCCAAAAACGTTAAAAAAAACAAGACGTCAGCAAATTCTTTCTTCTTCCTTCTTCTTTATTCTCTAAAATTGTTAACTTTGTCACTTGATATGGACTATACGCTGAATTGTAACGGACGACTGCTGAGTCTGGAGGAGCCACAGGTCATGGGCATTATGAACGTGACGCCCGACTCATTCTATGCCGACAGCCGGCAGCAGACAGAAGAAGAGATAGCCCACCGGACGGAAGAGATTCTTGCCCAAGGTGGCAGCATCATCGACATCGGTGCCTGTTCCACACGTCCTGGCAGCAAGCCCGTCAGTGAGGCTGAGGAGGCTGACCGACTTCGACATGCATTAGCCATTGTACGCCGTGAGGCTCCTCAAGCCGTCATCAGCATCGACACCTTCCGTCCACGAATGGCACGTATGGCAGTGGAGGAATTCGGAGCCGACATCATCAACGATGTCGAAGGAACCATAGACATGCAACGCATGGTGTCGCAATTGCGCGTACCATATATATATATGTCCAGCAAAGCCACCATGTATGACATCTTGCTCGATTGTGCCGAGACTACAGACCGCCTGCGCTCCTGGGGACAAAAAGACATTGTTCTTGACCCAGGCTTTGGCTTTGGCAAGACATTGGAACAAAACTACCAGGTCATGAACGAATTGGAGCGAATGCAGATGACCAGACTCCCCATATTGGTGGGCATCTCACGCAAATCCATGATTTACCGCCTGTTGAATCATCGACAGGAAGAGGCACTCAACGGCACGACGGCCCTCAACACCATTGCCCTCCTGAAAGGTGCCAGCATCTTGCGAGTCCATGATGTCCGTGAGGCTGTTGAGTGTATCGAAATAGTGAATGCACTACATAATTAGTAAACCGTCAAATTGTACATAAAGGCTATGTTTTTTGAATTTGGAATCAAAGATATCGTCGACATTGTCCTGGTCGCATTGATGCTGTACTACATCTACCGGCTGATGAAGGAATCGCGCTCACTGAACGTATTCATGGGCATTATGGTGTTTGTAGTTTTGTGGCTGGTCGTTTCCCAGATTCTGGAGATGCGACTGTTAGGTTCTATCATGGACAAACTGGTATCTGTGGGAGTGATTGCACTCATCATCCTGTTTCAGGAAGATATACGCAAGTTCCTCTACAACCTTGGTGCCCACCAGCGCATACAAGCCCTGCGACGCCTCTTTTCCAGTAACGACAAGAAGCAGAACAGCGAGAAGCTGAAACAAGTCATCATACCATTGGTCATGTCATGCATGAGCATGAGCAAGAAGAAAGTCGGAGCACTCATTGTCATCCAGCGGGCAACCCCACTCGATGACATTGTGGCTACGGGTGAGCGCATTGATGCCACCGTCAGCCAGCGTCTGATAGAGAACCTCTTCTTTAAGAACTCGCCCCTACACGACGGTGCCATGGTCATTGCCGACCAGCGTATCAAGGCCGCAGGCTGCATTCTGCCCGTATCGCACGACTTGAACATCCCCAAGGAACTGGGCCTGCGCCATCGTGCTGCCCTGGGTATTACCCACGAGAGCGACTGCATCGCCATTGTGGTCTCTGAGGAAACAGGCAGCATCTCAGTAGCCATACGCAGCGAGTTCCAACTCAGGCTGTCGGCCGAAAAACTGGAAAGTATCCTGACTCAGGAAATGACTTAAAGTGAAAAGTAACGGATGAAGATGGAAGAAGTTAAAAGTTAAAAAATAACAAGGCGGAAGCAAATTCTTCACTCTTCACTCTTCACTCTTCACTTTATTTTGTACCTTTGCAGACAATGTATCTAAAAACTCATTAAACAAAAGAAACAAACTATGGATTTATTAAGTCAAATCGTAGCGCGTGCTAAGGCAAACAAGCAGCGTATCGTGCTCCCCGAAGCTGAAGAGGAGCGCACACTTTGTGCAGCTGACCGTGTGTTGGCTGAAGACATGGCAGACATCATTCTGATTGGTAACCCTGCCAAGGTAGCAGCTCTGGCAAAGGAGAAGGGGCTGACCCATATTGACAAGGCTACCCTGATTGACCCTGAGAACTATGAGAAGAGTGAGGAACTGGCTGAGAAGCTGGCCGAGATTCGCAAGAATAAGGGCATGACCATTGAGGAAGCCCGTAAACTGATAAAGAATCCGCTCTATCTGGGTTGCATGATTATCAAGACCGAAGGTGCTGACGGTCAGATTAGTGGTGCACTGTCAACTACCGGCGACACCCTGCGTCCTGCTCTGCAGATTATCAAGTGCTCTCCGGGCATCACCTGCGTCAGCGGTGGTCTGCTGCTCATCTCTAAGGAGAAGCAGTACGGTGAGGACGGTGTGCTTGTCGTTGGTGACGTTGCTGTAACCCCGATGCCCGACGCTGCCCAGCTGTCTCAGATTGCTGTCTGCACCGCTCAGACTGCCAAGTCTGTTGCAGGCTTTGCTGATCCCCGTGTGGCCATGCTGAGCTTCTCTACTAAGGGTTCTGCCAAGCATGAAGTTTGCGACAAGGTCATTGAGGCTACCCGTCTGGCCAAGGAGCTTGATCCCAGCCTGAAGATTGACGGTGAACTGCAGGCTGATGCCGCTTTGGTTCCCTCTGTGGGTGCCAAGAAGGCTCCCGGCTCAGACATTGCCGGCAAGGCTAACGTGCTCGTATTCCCCAACCTTGAGGTAGGCAACATTGGTTACAAGCTCGTCCAGCGTCTGGGTGATGCCATTGCCATCGGCCCCATCCTGCAGGGTATCGCACGTCCTGTCAACGACCTTTCCCGCGGTTGTTCTGTTGACGACATCTACTACATGGTAGCCATCACCGCCTGCCAGGCCATGGACGCCAAGAAATAATTGACAATAGATAATTGACAAGTATGAAGATATTAGTATTAAACTGTGGTTCGTCCTCCATCAAGTACGCACTGTACAACATGGACGACAAGAGTGTGATGACCAGTGGTGGTGCCGAGCGCGTAGGCTTGGATGGTGCCTTTGTTAAGGTGAAACTCGCTAATGGTGAGAAAAAGCAGATTATGCACGACATCCCTGAGCATACCGAGGGTGTGAAGTTCATCTTCTCTCTGCTGACCGACCCCGAGATTGGTGTCATCAAGGACCTGAAGGAGATTGATGCCGTAGGTCACCGCATGGTGCATGGTGGCGAGAAGTTCAACAAGTCAGTCATCCTGACCGACGAGGTACTGAAGGCTTTCGAGGAGTGCTCTGACCTGGCTCCCCTGCACAACCCTGCCAACCTGAAGGGTGTCAATGCCGTGAAGGAACTCATGCCCGGCCTGCCTCAGGTTGGTGTCTTTGATACCGCTTTCCACCAGACCATGCCAGCCAAGGCCTATATGTATGCCATCCCCTATGAGTTGTACGAGAAGTATGGTGTACGCCGCTATGGTTTCCACGGCACCTCTCACCGTTATGTCAGCGCTCGCGCCCTGGAGTTCCTGGGCATGAAGGCTGAGGGTACCAAGGTCATTACCTGTCACGTAGGTAACGGTGGTTCCATTGCTGCTGTGGTTGACGGCAAGTGTGTGGACACCTCAATGGGTCTCACTCCGCTGGAGGGTCTCGTCATGGGTACCCGCTCAGGCGACATCGATGGTGGTGCTGTGACCTTCATCGAGAAGAAGCTCGGTCTCGATGCTGACGGCATGTCTAACCTGCTCAACAAGAAGAGCGGTGTTGCCGGTATCACTGGTGGTTCCAGCGATATGCGCGACGTAGAGAATGCTGCCAAGTCTGGTGACAAACGTGCCCAGCTGGCTCAGGACATGTACTTCTATCGCATCAAGAAGTACATTGGTGCCTATGCTGCTGCCATGGGTGGTGTAGACGTCATTGTCTTCACTGCCGGTGTGGGTGAGAACCAGATCAGTATGCGCTCTGAGGTCTGCAAGGGCTTGGAGTTCCTGGGTGTTAAGTTCGACGAGCAGAAGAACAACATCCGTGGCGAGGAAGCCATCATCTCTGCTGACGATTCAAAGGTCAAGGTCGTTGTCATCCCCACCGACGAGGAGCTGATGATTGCTACCGATACCATGAATCTGCTGTAAGCAACTATATGCCTCTATGAAAATACCCCAGCCCTATTCCGTAAGGCTGGGGTATATATTACCATACGAATAACCATTATGCCCATCCGTTATACACACAAAGAAGAGTTATGGAACTCGTGGAGCCACGCGGGGGGCATCGTCATGGGCGTAGCTTTCGGCATAGTCTTTCTGGTCATGGCCTTTCAAGGCGACAACCCCTGGGCCCGACTTGGCGTATGCCTCTACCTCTTTGGCATGCTCGCGTCCTATGCAGCCTCTACCGTCTATCATGCACTACCCCTCTACAAGCACTATCGCGGACAAGGACTCGTAGGCCGCCGTTCCGTCTGGAAAGAACGATTGCGCCGTTGGGATCATGCCGCTATCTACTGGCATATCGCGGGCTCCTACTCGCCACTCACCCTCATCGCCCTGCGCACCCAAGGCTACTGGGGCTGGGCGCTCTTCTCGTTCGTATGGCTGTGTGCCATTGCGGGCACCGTTATCAGTTTTGTCCGGCTGAAGGAGCACTCCAACGTAGAGACTTTCTGCTTCATCGGCATGGGACTCTCCATACTCGTTGCCTTCAAGCCCCTCCTTGACACGGTGTCTACAGCAGCCATCATCTGGATTATCGCCGAGGGCGTATGCTATATTACGGGAGCCGTATTCTATTCGTTCAACCGTCAGCGCTACATGCATTCCGTTTTCCACTTCTTTGTCCTCGCCGGTAGCCTCTGCCATATCATTGCCGTCTGGGATGTCTTGATGGAAAGTATCTAATTGAACTCTCCACCTCCCTCTCCGCCTCTTTAAGTGTGTCTACGATTGGCATTAACCCCCAATCATCCAAAAGCCCGAATACAAGAATATTCTGGGGACGAAATAATATGTAAATCCCGATGCCTACTAATAGAAACAGAACAGACAGTGCGCACTTGAATGGGTTGTTAACAAATAGCACCTTATACATCATTTTAACATGTCCCATTTATAATGACCGTATAATCCTCAGTAAATGTTCAATGGTAACACCATCCACCATTGGTTGAGATTCAAATACCATAAAATAGCGGAACCGACTGTCGTTCTTTTCCCATAGTTGACCCAATTCCATTTTGTATTTGCTTGGATCATTGTTCTTAAGATGGTTACCCTTAGGCTCCACAAGAATGATTCTGCCTGATTTGAGATAGACTATGAAATCAGGATAATGGTAAATAAAGCCATTGAGATAGAAACCCGTATTTTCATCGTTGCGATGCCAGAACAAGACATTATCCTCATCGATAATTGCAGAGATTACGGCTTTTTCAAAACCATTGACTACAGGTTCTTCTCTATAGAGTCCTTTTCGAAGACCTTTTGCGAGTCGTGTAATACTGATGAATTCAGGAAAAGAATAAGCAACATCATCTGCTTTCGAGAGAAAAACGGTCTCCGAATCCAATCTTTGCTTGAAGATTTTTCGCCTGTGTTCCAATCTCAATGCCTCTATTTTCTTCTTGAATTTATCAGTTGTGTCAATGATTTGGATATATAAATGGCGAAGAATATCTATGTCCAACGAGGAGAATACGTCTTCGATATACTTCCTGAGTTCTGACTGCTTAATATCATCGAAGTGCAGTCCTTGAAGGACTTTCGTCGTCAATTCGTTTACCAGTTTCCCATTATCCATAGAATTGATGCTCTCCTTGAGAAACTGAACATTAGCTTCGGAAAGACGGAAAATAGCGGGACGATATTCGTCTGGGCCTATCTGACTCAAATCAATTTGTCTGGCATCAGGCATTGCTGTGGTGAAGTCGATGTGTTTATCACAAAGCGTTAAGTTAAAACCTTCCGTCAGAGACTCTTTGGTCAGCCGTTCTTCACATTTGTTGCCAAATGCATCTGGATTCACCTTTACAGCAAACATCGGAATTCTTATACTGCGGGCAATGTCCTCGAATTCTTTTATCATAGCATATTGGGTCTGTAACGCCCCAGGGAGTATAGTTGAGCATGAAACCTTGGATTTGAGGACATCTTTTTTCATCTTTTCCGTTCTTTCACTGGCTAGCTGTGTCATTTGTTCGACAATACGACTAACATCTGACTCCTGATTTTCAACTTCGCTTATTTTCAGTGGTTCATCACTTTCAAACCACCTCTCATCTTCATCGTCGGTTGAAGGATGGGACACATTTTGATCAATCTGTTCTTCTTGCTGCGAAGTTTGTTCAGAGTTACCGTTTCCAGTCTCCGTCTCTTCATCGGCCCAACAGTCCTTTGGGCTGAAACCAGCCTTATTAAGGCTGTCAACTATTTTCTCCAGCGTCGCTTGGAAATTAGCAGAATTGGTGAACACGTAGGATGCGTTCAAAACATTTTCCTTCTGTTCGCGAGCATAGGGTTGCCTCAGTATACGTCCTAAAATTTGTTCGACTTCAACAGATGACGAACGGTTAGCGACAGACGCAAGGATATATGCAAAGGAACAGTCCCACCCTTCGTTGAGAGCATTTACTGTAATTATAAAGCGTACATTACAAGTTTCATCAAAAAGGTCAAGCCCTTTTAGTTCATCGATTTTTGCTGTTTTGATTGCTATGTATCCTGATGGAATATTCGCATCAATTAACTTTTTCTTTATCTTGTCGAATGTTTCGGAATCGTCATCAGTTTTGGGTTGCGCCTGAAACAAAACGATAGGGCGAACGTAGTCCCCGCCCTGCTGCCGTTGCTGTTTGGCTTTATACTCCAGACTTTGTTGCATTGCTACAGCTGTTGACATCACCTCCTCCATACTTTTATTGTTGTGAACGATCACAGGCAACTTCACCATGTTCTCGCTTTTCAACTTGTAGGAATCAATGAAGCAGATCACGTTGCTATTCTGACGTGGCGTGGCTGTCAGATTTAAGACGAAAAAAGGGTTAAGCTCACGCTGTAGGTCTTGTCGTAAGTCTGATTGACTGAACTTATGGCTCTCATCAATAATTACAACCGGATTCAGTTGTGCCAACACTTGCAGAAGCGAAGGATTATCTGCATTGTGAACCTTGTGCGAAGGAAAGGGATGGTAATTGATATACTCTTTGAAGTTCTCGTTTTGGCGTCGCGCACGTAGATTATCAGTACTTCTATTGTCAGCAAAAGACTGTACGCTGAGTACCAGTATCGTCAAATTTTCTCGTACCTGATTTAGATGAAGCCCCTGTGCCATCAATGCTTCTTCTTTGCCAATTACGTTTACGCAAAAACCGAAATCTTCATTAATTCGCTGACGATAGGGATGTGAAACGTCTTGTAGATTCTGGAGAGTCTGGGTTAGAATGGTGTCAGAAGGCACAAACCATGTTACCACCTGAGGAATTCCTTGCGGCTGCTTGTCAAAAATCTTTCGAAGTGCAGCACATGCAATTAGAGTCTTGCCACCAGCCGTTGGCACCTTTACGGTTACATTCGGTGCTCCTGGCGTAATGTTCTCGTATGGCTGAAGATGGCTAGCAAAGGGTGTCGTTGCAGTTATATCAACTTTGCCATATTTGTACCAGAACTTGACGTATGCCTTACTCAAGTCCTTTGTCTGTTCCAATATGTCGAGGTAGTTCTCTATTGCCAGTAGCACCTCTTCTTGATAATCTTTAAGCGGCATAATCAGAATTTTTTGATATTACGTGGAATTTGTTTGAAAGTAATGTGCTTTGAACGAAGGAATACGTCATCAAGTAAGCAGATGTCAGCGTAGACAATATATTGCTCACTTGGCTGTCGGACGATTGTTCCGAGCGTATCTCGATTCAGTGTCGTTGCTTTTCCCTTATTATAATAGAAATAGTATGCCGTATGGTTTAGTACATCTAACAAATAGTCATCAGCTCCTTCCCGTTGGCGTTCAAGATGTTTCTTTGTTTCCGAATAATATACATATCTCCTTATTTTTTCCTCGTCTACTGTTTCGTTCAGCATCCCCTCATCGTCAAAAAGGCGAGGACCGAGTTCGTAGTAATCAAAACATCCGCCCAGACCGTCACGCCATCCATTATAAACTTTGGTGCCAATAACTTGAATGCTGTTCTCTTTAATTACAGGACGAGAGACCTTCGTGAACTCCTGTTTACGTCTATTAGCTTCATTTTTGGCTTCTTCTATGAATTGACTCGCTTTCTTCAGGTTGCCTATGGTGAGTTTCTGCGAGTAAATGACCTCCGTCTCTTTGCCTTTAAAGGAAAAGCCCTTTGCAACCTTTCGGATGCGCTCAGCAGTAATTGACTCAGCATAATTCATAAGTTCAATGAGGATGAACTTCCTTTCTCCTCCATCCTTATTGTTAGCTTTCAGTACAGAATGCCCCGTTGATCCACTGCCAGCAAAAGCATCTAGCACGATACTTTCTCGATCTGTCGCGATTTCCAAGATTCGGTCTATCAAAGTAGACGGCTTGGGTGTATTGAAAGGCGATTTGCCTCCGAAAATAGCAATCAGTTCTTTCTTTGCACTATCTGTATGCCCCACTTCTTCGAAAGGCCATAGATTAGTAATTAGACGTCCTGCAACCTTGTTAAGGTAAGTCTTTCGACGGAATCCACCAAAACCACCCTTTGTAAAAAAATATAGTGGCCACTGCCCGCGATCATATACCATATGCGCTTTTTCCCGAGATTCTTCAAGTGATTCACGAAGAACAATGCCTAAGACCCCTTGTCTAACTTCGGACGGATGAATTCCGCAAACTCTCGCTCTCGCTTCCGCATCATTTAAGTCCTTAAGTTCATACTCACACCATTGATTCATGATTGCTAACAATTCCGTTTGTCCATATCGCCAATGATTATCAGGTGGTGGATATGTCATTACTCCCGTGAAAGGATGTTGGATTGCATAAACCATGCCTTGGTGTTTAATAGCATCTGCAGCAAAAGCATCTCCGCTGGTCCAATATGCATTATCATTATCTGGGTTTTTATATAGGGTATTCATTTTCCCTGTCCTTTCCAGACGATTAGGATTCCAATTGGGGCGTTTGCTATAAACTGTGATGTAGTCTGTTGCGTTCGGGATACCACTGGAGTCGTTACGCGGTGAATAAGTTTTCTGCCATATTACATTGGCGACAAAACACCGACGACTAAAGATTTCATTGCATATCAATCTAAGAGTATTATTCTCATTATCATCGTTTGAGATGAATAGAACTCCATTGGGAGATAAAAGTTGATACATCATCATGAGACGCGGATACATCATACATGCCCACTTATCATGCCTTGTCAGATCTTCTCCTTCCTTTCCAACTACTTGATGTAGCCACTTTATCAATTGAGGGTCATTAACATTATCGTTATATACCCACCCTTCTTCTCCCGTATTGTATGGTGGATCAATATAAATGCAGTCCACTCTTCCCTCGTATTCAGGGAGGAGTGCTTTTAGAGCTTCAAGGTTATCGCCGTGGATAACCTTGTTGCCGCTGTCAGTCATAGATGTGTCGGTCTCATCATCCGCACGGAAGCCATACTTATGTTCCAGTACACGGAAGGGTACTTCCTGATGATGGTTTACGACCTTGTCTTTTCCTATCCAGTCGAGTGTAGGCATAACAATTCTTGTACGTTATGCGCTCTGAATCTGTGCGTTCATAGCAACAAGGCATCGCATCAAGCACCTCAAGTATTTGGAAAAGAAAACGCAGAACGCGGACGCTTACGGCTCCTATCTCCCATCCTTAGGTGCTTGGCGAGACCTTGTAGTGTGGAGATACCACCAAACGCCCGCGCCTATTGCGCAGACGTTCGTGTATCTATTTTTCACACTACATTCTTTCAACCGCCAAGCTTCAAGGATGCTTATGAATAAACAGCAGAACGCTTGTTATTATTACCAACTAAAATCGCACCGCCACCCTGCACTCAAGGACGCACAAACCTCACTGTTGAGGCTCTTGCCGTTTACGGTCATCGGCGATACTTGATTGCAAAAGTACTAATTTTCTGTGAAACGAGAAAATATCTTTGGATTTATTTGCTTTTCAGCGAATTTTCTCGCGACTCAACAAAGAAAAATGCACTTTTCTTTGTTTTCGCTGCTCGAAAATTTGCAAATATCAGAAATAATGCCTTTCTTTGCAGTGTCAAAAGGGGAATTCGCAGAAAGGATGACAACCTTTATGGCTCTCTGAGTCGTTTCGAGCCCCAAATATAACGAGCCATCACTTTTCAGTGGTGGCTTTGTTGTGTATGTGCAGTTGCTACTGTTGGGGAACTGTGATGCAGTATTGTACCAGGTCTTGATTGGAGCGTTGCAATCCCACAGTCAGTTTGACTTCACCGTGTCGCTTCACGGCACTGAATCCCATCAGCAAAGGCAAGAAGGACAATACGCAGACGAAGATTGTGCGCGTGAGCTGCTCGGACACCGAGAC
>OCVV011059769.1_pt1 | contig 12514 bp, 9 predicted proteins | sample 1539721 | NCBI WGS metagenome assembly OCVV01 (sample SAMN02144230, study PRJEB22623) | gut metagenome | biome: sheep rumen | host: Ovis aries | place: New Zealand | reverse complement strand
TTCTGACCTGAGAGGTGTCATCCGTGACATGGTAAAAGTTTACGCCCATCCCAACGGCGATTTTGACGTTGAAATAGGCGTACATATTGTGGATTGCGGGAGCTGGATTTGAACCAACGACCTTCGGGTTATGAGCTTTGCGACCCATGTGTTACCTTGTTTTGTAGAGTGTTACTTAGTCCGAAAAATAGGGATTTTTGCTAATTTCATATTGTTAATCAATAAAAAGAAATGTGTGAAATTGATGTACAAATTGATGTCAATTGCGGTATTTGATGTACAATTTTTACATTTAAAGAAGACCCTCTGTTTTGGAGTTACTTATTTGATTAATCCAGTTATTAAATTCAACTGCTGTCATGACAAATATTTCATCATAAAAATATTCGTTACCATCACAGTCTTTAGCACGAATATATCTTTTCAATGATTCTCTTAGTTTTGAGCAAGAAGTATTCTTTTGAAAATCTTTTCTTTGTCCAACGCTTAAATCAGAAAGTATGTCCGTCATTTCTTCTATTGGGTCTTCATCAATTACAATGTAAAGGTACAAATTCAGTTTTTTAGAACACTCTTCGCACTTAGGAAACACCTGTTTTTCAAGCGTAATATATGTTTCGAGTGCTTTAGTTTTGATAGAATTTTGAATAATTTTAGTTTCATTATCCTGATTCTTGAAGAACAATTTTCTATACCCTTCACATTCCGATTTATCACAAGGAATTCTCATGGTAGAAGGATAATTTTCTCTTGTCACAACTTTCTTAAATCCAGTTTTGAATTCCACAAAACACACTTTCCTTTTTGCAAAGAAAAGACCATCAACTGAATCAGGCTTATCACTTGAATAAAATATTCCACTAATATCATCAAAAGAGTATATAAGCGTCTCATTCTCAACTAAAATACGTTTTTTCCCTTCCACTCTTCTGTTACTAGAACTTGAAATATTGGAAATGGTACCAGTTTTGTCAGCCCAATTTTCTCTAGCAAAAGCACGGACATCTTTATTAGTCATCTTCATCTACCTCATCATTTTCAAAGAAAGAGTCACGCAATACTTTTACCTCAGAAAGATACTGTAAAAAATCAGAATAAATCTTACCAATATCATTATTTACATTGACATATTCAACCGAATTATCTTCAAACTGCTTGGTTTGATAAAAATTTGTCTTAGCATTGATTTCGTATTTTCTCATATATGCATCAATTGCCAAAACAAAATTAGGGCTATGACTTGTTAAAAGAATATTCACGTTCAAAAGTTTTACCAGCAATACAATAATTTCAGCAAATTTATTTTGCCAACTTGGATGGAGATGTGCTTCTGGTTCATCTAATATTAGGACGGTAGTATCATCCAGCTCCCCTTTTTCAAGTAACATTTTAATGATAGAAAACATTTTAGAACCAGTAGCAAGGTTAGACAATTGCAATTTTTTCCCATTTTGGACATAGAAGTCCCCCTCGGATGTAAAATCAAATTCACCAGGTAAAACTTTATCAATTTCAGCTTTTATCTGCATAAGGGCATGATTAGATACCATGTTTTCGAAAACAGACTTGCTTTTGTCTTTTACAAGTACTTTCTGCAACTTTTCATCATGCCTTATAATGTGGGAGCTGTCCATAAACGAGCCATCAACTTGATATTCGCTCTCTGGAACAAATTGTCCAAAAACAAAATTATTTTCGATAGTATCAAGGATGAAAGGATTATCAATGAAGAAACTCTTTTTGAACGGCGTTCTGAGGAAAACCGTATCTCCATGATTGATAATATTATTTTCACTGATTTCTAAATGAAACAGCAAATTATCAGTTTCATCTTTTACCTCAATAATAGATTTCTCATAATCAATGCTAACAGGCTGAATTTGCTTTGAAAATTCCATCCGCAGTGTCTGATTGATACTTTCTTTGGCATACTCTACCAAATTAGAATCTTGCCCGACTAATTCCAGTGCCTTTCTCAAAGGAATCATTGATTTAGAAATTTCTTCTTCACAAGTTTGGAAGAAATTATCTCTTTCATTGGAATTCAGAACTTTTTGTATTATTAAATCATCAAAGAAAGCTTTGAGGTCAAAATGCTCAAATTCAAAGATAATTCTACTAGCATATTCCTGAATATCCGTCCTGATTTTCTTTTGATAGAACGTAGAATTATAGTCGTACAAAATTTCATATATCGTGGGATAAGCACACAGGATTTGTTTTGCAGTTTTGGTATTGATTCGTCTTTTTATCAGATTCAAAATCGTCAAATTTTCCCTGAAATTTCTAATGACATTATGCAAATACAGTGCTTTATCACTGTTTGCACGAGTTTCCAAATCTGATACAGCATCTATCAAAGAATACAATACTTTGCCAACAGTCGTTTTTCCAGAATTATTTTGTCCAGTAATTATCGTTAATCCATCAAGACAGATTTCAGAATTTTTAATAATGCCAATACCTTCCAATCTTACCTTCATTCAATCACACACTCCTCAAACAATTGATTTAGGATTCTGAAATATATAATTTGACACTTTTTTCTATAGAAAACTAGCGTTTTTTGTATTTTTAGAAAAAATAGTATCAGCTTATATGTTTACCATTCCTTAGTGCTTTCATTATAACATATCTATCCAAATAAATCAAGTCGATTTTGAAAAATTAGTATCCTTAATCTTAAAATATAATTTTTGTTTATTTTTCGTCCTTTTTTGCTTTCCATGCTTTGTATTGTTCTTTCATACAAATGCTACATGGTCTGTATCCAGCTGCAATGGCGGTTTCTTCATCAGCGAAAAACACTCTATGTTTGACATACATTCCCTTTTCAATATACTTCAAAGCTGACGGACAGTCAAGTCTACCATATATTTTCAATTGTCTATGTCCGCCTAAAGTCCCTTTAGTATCTGAAAGGTACATTTTTCCGTCTTTGCCAATCAATTTATACTGCTTTTTAGGAACGACTCCACCGATTCTTTCATAATAAGCATCCAATTTTTTATCACAAATATTAGGAATTTCCTGCTTTTCTGAAGTACTAAGTGCTGACCACAATGATTCATCCATACAAACGACATTTTCTTTTTTGTGATATACAAAATAATTGGATAAAAAGGAACGCTTCAGCGGATTAAAAAGAATAATACGTCTGATGTCTTCATCTGAAAAATCGGATTTTCCAAGAACACTGTCACTTTGTTCAGAAACTAATCCCTGCTTTTGACGACCACGATAATAATTATCAAAATAAATTATCAATGCATTTAAGTCAACCTTCCCCATTTCATTACATTCAGAGAAAAATGCTTTCAATAGTACTGATACATATGAATATTGTAGCTTCATGTTTCTGATTTTATCCATAAAAGGATTGACTGTCAAACTTTTGCTTTTTTCGTCTTCTGTTGCAAGGATAGCTTTCAACTTTATGAAACATTCCTGTTTATCTGATAATTCTAATTCTCTAAATTTCAAAATAATATCATCATATTTTGTAGGTTGTTCTGATGATGTATTTTCAATTTCCTCAAGTGGCAGAATTTCTGCCTTCTGGTTAGCTTTTGCAATTTCTACGGCTTTTTGATATTCTTCCTCTGACACAATGTCATAGCCTTGCATGAATAGAGACTCGCAAAGTTTCGAATACTGCAATACACCAAGATGATACTCGTCTGCAATATCCAATACTTTGGATTCTGAAATTTTCATATCCACAGAAAATGCAATTAAGCTTTCCATAACTTTGTCTTCTGTTTTCATAGATTCCTCCAAATAAAGCCTTAGTAAAACGTCTTAATGTATTCTCGTTTAGATGGATGCCGTAATTTTCTTAACGCCTTGGATTCAATTTGTCTAACACGTTCTCTTGATACACCAAACATCTGCCCGATTTCTTCCAAAGTCAATATTTCTTCATCCTTTAACCCATATCTAAAAGCAAGAACTTGCTGTTCCTTTTCTGGTAATTTTTCTAGAACTTTTGCTATATTTTCTTCTAAAACGTTTCTTTCAGCAATTTCTTCGACAGAATATCCTGAATCAATCAGCTCATAAACAGGATTTTCTGATTTTTCGTCTTCTATCATTTCTTCCAAAGAAATGTGATATTCCAATTTTGCCATATCATGGAGCTCCTCGGCTTCATTAAAAGGAATACCTGAATCCTTTGCGATTAACTCTATTTGTTCATCTCGTTCTAAATCTGGAAAATCTGCTAATATTTTCCTTGCAAAAAATATTTTGTCTATCACATGAACTGGAATTCGAATTGTCCTCTCAAAATTGCAGATATACCGTTCAACGGTTTGCTTGATGACTAAAGCAATATAACTTGAAAAATAAGAATTTTCGTAGGGGTTATAATTATCAACAGCCTTTATTACGCCCAACATAGCCACTGAAAAAATATCATTCAGAGGAATTGTAGTTTTGTCCTTGTAAAATACTGTCGATTTTAAAGCCAATCTGATGTACTTTTCAATGATAGTCTTCCTAGCAAACCGATTACCGCTTCTTGACTGTTCAAAAAGGCGATTGATTCCATTTCGTTGAACAGGAGGAATTGACTTCACATACTGTATCACAGGTTTCATTTCAGGATAATTAGTCAGGAAATATTGATATATTTCATCATAGTTAGATTGTGAATAGTCGTACAGCTCCTGCTCATCTTCCTGTTCTTCGAATTTGACAGGAACATTGACAGGCTTTTTTGTAATCAATACACCTTTTGAGAGGAGCTGATTTCCGACATAATCGGTTTTGATAAATGATAAATTGTACTCTTCACAAAGTTCAAAAATATCATCTTCTGTGACATATCCATATTTTTGATACTTCTCAAAAAGAATTTGTACCACATTCTGTTCCGGTTTCATGGTAATTTCACCTTAGACTTTAGCTTTTCGGCAAAGTTCCAGCACTTGCCCCATATCCAAGCTTTGATGGTAACGAGTGTCAAAGTCTTCCAAGAAATCATATAAACGTGTCACATATTCATCAGGAGCTTTTACATCCTCCATCAATTTTTCATATAATACTTCAACACCGCCACGGACATAGCTTTCATATAATGCTTCATCTTCCTTATTTTCAATTCCACGGAAAGCCTTCTCAATTCGCTTTTCTGCATCGGGTTCGTTCCCCTTGTCAAGGAGCATAATAAGGCGATAATTGAACATGAAATCATCCTGATTATCCATAAGCTGTTCAACAAATATTTTGGTAGTAATTCCGTCAGACGTATCTACAGCTGCTTTTCTCTGATACAAAAAACCAATCATTGGCGCAAGCATATAAACATCATAATTATGCTCAAAAAGCTTATTTTGGTTATTATCAAATTCTCCTGTCAATTTATTTACCATTTTAGCGTGTTTGCCACGGAAAGAATATATTTTATCAAACATAGATTTTATCACCTCTCCACAATATAGGATTCAAATTCATTCTTTTTTTCAAAAAGGTAACTTTTGCCAATCTTAGAAGAAAGATATGTTTCGGCAATTTCACCATCAGTATCTTTAATAAAAATAATTACCTGTTCCGCAATGTTTGGCAATGTATCACAAACCGTTTGGATTCTGGTTTTATCAAATGCAGAAAGTGGAGCATCCATTACCAGCGGATAGGCTTCTGTAGAAAGCACTTCGTCATTCTGCTTGTTTCGTGCCATTTTGATAACACCAGCGATGAATGCAAAGATAATGGAAATACTTTGTGCAGTAGAAGTTTCTACACCAATATTGAACTCCGAAAAATCTTTCACAATTGTTGTCACATTGTATTTTTCATCAATTTTCAGCTCAATTCCACCATTGTAAATTTTCTTGAAAATTTCATTGATGCAGTTTTCAAGGTCAGTTCTTGTCTGTTCTTCCTGTTGTGCATAGTCCCGTTTAAGAATTTCATAGACTCGTTCAGCATATGCCCTATACAGTTCAATTTTACGATTGTTCTCGTTTTTAAGGGATAATTTGCTTCGCTCTGTTTTAGCTCTTTCAATTTCAGTATTCAAAGCACCAATTTCCTGATTCAACACTGCAAGCTCAGATTGTTTTTTCTTGTAGTCTTCTCTGTATGTAGCAATTTTTCTCTGATACTGACCAATATCTTCGAAATGAGTAATTTTTTCTTCAAGTGCTTCAATTTGTTTACTTAAGCTATCATTTTCATTTGCTCTCTCTGTCACATCCGCAAGTCTCTTTTTGATAATATCAAATAAATCAGCTTTTCTATCCGTTTTCATCCGACACGCTCCCACGAACTCGTTAATCATCACACCCAGAGATTTCGGGGGAATGTAATCTAACAATTCAATCAATGCCCTATGTTGTGGACTATCTTCGGAAATAGGTGTACCACAAATGCAGCTACCACGCTGAATAAGAAAATCAATTGTTCTCTTATGGATGTCCGGAATTCCCTTATCAATTTTTTCATTTTCTGAAAGCATTTCTAATGCATCGACAATCGGTTTTTGGAAGAAGTAGAATTTATAATCTTCATGAAAAGCTTGCATAATTTCAGAAGTGGAATTTCCAATCAATCCATTATTAGTATCAATTCTACGTTCATAAGATGAAATTCGTGATTTAATCCCTTCGCTATCCTTATTGCTTGCAATCAACTGATTCAGTCGAATGATTTCATCATTGATTTTTGGGAGCATATCTTCAATTTCTTCTTTTCTGCTTGTTTTTTTAGCGAGTTGACCTTCCTTTTGCTCTATCTGTCGTGTATATTCGCCAATACGAGCATCGCTCGAAGAATCATATTGCCCATTATAATAGCCAATGACAGTCGTCTTGCCAGCTCTTTCACCTTTCAGATGTTTCATTGCATCTGTAAATGTGTCTAAACCAAGAAGGCGTTTTACTGCGGAAGCAAATTCCGGACTGCGCCCCGACTGAATCTCTTTACTCATTTTTTCGATTCTCTCACCGTTGAAAAAGAAATATCCTGAAAGTTCGGACGGAAGTATCTCTTTGACCTTAGAATCCACCAAATTTTCCGTTACGAATTCTTGCTGTCCATCTTTTCCCTTAAAGCAAACACTTAAACGTGTTGGACTTGATTTGACTTTTCCATTGTAGTCCCGACGATATTCCTGCTCACGAGAAACGATATAAATAGTCTCTCTATGCTGGAGTTTAATTTCAACTGTTACTTTCTTCGGTTCATTCGGCTGCATTGTTTGAAGCGTTGCCTTGCTCATTACCATTGCATCAGTGAAATCTGTTTTTCCGTAAAGACACCATGTAAAGGCTTGTGCTAAAGTTGTCTTTCCAGAACCGTTTTCTCCCATAATGACAGTAACGTTTTCCTTTGCATCGTCCGCAAAAATAATCTCCTGAGTTCCTTTAAAATTACGAAACTCTGTTAATTTAATGCTTTTTAATAACAATTTACTTCCTCCTCAATCATTTTTCTGATTTGCTGTGCCATCTGTTCATCGCTTTTCTCTTCACTTTTGATGTTGCTAAGCTCTGCGAGAATGATTCTTCGGATAATTTTGCTCACTTTATTCTCATCAACATCAATACGTAACTGATTATCAAAATTCAACATAACTTTCAAACTCCTCTCCAAACTCATAACTTTCTTCCGAAATATCGTACAATTCTCTTATCTCATCCAGTCGCATATTTGCTTCAACATAATTGTCAGCAAGACGAGCAAACTCAAACGCACGAATCAATTCATTCCTGATTAAAGATTTCCCAATATTTAATTCCTGTTCAGTCGCTCCGGCAGCATCTCCCATGCTCTGTGGCAATGTGATAAAATCGTAAATTTCAGCGAAATCTTTTCCCTCATACAAGCGCAATACTCTACCACGTCGCTGGATATATTCCTTAGGATTGGTAGTACTTGCCAAAATAAATGCAGTTTGAATACTGGGAATATTGACACCCTCATCAAGGCATTTAATCGCAATCAAAGCTTGTAACTTTTCCCCTCTTGCAAATTCTTCTTTTAAAATTTTTCGTTCTTCAATTGCTTCTTTTGAGGTGTATTGTGAAACAGCCATATCTAATTGATTTCCTAATAAATCCGTCACCACATCAATCTGTCTCAAATCTTCCTCATCTACTTCATACATATCATTTGAATAATCATGCAAAGAAGCGGCGCCACAATAAACAAGGATATGGGTTTTATTCATATAAGGGTATATGCATCTTCTTAACCCTTCTATCTTATTCTTAGCAGCAGCTACTAGTCTCGCTCTTTTCAAGCAAAGCTTTTTACCTCGTTCTGAAAGAATTACTTTTCCATATTCATCCTTTTTAAGGCATTTGATGATTTCTTTTGTGAGATGGTAATATTCTTTTTGTTCATCCTCTGTAAGTTCCACCACCACAGGATAGTATTTATATCTTGTCAACTTTCCTTCATTGATTGCTCTTTCGAGAGTGTACTCAATACACTTTTCTCCGAAATAATCATATAATTTCTGCGTTCCCTCTTCATCATGATGTCTTTCCAATGTTGCGGAGAGTGCAAGCCGATACTGAAAGCTTTCGTTCAAAAGTTTACTTAAATTTTCAGCTCCGAAATTATGAGCCTCATCAACAACAAATAAACAATCACCCTTGATTTTATTCATTTGCTCCTGCACATAAGCAGAGGAATAAGTTGCATTTGTACAGATAAAACAGAAAAATTCAGAATCTTTCACTCCAAGTTTCTGATTTCGGATAGCCTTTTCAAGCCTCGTCTTCCAATCTTTCTGAGAGGATGCACTATAACCAATGATGGGATGCATATTAAATTTTTCAATATCCTCTACCCATTGTTCTACAAGATGCTGATATGGACAAACAATGACAACTGCTAAATGTCCCTCTAAATGTTCGCTCAATCTTGTAATTGCCCCAAGTCCGGTATAGGTTTTGCCTGTTCCAGTAGCCATATCAAAAATACCACGATAGCCTTTTTTCTCCCATGTCTGAATAGCTTCATCCTGATAATCATGGAAAGTAAATCCTTCTGGAATATGTGCGCCTACTGTTGGAGACTTTCGCAAATCCTTAATGTCAAATTTGGGAATGAAATGATAATCTACCTTACTTCTTTGATATTGCTGAATGATAGATTCTTTTATTTCTGGAAAGTCAATCGTACAAATATTTGGTTCACAATTATTCCAAATTGCCTCAAAAGCATTCACTTTGTTTTCAATGCGCCTCTGTTCGCTTTCATTATTCCAAGAACAAAATACATCAATTGTTTCATAGTTCATGCTAAGAGCCGTTTCGGATTCATTCATTGAGCCAGAAAAAGAAATAGTATTTCCTGCATTATCCTTTATTAACCCAAGTTTTTCATGATACATACCATGGTTCGACATATTTTCCATAAAAGCAATCTTAATATCAAGATAACCATCGCTAATCAAATTAGCTAAAAGATTAAGATTTTCCTGTTCAGCGAAATTTTTCGGCTTATGTAAATTTTGAATCAATGATTTTTGAATCACACTTCTTCTATCTTGATACCCTTTTCGAATGGCTTCAATGTCTTTATCACTCAGATAGGGAGAGGCAACCAACCGAATTTTACCATGATTTCTTGCTAATCCATCAATACCGTCAACAATGGATGAAAGTATTGATGATGAAAAAAATCCAACTGCACGGTCATAACTAGTCGCTTCATTCAAAGCAGGAACTAAAAATTCCTCCGCAATATGATGAATCAATGACCGATATTCTGGCTTTATGTTGAGCATATCCAAACTCATATCATATCAGCTCCTAACTATTATCAATAATATATTGCAAAACTTCTTCCAAGTGTTCAAAGTCACTTTGGTTTGTGAAATAGCTTACACTCAGCCTTACTGTTCCAGCTGGAAAAGTACCTATGAATTGATGTGCATAGGGAGCGCAATGTAAACCACTCCGAAAAGCTATATCATTTTCACTTAACACCTGACCGATTTCATCACTACTATATCCAGAAAAAAGACACGACACTACACCAATGGAATTTTCAGGCTTGAAATAGGTGATATTTTCAAATTGGTTCAGGATTGAACATAATATGTGATAATTTTCTTGTTCTTTTTGATAAATATTTTCAATTCCTGTATCAAAAATCCATTTCAAAGATGCGTTCAATCCAGCAATTGCAACTGTATTATGGCTTCCTGCTTCAAATCGAATGGGTACTTCACTGGGCATATCTTGATTTGCTGATTCTATTCCTGTTCCGCCGTATATTAAAGGTGGTAGCTCTGAAAGATTTTCACCAATCAATCCAGAAATTCCAAGCGGAGCATATAACGTCTTATGTCCAGCAAATACAACATAATCATAGATGTTACTACTAATATCAGTATCAATTAGACCAGCAGTCTGGCACATATCCACAATTGTAACAGCATTGTATCTTTTAGCCGATGAAAATATTTTATCTATCGGGGCAATTGCCCCAATAACATTACTTGCGTGACTGATAATAACACAATAAGGTTTCTGACTACAAAATTGATTTCCAATACCTTTCATATCATAAGAAAAATCATTTTTATTGACACAAAGCGGAATCAAGTTAAAATGAGTAATTTTTCGCAAATGGTGCAAAGTTCTCGTTACTGCATTATGTTCAAAAGGAGAAATGTACACATTTGCACCCTCTGGAATGGTAATCCCATTCAAAATGATATTCAAGGCTTCTGTTGCAGTATTAGTAAATACGACTTTTTTATTGCTACAGTGAAACAATTTCAAAAGGAGCTGTCTTGTTTCGTCTGCAATAAAACTTGCTTTGGCGGAAAGTTTATGTTGCCCACGTCCAAGGCTCACCCCACAGTTTCTATGAAAAGAATCCATTGCCTGATAAACACATTCCGGTTTGGGAAACGTTGTGGCAGCATTATCAAAATAAGCGAAATTATCAAGCATTTTTTCTCCTCCTTAACACAATTCTGAAAGTATCTCTATCAGTACTTGTCGTTTTTCCTGTTCAGTGATAGATTGTCCCATATCCTCAATCGCTCCGGTAATATCTTGGTACAAGAGCTTTGCAAATTTGCTATATTCTGTCTTTTCAAAACTTTTGATATGTTCTGTTCCGTCTTCATCTACTATCACAATTTTATACTTTTGCTTATCGGAAACAGGTGTATGTTCCATTGCATTGTATTCATCCACAGTGCTTTTAAACCGTTCAATTGCGGCTACATACCTACTCAAAACAGACTCATCCCAATCGTCCACTCGTAAACCAGTAACTGCTTTTCCGATTCTTTCAGCAAAAACAATTTCATCATTTGCAACAGTTTTAATCATGTTCAAAATTGCATTCTCTTGATTCGGGAACAGGTGTTCCAAAGTACTTGATGACAACTTATCATACCATTCATGTAGTATCGAATACAAGGATGCATCTTGATTCGTACTGAATACAACTTTTGTTTTCTCTATGATAGCTTGTAAAAGCAAGCTTTTTCCATTATCAAACTGCTTTTTAGCTCCATTGATAAAATCAGCGATTGCTACTTCAACTGTCTCTCGTGAAAAGATTCCAGGGAGCTGTTTCATAAGATAATCATGAGAATTTTCAAGATTTGCATTAAGGCTATTGACAAATCTTAACTTATTATTGGTAATCTTCTTCCCTGTCAAATAATCTCTCTTCATGAGCTTTGAACATTTGGGAAGTGAAAGATACCACCGTGACATTGCATTGACAATATATGTGAAACTGTTGTACTGTTTTTCATTTTCATTGATTGTCCTTGAAAAGATTTCGGACAGTTTCTGAATATAGGAACTTTTTTCATCGTTCCAATCTTCCAGCATCACAGAATAAGATTCTGGTTTCAAGTTAATACTATTGAGCGAATCAGCAGAAATTTTAATTTCAGTTCCATTGCACTTGAAAACAAGGTATTGTTTGAGGTCATGCAATACCACAGCGATATATACTGGAATAGCGCCTTTTTTCATACCGATTTTTCCTTCGTAACTTGTCAATTGGTGATATAACTCACTAAATGCTGTTTCACCTTTCACAGCAGTCTGAGAAAAAAATGTTTCAATGACACGTAATACGTATTGAATACTTGGTTCAGCTTCTTTCGAATCAAGACGATAAACACCATCTTTTTGATACAGAATATGCGTTCTTATCAATGCACTTCTCAAAAAGGATACTTCTTGACCTGAACCAACTAATCCAAGATTTTCCGAAATATCATCATTTTCAAGAATTGCTTTTATCAGCTTCGTTCTGCTGTTAATTGCCATAGAAGGCAAGGTATCCTTGTTGAGACTTTCGTTGTTGATAATAGGAGTATGTGGATAAACTTCATCACAAATTTGAGAAAGCAACTCTGTTAGATGTGACCTTCTATAAATGGGCTGTACTTCCGCATGATGATAATATTTTACCTTTTGCATTTCAGGGTGGGTATAAATGGAAATATAATGATAAATAACATTTTCCAAATCTTCAATAATCATATCATACTCACTTTGCAATACAGCATCCT
>OCVV011348661.1_pt1 | contig 12515 bp, 11 predicted proteins | sample 1539721 | NCBI WGS metagenome assembly OCVV01 (sample SAMN02144230, study PRJEB22623) | gut metagenome | biome: sheep rumen | host: Ovis aries | place: New Zealand | reverse complement strand
ATCCCGTGGACGAGCAACGTGACCCCCGAGAGCGGCTACAAGGCGGCGCCGGATCAGCTGATCCCCTTCGGTGAAACGCCCGATTCTCTCCCCACCCCCAAGCGCGAGGGCTACACCTTCACGGGCTGGTACACCGCGGCAGAGGGCGGCAGCGAGGTCACACGCAACACGCCGATCGACGCAAGCGTTCTCAGGCTCTACGCCCACTGGCACAAGGATCTCTCTACCAGTCCCGTCAAGACCGTCAAATCGGGCGGCCATGTCTATGCGCTGTATGACAATCAGCTCGGCTGGGAGGACGCGGCGTACTTCTGCGAGATGCAGGGCGGTCATCTGGTCACGATCGGCTCCGAGCAGGAGAACGACGCCGTCTACAGCATGATCAACGACAGGCAGGGCTACTGCTGGATCGGGCTGCGATGCGTTACCCCTCCCTCAGGCTGGAAATGGGTCGATAACGCAAGCTACAGCGACTACAACCGCTGGTACAACCCCACCTACGGCACCACCGACACGGGCGAATACTACGCGATGATCTACCCGATGAACTACGGCACCGCGCCCTATGAGGGCACGTGGGATAAATGCACGGGAAGCAGCTACTACTGCTCCTACTACGGCTACTACAACTCCTTCTTCGTATGCGAATTTGACGATCCCGCCTTCATCGGCGATACCAACGGCAACGGTGAGATCGAAGCGCTTGACGCGACAATGATCCAGCGTTATCTCTCGGGAATCAAAATCGATGAATACACCGATACATGGATGCGCGGCGACGTCAACGACGACGGCGACATCAACGTCATCGACGCGACCTACATCCTGCGCCATCTGGCAGGGATGGAGACGCCGTATGAGGTCGGTGAATGGAAAGCAAAATAAAGATAAGCGGACGTCAAAACAGCGTCCGCTTTTTTTCTTTCTCCTATTGACACATCCTGCATACAGTGATAATATAATAGCAGTGGGTTGTGACCCGCTAACTGAATAATCTTCGGGGTAGGGTGAAATTCCCAACCGGCAGTACAGTCTGCGAGCGCTGTCAAAGGCGCATGATACGGTGCAATTCCGTAACCGACGGTAACATACGCGGTATGAAGTCCGGATGTGAGAAGATATGATTGCGCAAGCTGCTCCGTGGGTACCCGAACCTGCGGAGTTTTTGTTTTCGCAAAAACCAAATCATGTCTTGTGCTTCTGCACAAAGGAGAAATGATGACAAACACAAAAAGTAACGATCGGCTCAAGGCACTGCTCGCGATGGCGATGCTCACGGCGCTGGCTGTGGCGGCGGACATTTTTCTGCGGATCCCGGGTATCGGCGGCTTCCTCACCTATGAGCCCAAGGACGTGATCCTGACCATCGGCGCGTACATCTTCGGCCCGATCGCGGGGTTGGTCATGTCGCTGATCGTCTGCCTGATCGAGATGGTCACGATCAGCACTACGGGCTTCATCGGGCTGTTGATGAACTTCCTCGCGTCGGGCGTATTCGTCGGCGTGAGCGCCGTGATCTATTGGCGCAAAAAGACCATGTCGCGCGCGATATTGGGACTGGTGATGGGCTCGCTGTCCATGCTGGTGATCATGCTGCTGTGGAACTACATCATGACGCCGATCTTCATGGGCGTGCCGCGGGAAGCGGTGCTCGGAATGTTCCTTCCGCTGCTGATCCCGTTCAACCTGCTCAAGGCAGGGCTCAACTCCGCGCTGATCCTCTTCCTCTACAAGGCGGTAGTCACCGCGCTGAGAAAGTCGCACCTGATCCCCGAGCGGGAGAGCAACGACGGCGCAAAAAAGCGCTCGAACACCATCCTCACCGTCAGCATCTCCGCCGTACTGGTCATCACGCTGGTGCTGGTCATGCTGATCTTCGCAGGTAAGCTGTAAAACAATCAAAAAATCAAGGCTGTCGCTCAACAACGCGACAGCCTTTTTCGTTATTCTATTCAGTTGGTTACTGTTTCTCCGATCGGATAAGGAACCGTCATCTGCACCATGTATTTCTGGATCATGGCAACGTCTGAAGCGTTGAGCAAACCGTTGCGGTCAACATCGCCCCTGAGCAGCTCCTGCTCGCTGAACGGCGTTTCGATCATAGCCAAAGCGCGCATCAAATAGGTCACGTCGAAGGAATTGACCTTACCGTTGCCATCCACATCACCCAGCACGTAGGAGACAGCCTCCGTAGGGATGGGCGCCTCGGTCGGCGCTTCCGTGGGAACGGGAGGTTCTGTGGGCGCTTCCGTGGGGATGGGAGCCTCAGTAGGCGCCTCTGTGGGGACGGGAGGTTCTGTGGGCGCTTCCGTGGGGATTGGAGGCTCTGTGGGCGGTTCGGTCGGGCGCACATAGGTCGATTTGATATCAAAATCAGAGAAATCGAGCATGCCCCAGCCGTAGGTATCGTCACGACCCTTATCGCCAATATCGACCGCATGCTGCTTGAAGATCTTATAGATCTCCTCCTGATTCAGGCTCTTGTCCCATGTTTTCAGGAGTGCGGCAGCCGCCGCGGCGTGCGGTGCGGCAAAAGAGGTACCGCTGTCAATAAACGCGGAGGTCAAGCCGCTTTTGTGCGGCATAAGGATGTTCATTCCCGGCAGAGCGAAGTCGATCACCGAGCCGTAGTTCGCCAAAAGACCGAGGGTGTTATTTTTGTTGACGGAGGTAACCGTGATCACGTTGTCCTTGTTGGCAGGATAGCGCAGCGACGCGTCGCAGTCCTGGTTGCCCGCCGCAACGATCACCACCACACCGCGGGATACCGCCTCGGCAATGGCGTCATCCAGCGAGTGATAAGTATGGTTTTTATCATCACCGCTCAGGCTCAGATTGATGACGTCTGCGCCGTGATCGAGCGCGTAATAAATCGCTCTGGCGGAATCCGACATTTTGCCGTCGCCTTTTTCATCCATGACCTTAAGGGGCATGACCTTGACGTTAGAGGATGTGCCGTCGGCGATCACGCCGCACACCTCGGTTCCGTGATACTGCGCGTCGCTGTAATCGCTGGTATTATTGATGAAATTGTAGCCGTCGATATAGCGACCCTTAAGGTATCGGTTAGCTGTATTCAGTCCTGTATCCAGAACGGCAACAATGACCTCGGGCAGTTTTTTTCCGCTTTTCTCGAGCTTTTCCTGAAGAACGTCTAGCCCCATCGCCTTGACGCCCCAGCTCATGTAGCCGAGCCTGTAGTTATTCAGCGCCCCTGTATCGGACAGATCGTCGATCGTGGCGGAAGAAGCGCCGATCGAGCCGACCGTCAGAGCCATTGTGAGTGCCATCAGCAGGGACAGCATGCGTAATACGGTTTTTTTCATTTTCATTCACCTCATTAAAAATCTTTCATATGCAAGGAAATCCTTTTTCGTCGCATAAGCTGCTTTATTGCGTCTAACTAAATAAGAGCCCGCTCTCGGATCAATCCGAGATATCGTTATCGGCATTGACGACAAAATGATAGTTGGGATGCTGTTCGCTCAGCTTCCTGACGATCCGATCGATCAGCGCCTGTCTGTCGTCCGCGTCAAAGCTGACAACCAGATCGAATACCGCGGTCGAGGTTTTCTTGTCGAGGATGAAGCCGTGGATCTGCAGGATGTTCTCGTCCGCCATCACCTCGTCATGCACCTGATGGAACAGGGTATCGGTCTCGGGATCGCTCAGATCGACCGAGTAGATCGAGATACCCGTCAGCGCAACGCCGTGCTTCTGATAGATTTCGGCGGTCATGCGGCGCTCCAGCGCGTCCAGCTCGGGAGCCGTGAAGGTATGATCCACCTCGATATGCACGGAGCCGATCAGCTGATCGGGACCGTAGCTGTGCAGGATCAGATCATAAGCGCCGTTGACGCCGTCATAGGCGCAGAGCTCCGCCTTGATCTGCTGGCTGATCTCGGAGTCGATCCTCTCGCCCAGAATCTGAGAGATCGTCTCGCGCAGGATATCAAAGCCCGCCTTGATGATGAACAGCGAGATCACCACGCCGAGGTACGCTTCCAGCGAGATACCCCAGATCAGGTAGATGACCGCCGCCACCAGTACGGAAGCGGAGATGATGGAATCCATCAGCGCGTCCTTGCCCGACGCCGCGAGGGAGTCGGAGTTCACCTTTTTGCCGACGCGCGACACATAGGTGCCCAGCACGATCTTGACGACGACCGCCACCGCGATGATGATCAGCGAAACAGCGCTGTAATCGGGCGCTTCGGGGGTGATGATCTTCTTGATCGACTCGATCCCCGCCGAGATACCCGCATAGAGGATGATCAGCGCGATAATCATGGAGCTGAGATATTCAACCCGTCCGTAACCCAGCGGATGCTTTTTGTCTGCAGGCTTGACAGAGAGCTTGGCGCCGATGATCGTGATAACCGACGACAGCGCGTCGCTCAGGTTATTGACGGCGTCCAGCGTGACGGAGATCGAGTTCGCCAGCAAGCCGACCGCCGCCTTGAAAGCGGCGAGAGCGATATTGGCGACGATACCGATGATACTGGTACGCACGATGATTTTTTGTCTGTTGATAAGCATACGCCTCCCAATCGCATTTGTTTCCGATTATATTATAGTATAATCCGCTGCAAGTTGCAAGAGGTTGTTGCTCATGAATCGCTTGCGGCAAAGCCGGCGCAAAACGCCCCTTGCACAATCCCGCGTCTTGTATTATAATGGATACTCAGAAAAGAGGGATCCGATGAGCAAGGCGCTGAATCATTATAAAACCATCACCCACCACCGTCACCAGGTGATCCGCAACTGCTTTAAGGCGGGGATCCCGTGGCAGGGGCTGAAGCACGACCTGTCCAAATACTCGTGGACGGAGTTCAGCGAGGGCGCGCGCTACTGGCAGGGCACGCGCAGTCCGAACGACCGTGAGCGCGAGGTCAAGGGCTACAGCGAGGCGTGGATGCACCACAAGGGCAGGAATCGTCATCACCTGGAATACTGGACGGACTACTCCCCCGTTGACCGCAAGATACGCCCCGTCGAAATGCCGGTGCGCTATGTGGTCGAAATGTTCTGCGACCGCATGGCGGCGTGCAAGACCTATCAGGGCGACAGATACACCGACCGCAGTCCGCTGGAATACTTTATCAGGGGCAAAGAGCGCAAGGGACGCGTATTCCGCGGCGAGCTGATGCACCCCGCATCGTGCGACTTGATCGAGCATTACCTGACCTACCTTGCCGAGAACGGCGAGGAAAAGACCTTCGCCTACCTGCGCGAGGTCATCAAGCAGGATAAAATTGACAGAAAAAAGAGAAAGAAGGCGCAAAAAGATGCCCAAGGAAAATGACGCGGCGGCAAAGCAGCGCACGCAGGACGTCAACCGCGTCGCGCTGAGAATGAAGCAGTATTACCACGGCGATATGAACAAGGTACAGCATTTTGTCCGTGTGTACACATTGGCAAAGAGCATCGGCGAATTAGAGCGCCTGAGCGATGAAGAACAGTTCGACTTAGAGCTCGCGGCAGTGGTGCACAACGTTGAGGGCGACCGCATCCCTGTGGTGCGCGATATCCTGCGCGAATGCGGCGTGACGGAAGCCGCGGCGATGAAGGTGTGCCACATGGTGGAGAACGCCGAGAACTATGAGCACATCGGCACGCTCGACCACCAGATCCTGATAGAAGCCAAGCTGATCGTCGACTTCAAGGAGCAGAACACCCCCGAAAAGGAGATCATCCGCAAGGCGGAGGACATCTTCCTGACCAACACGGGCAAGCTGTTCTTGAAGCGCGCGTTCCATTTATGATCTGACATACAAGAAAAGCTGACCCGAACAGGTCAGCTTTTTTTCATTCTATTAACACTCAATCGTGTAGATATTCTTCAACAATATAGCGCGGACGGCGCTTTGCTTCCAGATAGATTTTTCCGATATACTCGCCGATGATACCGATCGCCATCATCTGCAAGCCGCCGATCGCCCAGATCGACACCGCCAGCGACGCCCAGCCTGTCTCGGTCGCGCCCATGAAGAAGCGGATCAGCGTGTAGATCAGCATCACAATACTGATCAGGAAAATGATCAGCCCCAGCCGGGTGATCAGCTTGATTGGCTTGGTGGACAGCGAGGTGATGCCCTCCCACGCGAGCGCCAGCATCTTCTTGAGCGGGTATTTGCTCTCGCCCGCCAGACGCTCCGAGCGCTCATAGGTCACGATATCGCTCTTGTAGCCCACCATCGGCACCATGCCGCGCAGGAACAGGTTGGTTTCCTTGAACTCGGCAAACGCCGCGAGCGCACGCGCGCTCATCAGACGGAAGTCGGCATGATTGAAGATGACCTTCGCGCCCATCCTGTCGAGCACCTTATAGTACCCCTCGGCGGTGAAGCGTTTGAAGAAGGTATCGGTCTCGCGCTTTGAGCGCACGCCGTAGACTACGTCACAGCCCTGACGATATTTTTCGACCATCTCGTCAAAAACCTCAATGTCGTCCTGCAGGTCGGCGTCGATGGAGATCACCGCGTCCGCCTCGTCCTTCAAGGTCATCAAGCCGCACATCAGGGCGTTCTGGTGACCGCGGTTGCGGCTGAGCTTGATCCCGCTGAAAATGCTGTCGCTGTCGTGGAGCTCCGTAATCAACTGCCATGTCTTGTCACGGCTGCCGTCGTCGATGAACACGATGCGGCTGTCGGTACCGATCAGCCCGTTATCCATCATTTGATTCAGTTTTACGCGGAGCTTTTCGGCGCTGTCGGGGAGCACCTCTTCCTCATTATAGCAGGGCACCGCGATATATAATTTTGTCATTGCTTACACCTCACTGAGTTGATCCGCCGCCGCACGAGAGACGAGGGGCAGATAGAACTTTGCGTATCCGAGCGCGTTGGGATGGATGGCGTCATGGACGTCGCCGTACCGCTCATCCACAAAGGTATAGCGGTCGCAGATCGTCTGAATCTCGGTATTCATCGACGTACCGCTGTACAAATCGACCGATTTGACGCCCCATTTATCGGTAATGCCGAGAGCTCTGTCGCCGTATCGGCGCTCGGTTCTGTCATCGATCAGATCCATATCGTGGACGCGGACATAGACGACGGGCGCATCCTGCCAATAGTTCCCCAGCATCCACAGCGCCTTTTCCATACCGCCCGAAAAGTCGGTTTCCTCTGCGTCGGTCATATCAAAGCCCGCCGCGATTTCACCGATCGGTGTGCGCCCCATATCATTGGTGCCGCCGTTGAGCAGGATAAGGTCCGCTGTTTCATGCTGTTGGTACGCCACACGCATCTGGTTGCAGATACGGCTGCGCTCGCCGCGGTCGGCAAACGACGCGCCGGGCACGGAATAGTCCACAGCCGTCATGCCGTATTTGACGGCGATCAGATCGGCGATACCCTCGTCGTTGTTGCCGCTGCCGTGCATGATGCTGTCGCCGAACGCGAGGATCCGCTTCCCCTTGAACGCCTGATAACGGCTAAGCTCCGTCGTCAGCATCTCATACTCCTCTGCGGAGATCGCCGCGCCGGGATATACCCTGTCTTTATCATCGGGCACAAAGCAGCCGTAATACGCCATCGTGCCCATCGCGCTTTGCTGATCGGGAGTCACGTCGGATAATGAACCGACCGTCCGCTCGGGGTAGCCCAGCGCCTTGACCGTCGTCTGCGCGACGAACAGGCGGTTGAGCGGCTGATAAATATCGTCCTCGGTGTAGGCGCCGATCACGCCGAGCTCATAGGCTTTTTGGAAGATCGCCTTGCCGTCGCTGCTGTTATCCAGCCGCGTCAAGCCCGATGCGTTCAACAGGTCATACAACCATTTTGAACGGTTATGCGTTGCGTTATACACATAGGATTTCAGCAAGCTATTCACTTTTGCGTTGGAGGACGGGGCGCCGGCGTTGCTCGACTTGACCGTCGTGTGATGCGCGATCGCGGAGACTGCCGAGGTGCCGACGATCACCATCGTCAGCAGCACGGCGATCAGGGCGATCAGCCCGAGCCTCTTGTAGCTTTTCTTTCCCATATCTGAATCCTGTTTTGATCGAAGCAGTGCAAAGCCCTGTGTCGATCGTTTCTCTCATTTGCTGTTTTAATTCTTGGTAGGAATTATAATATCGAACGCCTTCGGGATCACCGTGATCTCGGGATCCGTCATCACGAACATCTCGCCGTCGATGCCGATCTTGATCTGCCCGTGGTTATCGATCCTTAAGGTCTTGCATTTTTGATGCTGAATAAAGGTCTTGCCCTTGGGGTGATCAATGTGCTCGCCGCGGCTGAACGCGCCGAACATCCACGCAAAATAGCTGATCGGCACGGTCGGGATCGCCATGAAGTCGATCAGACCGTCGTCAAGCTGTGCGTAAGGGGTCGCCTTGATGCCGCCGCCGTAATACTTGCCCTTGGCGGCTACGGCGAGCATCTGGCTCTTAAAGCCCTCGGCAAGAGGGATCCTCCTGCCGTCGGCATAGGATGTGAAGGTATGTTTTCTCTTTGTCAGCAGACACTGTACGATGGCGAGCCGATACGCTAGCGTCGCCGACATCATCGGCAGGCGCTTATTCTTCTGCGCGCGGTCGGCGACCTCACAGTCATAGCCGACGGAGATCACGTTGAGCGCGTATCTGTCATTGCATTTAAGCAGATCGACGCGCTTGGTCGTGCCGCGCACCATCTTTTCGACGCTCCGATAATCCTCGCTGTCCCCCGGCAGGGAACGCACATAGTCGTTGCCGGTGCCGATCGGGATCACGCCGAGCGCGGCGTTCTCACAGCCGATCAGTCCGTGCAGCGCTTCATTCGCCGTACCGTCGCCGCCGCAGGCGTATACACGCAGCTCATCGCCCTGTTCGGCATAGCGGCGCGCGATAAATTCCGCGTCACCCTTTTTCTGCGTATACTCGATCACTGCATCCGGCAGGTGCAGGACTTCGATCTGCGCTCTGATTTTCGGCGTAGCGTCAGTCGTGCCGGCGTATTTGTTGAGGATGAACAGATGCGTCATATCGTATCTCCTTGCGTCTCCTGCGGCAGTGCTCCCGCGCGTTCCATCTCACGCTTGAGTCGAGCGACGGGAAGCCCCATAACATTGAAGAAATCGCCCTCGATGCGCTTGACCAGCACAGAGCCCTTGCCCTGTATGCCGTAAGCGCCCGCCTTGTCAAAAGGCTCGCCTGTGGCGATATAATCCAAAATTTCCCGATCGCTGAGAGGATAAAACTCCACGCGCGTATGGTCGGCGAAGGTCGTCATCCTGCCGTTTTGAATGATCGCACAGCCGGTGATCACGGTATGCGCCTTACCGGACAGCGCACGCAGCATATGAAACGCGTCGTCCTCATCCTTGGGCTTACCGAGCACCTGATCGTCGAGGATCACCACCGTATCGGCGCCGATCACAACGTCGTCGGGGTGCTCCGAAGCGACAGCCTGCGCCTTGATACCCGCCAGATACGCGGGCACATCCTCGGGCGCGATCCCGTCGGGGAGGATCTCCTGTGCATCGGACACGATGACCTCATACTCCGATAGGATATAGCCGATCAGCTCCTGACGGCGCGGCGATTGTGACGCTAAGATGAATCTGCTCATAGTTCTCCTCAATAACCGCGGACAATGCCTGTGCCTTTGATCATAAGGAGCGGCAGCATTATCTGCGTTTGACGCGTTTATATACGGTAAAAAACTCCTGTTTTTGTACCATCCTTCTTATAATAGCACAAACCGCGTAAAAAATAAACACAAAAATACAAAAATTCAACATACCTTTCACATCCTGTCACGGGGATCGCCCCGAAATATCCCCGAACAGCGGATTCAGCAACCGTTCGGGTCGGAGATTTTCTCCCCGTGATATGATGATAACAGAAAGATATGCCCATAAACGGGACTTTGGGCACGCGTGCCTTTCCGTGTTGGCGGCGTGCCGCTTTTTCGATAATTGTAAAAGCAAACGCAAGACATACCTGCTATTTTTATACGCGGCCACTAACCACTAACCACTAATCACTGACCACTGACCACTGACCACTAACCACTGACCACTAACCACTGACCACTAACCACTGACCACTAACCCCTAACCACTAACCCCTAACCACTGACCACTAAAAATCGCAGTACACCAAAGCGGCATACTGCGATATCTCAACCCTATTTTGTTGCGAACAAGCGCTCATCACTCATACTGCGCTTTAACGCTGTCGAGCCATTTACCAAAGCCGTTGACGGCGGATTTCGGCGAGACGATTTTCACCTTATCGCCGAAGGAAAACAGCCATCCGTAGAACTGCGGCGAGAGCATCACCTCGGCGCTCATGGTAAAGCTGCCGTCGCCCATCGGCTGGATAAAGACCTTGTCGGAAAAGCGGTCGATCACCACGCCGATCAGGCTGTCGTCAAAGCGGAGCTTAACGTTGACGGTGTCGCCGCCGTACATGCCGAACACCTGCTTGGTATACACCGCGAGGTCGAATTTATCGACCGCCTTGGTGCTGTCGGCACGCTCCTCCTCCACCGAGATCGACTCCATCTTGTCCACACGGAAGTGCTTGAGCTTATCGAGCTCCTTATCATAGGCGATCAGGTAGTAGTTTTCATCGTCCCATGTCAGCGCCTTGGGGGTCAGCAGGTAGCGCATACCGTCGTGACGGCGCACCTTGGTGATCTTCTTCGCGCCCGAGCGCGATACCGCCCACTGCGTATAGTAAAAGCCGATCTTGCGCTTTTTGTTGATGGCGCGGTTAATGCTGTCGATATTGCGGTAGATCTCCTCATTCGAGTTCTTGACGCGGTTGGCGACGATGACCTGACGGTGCAGCTCCTTCGCCTGATTCTCGGAGGTGAGGGTCTCGATCTTACGGATCAGCTCACGGCTTTTCTTCAGCGTGATGAACTTGGAGCTCTGCACCGCGTCAATGAGCAGCTTGATCTCCTCAAGCGTAAAGTCGCGCGATACCAGGCTGAACAGCGAGATCTTGCCGACCTTCGACTTGACGATATCCATGCCGAAATCACGCAGACATTCGATATCATTATAGATGCTTTTGCGCTCGGCGGTGATCCCGTACTCGTCGAGATAGTCGATGATATCCGCGACGGTCACACCGTATTCCTCGTCGGTTTTCTCCAAAAAGAATTTCATGATATAAAGCAGCTTTTGCTTTTGCTTAGGATTCTTCGGCATAATATCCTCCGTCAATGATCTATATGTAATATTAGTTCTTATTTCTTCTTTCTTAGTTCTCAGTTACTCAAAAGGTACTGCGTCAATCCGACCACCAACGGCATCGTGATCAATGAGAACAGTGCCGACGCTGATACGATCCCCGCCGACAGCTCGGTATCTCTGCCGTACTTTGACGCCATCATGGTGGTGAACGCCGCCACAGGCGCACTCACCGCGATCACCGTCGCGGTCGTGATCGTCGCGTCGATACGCAGGGCGACCATCACGCCCATCACGATCAGCGGGATGACGATCAGGCGCATTGCCATAGCGAAATACGCGCCCTTGTCGGTCAGCACGCGTTTGAGGTCGGCGTGCATCAGGTGGTAGCCGATCACCAGCATAGGAACGGGTGTGTTGAGCGCCGCGAGCATCCTAATCGGCGAGAGGATCACCGTCGGGAGCTGGATCGAGAACGAAAAGAGGATGATCCCGATCGCCGTACCAATGATGCCGGGGTTGCAGATCGCCTTGAGCGCAGAGCGCCACTCGCCCTTGCGGCTCATGGTCAACAGCCCATACGTCCACATGAAGATGTTGAATATTGCGACGAACGCCGCGCCGTAGAACACGCCGTCATCACCGAGGATCGCCTGCTGCAGCGGCAGCGCCATGAACCCGCAGTTAGAGAACACCAGCGCGAATTTGAGCACCACGGCACGGGAGAGCTCGGTTTTGCGATAGATCAGCTCGGCGAGCAGGACGGAGAACAGGAGCGACAGGAATGCCGCCAGCAGCGCGATCAGCAGTCCGCTGAGCATCTCGGGTCGGTACTCACGCTGGAACGCGTTGATGATCACGCACGGCGTCACCGCGTAGAGGACTACGTCCGTCATCGAGCGCGAGCCCTGCTCGGTGATGATACCGAGCTTTGTCAGCAGCGCGCCAACCGCGATCAGGACGAACAGCACCAGCACCTGCGTGCCGACGTCCAAAAACGATCCAAGCATATTCTCCCCCCTAGGCTGAAATCATGCAGTTCTTATTACTTATTTCTTCGTTCTTAGTTCTCAAAGCATTGAGTCCCGATTGTTGTACTCGGACATTATAACAGTATTCCCCTCAAATTGCAACAGTCCGAATGGTAAAATGAACCAGTATTTCTCACAGGAAAATAGGCAAAATGTCTAAGTCCCGAATATTACTCTGTGAATCTGCACAAAATATAGTAAAAGATTTGTGGATTGTGCAGAGCAAAAAACCGCCAAAATGTCGTTTTGTGCAATTTTTATCCGTCAACAATACCTACAAAACTCCGTTGGGTTCAGCTCCATTTGTATAAACAACCAAATTTTTCATTATCATTTGACATACGCATTTTA
>OCVV011245269.1_pt1 | contig 12517 bp, 8 predicted proteins | sample 1539721 | NCBI WGS metagenome assembly OCVV01 (sample SAMN02144230, study PRJEB22623) | gut metagenome | biome: sheep rumen | host: Ovis aries | place: New Zealand | reverse complement strand
AGGCCTCCCCGAATCGCCGCCGAGACGCTATTCGCCGCCGTGGAGGTTGCCGCGCCTGGAGGCGGCGCCGTAGCAGCGGGCGTCCATCGCGGTCGCCAGGTTGTCGGCATGGCGGAACAGGTTGATGAACAGCGTCGCGAAAGCCTTTCCCCACACCTTGAACCGCTGCGCGATGCCGCCCGAGGCGTCGGCGCCGCGCGCTTTCTGCGCTGTGCGAATGCGATCGAACTCGTCCTCGATGACCGGGATGAATCGCACCGAGAGCGAAAGCGTGAAGGCGATGTCGTCAACCGGCACGCCGAGTTTCCGCAATGGCCCGATGAACCATGCAAAAGCTTGCAAGAGCTCAGATGACGTCGTCGTGAAGCACACGACGAAGCTCGCTGCCACGAGGGCGACCATGCGCAACGCGATGTAGAGCCCCGTGAGGACGCCACCGACACTGGGCTCGTACACAATGTTCATGATCAGCGAGAACGCCGCCAGCCAATACACCGGTACCAGCGATCGGTTGATCATACCGATCGACAGCCGCGAAACCGCGAGAACCGCCACCAAAACCGCCACGAGCGCACCGAGGCCCCACCACCCGGACAAGGCGAATATCGCAATCGAATAAGCGAGCAGAAGCGCGATCTTGACCCGCGCATCGCAACGGTGCACCGGCGTCGTGCCGGCAACGTATGTCATCCCGAAACGTGCCACCCCGCAAGTATAGCAACTTCCCTTGACGCGCGAACGACAATGAGCGAACATATGTACTATGGAAGACATTGGCATCATGAGCGCGATCGAGGGGCTCAACCCCTCGCAGACCGAGGCGGTCACCACGACCGAGGGGCACGTGCGCGTCATCGCGGGCGCCGGCTCGGGCAAGACACGCGCGCTGTCGCACCGGTTCGCCTACCTTGTCAACGATCTGGGCATCATGCCGGGCAACATCCTCTGCGTCACCTTCACCAACAAGGCGGCCAACGAGATGCGCCAGCGCATCCGCAAGCTCACGGGCGACGCCGACACCGGCTACGTCAACACCTTCCACGGCTTTTGCGTGTCGGTGCTGCAGGAAGACGCGGCCGCGGTGTCGTTCCCGAAGAGCTTCCTCGTGCTCGACAACTCCGACATCGACGCCATGCTGCAGATCATCTATGACGAGCGGGGCCTCACGCTGCGAGACTACACGTTCGCCCGGGCGCGCGACATGTTCGAGATCCGCAAGACGTTCACTGAAAAGAACTACTACCTCGACCTGATCGACCTCTCGCCCGAGGCGCTCAAGCTCAAATACGACCTGGCCGAATCGCCTGACGACATCCTGTTCTACGGCTATCTATATCAGCAAAAGAAGTGTTTCGGCCTCGATTACAACGACCTGATCATCTTCACGCTCGAGATCTTCCGTCGCCGCGAGGACCTGCGCCTCAAGTGGCAGAAGCGCCTCGAATACATCATGATCGACGAGTTCCAAGACATCGACGGGCTTCAACACGAGCTCATGGAGGTGCTCGAGGGCTACCACGGCAACCTGTTCGTCGTCGGAGACCCCGACCAGACCATCTACACGTGGCGCGGTGCCAACGTCAAGTACCTGCTCGACTTCGATCAGCGTTTCGAGGGCACGCGCACCGTCATGATGAACGAGAACTACCGCTCGACCCCGCAGATCACCATGACGGCTAATTCGCTCATCAGCGCAAACCGCAACCGCATGGCAAAAAGCCTCGTGGCCATGCAGCCCCCCGCCGAAAAAACGCGCTGCTACCACGGCACCAGCTCCGCCGACGAGGCGCGCTGGATCGTCGAGCAAGTCGAGCGTCTGAACGACGCGGGCGTGCCTTATCGCGACATCTGCGTGCTCTACCGCGCGCACTACGCCTCGCGACCTGTCGAGGAGGCCCTCGTCAAGGCGCAGGTTCCCTACACCATCTACAGCGGCGTGCAATTCTTCGACCGCAAAGAGGTCAAGGACGCGCTGTCGTACCTTCGCATGGTCATCTTCCGCGACGACCTGTCGTTCGAGCGCATCTGCAACGTGCCCAAGCGCAATCTCGGCCAACGGCGCATGAAGTTCTTGCACCAATACGCCGAGGGCAACGGGGTCTCGCTCTACAAGGCGCTCGTCGACAACCTCGACAACGCGCTCATGAAAGGCACGAAGGCGCGCCAGTTCGTCGAGCTCATCGAACGCTATGCGCCTTCGGCCGACAAACGTCCGGCATCCGAGTTGCTCGCCGACCTGCTCGACAAGAGCGGCTACGAACAAGCGCTGCGCACCGAAGGCTCGCAGGAACGCCTCGACAACCTCGCAGAATTGCGTCAGGCGGTTTACGAGTTCGAGACGACCTGCGGCGAGGAAGCCACGCCCGACAACTTCCTGGCTCATGTGTCGATGATGACCAACCTCGACAAGGGGCTTTCGGCCAACAAGGTCAAGCTCATGACCATCCACGCTGCCAAAGGCCTCGAGTTCCCTTACGTATTCTTCTGCTCCATGAACGAGGGCGTCGTCCCGTCTCGCAAGACGCAGACGACCGAGGCCATGGAAGAAGAGCGCCGCCTCGCATTCGTAGCCATCACGCGCGCCGAGAAGGGACTGTTCTTGACGTGCGCCGACGGAACGAGCCACGACGGCATGCCGCGTTATCCGAGCCGATTCGTACTCGACATCGACCCCGACCTCGTCGACTTCGTAACCCCACTCGAAGACTCGCTGGTCAAGGACGCCCGCGCCTACATGCGCGCACGCGACCGGCAGCTTGACCAAGTGCAAGCCGCACCCTCGTTCGCCGTGGGCGACCGCGTCAAACACCCCGTCTTCGGCGAAGGCGCCATCATGTCGATCGATACCGACCGACACGCCTACGAGATCAAGTTCGACAACATGGACACCCCACGAAGCCTCGCTATGCGCGCCAGGCTAGACCGCGCATAGCTTCAGCGCGCACATGCGAAAACGCGGCGAGCTACGCGAAAACGACGGTCGAACCAGCTGGGATACGCATGACGACCAAACCGTCTTCTAAACGCACCGACGCAGGTTCCGAACCCGAGCAGAACGCGAGCTCGATGGGAGCGGATGCGCTGCAATTCAGGTCGACCGAGCGCAAGTCGATGGCGACAAGCCGCGACTCATCGGCGCGATTGGCCGCCGCAAGGGCAAGCGTCCCCTGCGGAAGCGCGCGCACGACGCACACGACATCGGGGTCTGGGGCGACGCAGGCAAGTGCACCTTCGCGGAGAACGCGCGAGCCTTGGCGCAGCGCGCCGACTCTTTGATAGAACTCGGTCAAGTCAACTCCACAATCTCCACGCGGACCCGACCAGGGGAACGTTTCGCGGCAGAACGGGTCTCCCCCGCCTTGCATGCCGCGCTCGTCGCCGTAGTAAATGCACGGCGCGCCGGGCAGCGCGTACATGAGCGTCACGATCAGCCGCTGCATCTGCGCCGCGCGGGCGTCGGCGGCATCGTCGATGGCCGCGACGAGATCGACCTGTTGGTTGCGCGGCAGCTGCTTGATCGGACCGCCCGACGCCAACACGCTGCGCATGCGATCGACATCGTGCGACGAGAGCAGGTTCATCAAACAGCGGTAGAACGGCGGTGCATAGTTAGCCTGCTGCAAATTCAGGAACGCCGCAAGCTGGTGCGCGTCGAGGTCGCTGAGGGCGAACCCGAGCAACGCCGAGCGCAGCGGGTAGTTCATCACGGTGTCGAGCGAGCGGCCGAGCGCGTAATCGCGGCGCACGCCGTAGCTCGTCTTGGTCGTGGGATCTTCCCATACTTCGCCGATGATCGCCGCATCAGGTTTGGCAGCTTTCACGGTCGCCCGGATGCGCGCAAGCACGTCGTCGGGCAGCTCGTCGGCCACGTCGAGGCGGTATCCGCTCGCTCCGGCGGCCAACCACTTGGCCAGCACGCCGTCGCCCTGCCCGGGGTGCCCGAGGATGTAATCCTGCCAGGCGCCATTGCGCTCGTCGACCTCGGGCAACGTACGATCGCCCCACCAGCACCGATACGGCACGCCGTTTTCCTGCGGCGTGAAGTCGTACCACGGACGAAACGGAGACTCCCAGCCTTGCATCGCACCGGGCGTATCGTAGGTGCCCCGCGCATTGAAATAACGACTGTCGTCTCCGGTATGCGAGAGCACGGCGTCGAGCACGATCGAGATACCGTGATCTGCAGCATCAGCGGCCAGCCGCTTGAAATCGTCCTCGTCTCCAAGCAGCGGCTCTATGCGCTCGTAGTCCGCCGTGTCGTAACGATGATTCGACCGCGCCTCGAAGATCGGGTTGAGGTAGAGCACCTCGACGCCGAGCGAGGCGAGATAGGGCAACTTCTCGCGGATGCCCTCGAGCGTCCCGCCGAAGAAGTCTATCGGGTCGTAGGCCCTCATGGCGGCACGCAGCTTTGCGTCCTCAGCCGTATCGGCATCGAGCTCTTCGCCTTCTGAATCGAATTCCAACTCGAAGTCTTCCGGCAGCTCTCCCAGCCATTCGGCCTGCTCGTCCCATGAATCGTGCAGATGCATGGGACGCCCCATGCGCTCGTGGTACGCCACGCCCTCGGCGCGCACACCCCCCTCGCCACGGTTGAAGCGGTCGGGGAAAACCTGGTACATGATTGCACCGGCAAGCCAATCGGGCGTCGCGAGCGCGCGATCGTATACGGTGATTTGGAATCCGGGCATCAGCTCGGGCAAGCCGAACGGCTCGGACGGACGAAAAGCAAGCAAGTCACTCCCGTAGCACCAGCCGCCGTCGGCCCATTCGCCCTCGACGCCGGGGAATACGAGCTGCCCTGCAGTGGATCGGCCATCGGCGCGAGGCACGTAGTAGGCAACTGACTCGTCGGAAAGCAGCAATCGGAAAGCGTAGAACACGACATGGGGATAAGGCGCGATTTCGACCGTCGCCGCATACCCGGAATCGAACGAGCCCATCGGGCATTCGCGCCACGTGGAGCCGTCTTCGCAGACGAGCAGGTCGACCGACATCACCCTACAGCGCACCTGCGAGTCAACGCGGAGCGCGAGCGTGACGACGCCGCCGGCAAGCGCACCTTGCGGGGAACGGTCGCTTGCGCGACATGGATCATGCCCTATGGCCCATTTGAGTAGTTCGTTTGACATGCGCACCATTATACGGCCAAAGACCACGCGGGAACACATTTTACCAACGGCCAGCCGAGGCATGCCAAATAGACAGCAGAAAGATCGACAACCGAGGCCCAACCCTCCGACGCCGCACAATGGCTTTAACGCCGCAGCGCAATCGGAGGACGGGCCTCAGCCCAACCCTCCGACGCCGCACAACAGCCAAAACCATGCGGTGTTCCTGATTAGCGCTAGAAAGAGAGCGATGTGCGGCGGAGCCTGCTAGAAAAAGCGGCTTGTGCAGCGTAAAGCCATCGAAGCTCCTACCGCCTTACGCCGCACAAGCCCCGGAATCCAACAGTATCCCGAAAGACAACTCCATTTGCAGGCTCCCGACGCCACACTTCCTAGAGAGCCTTTGGCCACTTGCTGACACATAGCTTGCCGCCAACTCGAAATACAACCTGAGACACAACCCCATGGGATGGGCGCAATTTGCCCATCCCATGGGGTTCCTTTCCCTTGTAAATCAGTCTGCTATAATAGTCGATTCGTGTGTGACAAGTAGCCCGCCTCGCATGCGGGCACGACAAGATTTGAAGGTTCAATATGAAAACCACGACATCAGTCGACAAAAAGAAAGTCGCCGAAGTGCGCAAGCGCATCGAGAAGCGCGTGCGCAGCGAGTTCGGCGTGACGGCCGAATCGGCCGTGTTGCCCCAGATCTACGAAGCAGCGGCGCTGTGCGTGCGCGACGAGGTCATGGACGTGTTCGCGGCGGAACGCGAACGTTCGCAGAAGTCGGGCGACAAATGCCTGATTTACCTGTGCGCCGAGTTCCTCATCGGGCGTGCGTTCTCGAACAACCTTGTGAACCTGGGGCTTTACGACACCTATGCGGCGGCACTTGCCGAAATGGGCTACGACCTGGGTGAAATCGAAGAGCAAGAGGCTGACGCGGGCCTCGGCAACGGCGGCTTGGGCCGTCTGGCCGCGTGCTTCCTCGACAGCCTCTCGACGCTGGACATGCCGGCCATGGGCTGCGGCATCCGCTACGAGTACGGCTTCTTCCGCCAGGAGATCAAGGACGGCTGTCAGGTGGAATCGCCCGACGCGTGGCTCGAGGGTCGTGACGTATGGTCGGCCGAACGCGCCGACCGCGTGTTCGAGGTGAAATTCGGCGGCCAGGTCGAAGAGCTCTGGAGCGAGGACGGCAAGCTGAAAGTCGAGCAGCACAACACGCGCACGGTGCTCGCCGAGGCGTGGGATATGCCCATCGTCGGTTACGGCAGCAAGCTGCCGGCCACGTTGCGCCTGTGGCGCGCCCGTTCGCCCCAACAGATCGACCTCGCGCGTTTCAACCGCGGCGACTACGAGAACTACAACGAGGAGCGCGATTTCGTCGAGGCCATCTCGAAGGTGCTTTATCCCGAGGACAGCCATCCGCGTGGTCAGCAGTTGCGCCTGTGCCAGTTCTACTTTCTGGTTTCGGCGACGGTGCAGTCGATCATCGACGCGCACAAGCGCCATTACGGCGACTTGCACTCGCTGCCCGACAAGATCGCCATCCAGATCAACGACACCCACCCTGCGCTCGCCATTCCCGAGCTGATTCGCATCCTCATCGACGAGGAGGAGTTCACGTGGGAAGAGGCCGTCGACATCGCGCAGCGCACGTTCAACTATACGAACCACACCGTCATGCCCGAGGCGCTGGAGAAATGGGATGCCGAGACCATGCGCCGCTTCCTGCCGCGCATCTTCCGCATCATCGAGACCATCGACGCGCGCTTGCGCGACCGCATCTGGCAGAGCCATCCGGGCGATAACGACCTGGTATCGCGCCTGGCCATCATCCAAGGCGGGCAGGTGCGCATGGCGAACCTCTGCGTTTTGATGAGCGGGCACGTCAACGGCGTGTCGCAACTGCACGGGCAGATCCTGCGCACGTCGCTGTTCCGCGATTTTTACACTGCCTATCCCGAGCGATTCCTGGGTATCACAAACGGCGTGACGCAGCGCCGCTGGCTAGGCGTGGCCAACCCGGGCCTGCGCAAGCTCGTTGACGAGACCATTGGCGAGGGCTTCATGAAGGATTGGCGCAAGATCGCCGAGCTGGAGCCCTATGCGCACGATGCCGCGTTCCGCAAGAAGTTCGACGAGGTGAAAGCTGCCAACAAGCGCTCGTTTGCGGAATGGATGAAAGCGAGCCGCGGTATCGAGGTGAATCCCAACACGATCATCGACGCGCAGGCCAAGCGTCTGCACGAGTACAAGCGCCAGCTGCTGAAGGCAATTCACATCCTGGCGCTCTACGACGACATCGTCGAAGGCCGCCTGACCGACTTCCCGCCCACGACGTTCGTGTTCGCGGCCAAGGCTGCGCCGGGGTACCGTCGGGCGAAGGACATCATTCGTCTGATCAACGCCATTTCGACGCTTATCGCGTCCGATGAGCGCACGCGTGACATCATCCCGGTCGTGTTCCTGCCCAACTATGATGTGACTGCCGCGCAGCATCTTGTTGCTGCCGCCGACATCTCCGAGCAGATTTCGACGGCAGGCAAGGAGGCGTCCGGCACGGGCAACATGAAGTTCATGCTGAACGGTGCCGTCACGCTGGGCACGATGGACGGTGCCAATGTCGAGATTGCCGAGCAGGTGGGCGAGGACAACATCTTTATCTTCGGCGCGACGGTCGACGAGCTCGATCGCATCAACGCTGAAGGTTCGTATAACCCGCGCGCCATCGTCGATGCCAACCCGCGCCTGGCTCATGCGCTGGGCCACCTGATCGACGGCAGCTTGCCCACGTCGGACGGCAGCCGCTTCGAGGATCTGTACTATTCGCTGCGTCCCGACAACGGTTGGGGCGACCAGTACTTTGTCCTGCATGATTTCGCCGCCTACGACAAGCGTTTCTTCGACGCCATCGAGGCATACCAGGATCGCGACCGCTGGCTCACGAGCGCTGTCATCAACACGGCGAAGGCTGGCTTCTTCAGCTCCGACCGTTCGATCGAAGACTACAACGAGCTGGTGTGGCATCTCAACTAGCCACCGATCACCCACGCGAACGCAAGGCTCGGCAGGAATCCCTCCTGCCGAGCCTTTTCAATTGCCGACGATAATCCCAGCGAACCGCTCGGTTGAATTGAGAAACGGACAGGCATACCCTGTGAATGACCATTCGATATAGAGGAGGAACCATGAGAATCGCGATTCCCAGCGAAGCGCCGGGCGGACTCGGCGCAATGCGCAGCGGGCATTTCGGCCACTGCGCCTGCTTCACCATCGTCGAGTACGACGACGAGATGAACATCGTGTCGGCAACGGCTGTCCCCAACATCGACCACGACGTGTACGGCTGCGGCGGCGTCATCAGCTACGTGCTCGACATGGGCGTCGACGGCATCCTCGCCGCCGGCATGGGCCGCCCGCCGCTGATGCGCTTCACCGAATCCGGCGTGATCGTCTACGCCGAAACCATGACGCCCAACGTCGGCGATGCCGCCAAGCTGTTCGCCGAAGGCAAGGTTCAGCGCATGTCGCCCGAAGCGGCGTGCAACCATCACAACCACTAGCGAAAGAAGGGGAACGTCATGACCGCAATACCCGAGAACGTCCAAGCCCTGTTCAAGGAAGTCGACAACGTCGTCTTCGCCACCGCTCGCGAGGACGGTCAGCCCAATTGCTGCATCGTCGCGATGAAGGCCGTCATCGACGACGAGACCGTTTACCTGTCCGACCAGTTCTTCAAGAAAACGCTTGCCAACGTTCAGGCGAACCCGAAGGTGTCGATCATCTTCTGGAAGGGCATCGAAGCCTACGAGCTGTACGGCACCGCCCGATATGTGAACGAAGGGGAGGAATTCGAAACCCAGAAGGCATGGGTCGACGCCGCGTTCGAGAGCAAGGGAATGCCCATGCGCGCCAAGGGCGGTTGCTTCGTGCACGTCGAGGGCGTGTATTCCTCGACCCCCGGCCCCAACGCCGGCGACGAGATCGCGTAAAGACGCTTCGATAAGACGAGGGGCGCGACGAATCGCGCCCCTAAGAGATCGATGAATGAGTCGGGAGAACTGTTCTCCCGACTCATTTCGTTAGGAGAGCTTCGCGTACTCCTCGGGATCGACCGGCTCGCACCACTCGTTCGACGTGCCGACGCCCGGCACCTCGATTGCGATGTGCTGGAACGCTGTATCGGCCGCCGCGCCGTGCCAATGCTTCACGTTGGCGGGGATGTTCACCACGTCGCCGGGATGAAGCTCTCGTGCCGGCTTGCCCCATTCCTGGTACCAACCGCGACCGGCGGTGACGAGCAGCATCTGCCCGCCTCCCTGCTCGGCATGGTGGATATGCCAATGGTTGCGGCACCCCGGCTCGAAGCTCACGTTGAACGTCGGCACCTGATCGGTCGTGATCACGCCCAGGTAGCTCGTTCCGTCGAAATACTCGGCGAAGTTGACGTTCTCCTCGCCGAAGTTGAAGAGGCTCTCGCTCTTGAGTTCGTCGATGTTCATGTCTACTCCTCGTTTCCACCGAAGACGATACCGTCCTCGACATCATGCAGCTCAGCGCGCGTCTCATGCCAGCATTCGGTCGCAGGCATGCCGGGGAAGTTGTCGGCAACGAACACCGGATCGAGACCCTGCTTCTTCTGCTCGTTGTAGTCGTCGAGTGCCTTGAACGCCCACTTGCCCAAGATCAGGATGACGATGATGTTGATGACCGCTTCAATGCCCATGAAGATATCTGCGAGGTTCCAGGCGAGTGTCAGGTTCGACTGGGCGCCGAGGAACACGACGATGGCGCAGATGATGCGGAAGACGACCAGCGCGGGCTGGCTTTGGGTGATGAACTTGAAGTTCTGCTCGGCATAGAAATAGTTGCCAATCAGGCTCGAGAACGCGAACGCGAAGATGGCGATCGTCATGAACACGATACCCGCATTGCCGAACGCCGAGAGCATCGTTTGCTGGACGAGCGGCATGTTGGTAAGAGCGAGTTTTTCCGGAGTGCCCCCAAATTCCGTAAGAGCCATATTCTCAGGATTCTGGAGGAAAATCATGATCATGACTGCCGAGCAGGTGCAGATGAGGATCGTGTCGATGAAGACCGAGAGCGTCTGGACGAGGCCCTGCTTGACCGGATGCGAGACGCTCGCCGAAGCCGCGGCGTTCGGCGCGGAGCCCATGCCGGCCTCGTTGGAGAACAGGCCGCGCTTGATGCCCTGCACGATCATCGAGCCGGCGAAACCGCCGACGATCGAGTCGAAGTCGAAGGCTTCCTGGAAGATGAGACCGAACACGGCGGGAAGTGCGCTGGCGTTCATGACCGCCATAACGATGGCGAGCACCAGGTACAAGATGGCCATGGCCGGCACGATGGCCGACGTCAGGAAGCTGATACGATGCGTGCCGCCGAAGAGCACGAACGCGAACACGATGGCAAGCAACAGGCCAATCGCGAACGGGATCTGCGTCTGGAAGTAACCCGGGACGCCAGCTTGACCGCCGACCGCCTCGTTGTAGAAGTACTCGATCGATGAGCTCATGTTATAGGTCTGCAGGCCGTTGAAGCCCAGGGCAAAGCACAGGATCAGCGAGATGGCGAACACGACGCCGAGCCAACGCTGATGGAGCGCCTGCTCGATGTAATATGCCGGACCGCCGCGGAACTCGCCCTTCTCACCGCGCACCTTCCAGATCTGGGCGAGCGTCGACTCGACGAATGCCGAGGCGCCGTTGATGAGCGCCATAATCCACATCCAGAACACCGCGCCCGGGCCGCCGACGGCGATGGCCGTGGCCACGCCCGCGATGTTGCCCGTGCCGACGCGCGATGCCGTCGAGACCATCATGGCCTGGAAGGACGAAACGCTCTTGCCGCCTTCGACATGCTTCTTCTCGGTGATGGCCTTGAACATGTCCTTCAAGTGCGTGAACTGCACGCCCTTCGTGCGGATCGTGAAGTACAAGCCCGCAAAGATGAGCAGGAACACCAGGAAGTACGTGTACATGTACGTATCGATTGTGTCTGTGACTTTGACGAGCGCATCCATATCCATAGAGACTTCTTTCTTCAGAAAATACGTTTGCTAGAGCGTGCGGTACAGCTCGGCGTAGGCGCGGGCGCAGCGGTCGAAGCTGAAATCGCTTTCCATCGCCTGCGTCATCAAGCGCTTGCGGACATCGGGGTTGCGCCACACCGACAGAGCCCAGCGAATGACGCCGAGCATCTCATGCGCGTTGTAGTTCGAGAACGAGAAACCGTTGCCCTCGCCCGTGAACTCGTTGTACGGGAATACGGTGTCCTTGAGGCCGCCGGTCTCGCGCACGATGGGCAACGTGCCGTAGCGCATCGAGATCATCTGGGAGATGCCGCACGGCTCGAACAGCGACGGCATGAGGAACAGGTCGCAGCCCGCGTAGATACGGTGCGACAAGTCGCCGTTGTAGCCGATGTAGGAGCACAGGCGGCCCTTGTGGCGGTTCTCGGCGTCGCGCAGGAAGTCCTCGTACTCGCTATCGCCCGACCCGAGGATGATGACGCGCACGTCTTCGTACATGATGTCGTCGAGCACGCACTGCACCAGGTCGATGCCCTTCTGGGGCGTCAAGCGACCGACCATGCCGATAACCGCGGTGTTCTCGCCCGCAGGCTCGAGACCCAGCTCTTCGAGCAGCGCCTCGCGGTTCTTGGCCTTGCGCCAGAGGCTCTTGACCGAGTAACGCGAGGGCAGCGCCTCGTCCGTCTGGGGGTTCCACAGGTCGACGTCGATGCCGTTGAGGATGCCCCACAAATCGCCGCCGCGCGAGCGCAGCACGCCGTCGAGCCTCTCACCTTGTTCGGGCCCGCAAATCTCCTGCGAGTACGTGGGACTGACCGTCGTCACCTTGTCGGCAAAGACGATGCCCGCCTTGAGCATGTTGTCGCAGCCGTAGTGCTCGACGAACTGCGGGGTGGCCAGCGAGTCGTCGACGCCCAGCAGGTCGCGGTCGAACTCGTGGCTGAACTGACCCTGGAAATGCAGGTTGTGGATGGTGAGCACCGTGCGCAAGCCGGCCTGCATGCCGCCCTGGTACTGGGTCCTGGCGAGCAGCGGCATCATGGCCGTGTGCCAGTCGTTGCAATGCAGGATGCGCACGTCGAAGTCGAGCTGCGGAATGGCGTCCATGACCGCGCGGGTGAAGAACGCGTACTGCTCGCCCTCGAACTCGCCGCCGCAATAGATGGGGCCGCCGAAATAGAACTCGTTGTCGATGAAGTAGTAGATCGTGCCGTCGATTTCGAGCTTCTCGAGGCCGACGTACTGCGAACGCCAGCCGAGGCTCGCCTGGAAATCGCACAGATGCTGCGTCTCGGCGTAGTAGCGCTCCTTGATCTGGCGATGGAATGGCATGATGACGCGCGCGTCG
>OCVV012831889.1_pt1 | contig 12518 bp, 8 predicted proteins | sample 1539721 | NCBI WGS metagenome assembly OCVV01 (sample SAMN02144230, study PRJEB22623) | gut metagenome | biome: sheep rumen | host: Ovis aries | place: New Zealand | reverse complement strand
TGAGTATAGTGATTCACCGCATCACTGCCTTCATGATGCAATCCGGCTGCATACATGTTTATTTGAGCCTTAGTCAGAATATCAACATGCGTCTTTCGACAAGTTTTGCTGCTGGCCAGCTCGTAAAGGGGCTGATATTTATTATTACCAAGTTCCTCGTCAAAGACTGCACACTTACGGTCAATGCCACAATATTTCATCAATTCTTTGATTTTTACATTATAACCACTTTTGCCACTGACATATTTCAAGATATGGAAGTTAAATTTATACTTCATGATGATATCATAGGCAAAGCGCATCACAGGAGTCTCAATTTCTTTACGGCTCACATTTTCTCTGAGTGTTTTCTCTGGCAAATAATGAATATACATGATACCATCATCAGATACTGCAATATTGTCCATCGACAATCTTTTGAACTCGCTGATGCGGCATCCAAAGGCACATTGCAGGACAAAAGCATCTTTTGTTTCCTGTAGAGACCCTGGCACTTCAGTATCCCTAACTTTTAGGAACTCTTCTTGCAAAAGGAAAATAGGTGGATCATAAGACTCGCGCATCATGGTTCGTTTCTTGTTCTTTCCCAAATAGATGAATGGCGAAGCACTCAACTCGCCTTTCTCTATCAACTCATTGAAGAATGCCTGAATCTTTTTCATCTTTGTTGCAACGGTATTCTGGTCACGGCGTTCTGCAGGTATATTCCTTGGCTTGACCATATCATACAGGCTCTTATGTTTATCCACGTATTTGTATTCATCAAACAGGAACTGTCGAAAATCCATCAGGTCATCCGCATCAAATTCTGACGGAGTGACCTTCAGCCGATGTTGGATAGTAAGAAATCTGGTGAGTTCACCTAATGACACCTTATAATGCCTCTGCCTGCCTTCGCCAAAATTACCATCACGCAAGCCATCATCGATGTATTTTGAAAACCTATCAACTAGCGTCATCTCAGTCAGAGCTTTCACATTCTTCTGGGGATGTAAAACATCTGAAATAGTCTTTTCAAAGTCTTCAGCCGTAATACGAGTTTTGTCTTTAACCTCGCATAACTGCCGATAAGCTGTTTCCATAGCGTCTATTTCCGTGTCTATATCAAGTTTCAGTTGCTTGTTATATACACTTACGCGGGGTTTTAACTCACCAGTATCGGTAAACTTATCCAGATCCTTTAGTTCTGCGTCAATTTCACTCTTATGGTACAGGTCAACACCTCTTCCATCGCGCAAACGGAAACGGAGCCTTATGGTTCCTTCCTGCTTGCTTGTCCTCTTTACTATTGTAAGTCCTTTCATACCTATTATATTATTAAAGCGTGTTTAAAACGTGGTGCAAAGGTACTCTTTTTGCACCACCGAACCAAATTATTGCACCACATTTTTGAAACGCTTTAATATATTTAACCTCGTAAACACCTGATTTACAAAGCAAATTATCTCAAAATTATTTCACGGTATTTCAATTTTTGAATCCCAAACGGATCACACAAAGAGAGACCATTCCGGTCTCTTTTTTCATGTAATCAAAGGGACTCAAACCCAAGGGTTCTTTCAGTCGCAGGCTTGATGAAAGCGTTTCTATGAAAACGATGACGAGCCCCAAACGGATCACTTTAAGGAATCAGCAAACAATTGAATATTAATCATTTGCTGATTTCCCAATGTCCAGTCTTATTACTTCCAACTCGAATGATAGCCCCCTCTTTTTTCAACTCTCCGAGACGACGCTTCACTGTTGCTTCTGAGACTCCCACGATAGCAGCGTATGCTGCATAGTTGAGAGTACCATCCTGTTGGACGGCTTGATAAAGCCTCTCTTTTATCGGGTCAGGGAATGATTTTATCGGGTCAGAAGTGGCTTTTATCGGGTCATCTGCTTGTGATTTTTTGTATGCTTCTATCTCTTGGCTAATGTTTCGGATGTGCTCTTCCGTCATAAACTCGCAGAAAGGTTCGAGTGATTCCTGTTCTCGGGAGTCAACCAATGCCTGGATATATTCGGCTTTATCCTCCTTGACAATTTTCACTGGTGTTAATCCAAACTCGTATTGCAGATGGTTCATGACGAGGCGAGACATACGCCCATTGCCATCCACCCAAGGATGAATGCTCACCAATTGGTAATGAGCATCAAAACTCATTAGATATTTGGCAATCGTGTCATCAAGGTTTAACAGTTCAATCCTTTGCTGATTAAGTTGCTTACAGAACTCTTCCAACTTGGCTGGCACTTTCTGATAATTCATGTATGAGCGTCCGCCAATGCCTGCCGTTACACCTACCAAGCGAAGGTCACCTTTTGAGGCATCGAAAGTACCTTGTGCCGTATTATAAGAGGCACCAGTATTCTTCATGACAAGAGCGGAAAGACCTTTGAGCATTTCTACAGAAAAATCCTCATGCTGACGTGCCAATCGCATAGATTGCTCGTATGCCGCTTTCAAATCGAGATTCATCATCTGCTCTTGCAGGCTACGTCCCTTTGCTGTGATGCCCTCATCAAAAAGCAACTGGTTTTCAATCTCTGTAACTGTGCTGCCCTCAATGGCTGTAGAATGGGTAACAAGGGAATACAGATAGAATTTCTTGTAATCTATCTGATTTGCGATTCCCAATGACTCATATTCATTGAGCGTATCGAGTAGTTTCCTTATTTGCTCTTTTTTCATTTCTCTATCATATTATATTAATGCGGCAAGTAACGAGCATATATTGCCTACAAAGATACAAAAAATATCTTACAAATTTATAATTCGGTAGATTTTAAAATAAATTGGTAAGGGACTTCACGACATCCCCCAACCAGTGCTGGTCGACTTCATCGAAAGTATGGAGGTCGCAACTGTCGATATCGAGGACTGCCACCACTTCATTCTTGGTGTTAAAGACAGGAACGACAATCTCGGAACGGGAGAGACTACTGCAGGCGATATGCCCGGGGAACTCCTCGACATCGGGAACAACAATGGTCTTTGCCTCTTTCCATGCCGTACCACAGACTCCCCGTCCGAAAGGAATGTGCATACAGGCGACACTGCCTTGAAACGGTCCTAAGCGCAACTCGTCACCATGGACGATATAAAAACCAGTCCAAAAGAAGCCCATCGCCTCATGGATGGCGGCACTCACGTTCGCCATGACAGACACGCTGTCCGTCTCTCCCTCTATCAAGGACTTGACCTGAGCGGTCAATAACCGGTATTTCTCTTCTTTCCTCATGGGTGCAAAGGTAAGAAAAAAAGTTCATAATTCATAGTTCATAGTTCATAATTATTTAGTAACTTTGCAGCCAAATTAAATCAATAAGGAAATAATGGCAGAAAAGAAATTCAAGCGGACAACGGTGACCTCTGCATTGCCATACGCTAATGGCGGTGTGCATATCGGTCATCTGGCAGGTGTGTATGTACCAGCTGATATTTATGTAAGATATCTGAGACTGAAGAAGGAGGACGTATTGTTTATCGGTGGCAGTGATGAGCATGGTGTGCCCATCACGGTGAGGGCACGCAAGGAGGGTATCACCCCACAGGATGTGGTAGACCGCTACCATAAGATGATCAAGGACTCTTTCGAGGAGTTTGGCATCTCTTTCGATATCTATAGCCGCACCACCTCCGAGACCCATCATAAGTTTGCCGCCGAGTGGTTCCGCAAACTTTATGACGAGGGTAAGTTGGTAGAGGAGACGACGGCACAACTCTATGACGAGGAGGCAAAACAGTTCCTTGCCGACCGCTATGTGACAGGTGAGTGTCCCCATTGCCATAACGAGGGAGCCTATGGTGACCAGTGCGAGAAATGCGGACGTGACCTGAGTCCTACGGAACTGATCAATCCCAAGTCGACCATCAGTGGCTCTACCCCTGTGCTGAAGGAGACAAAAAACTGGTATCTCCCCCTGAACGAGTATCAGGACTGGCTGAAACAGTGGATCTTAGAAGAGCATAAGGAATGGCGTCCGAATGTGTACGGACAGTGTAAGTCATGGTTGGATATGGACTTACAACCCCGTGCCATGACCCGCGACCTTGACTGGGGAATCCCCGTACCTATTGAGGGAGCTGACGGCAAAGTGCTCTATGTATGGTTTGACGCACCTATCGGTTACGTCAGCAATACTAAGGAGCTCTGTGACCGCGAGCCGGAGAAATGGGGCCCTTGGCAGAAATGGTGGCAGGACGAGGACACCCGTCTGGTACACTTCATCGGTAAGGACAATATCGTGTTCCACTGTATCATCTTCCCTGTGATGATGAAGGCACATGGCAAGTATATCATGCCGGATAACGTACCCGCCAACGAGTTCCTGAACTTGGAGAACGACAAGATCTCTACCTCCCGCAACTGGGCGGTATGGTTGCATGAATACCTCGTGGACATGCCCGGCAAACAGGATGTGCTGCGTTATGTGCTGACAGCCAACGCACCAGAGACCAAAGACAACAATTTCACTTGGAAAGACTTCCAAGACCGTAATAACAATGAGCTGGTAGCCGTCTATGGAAATTTCGTGAACCGCGCCCTGCAGTTGACGAAGAAATACTGGAACGGCATCGTCCCTGCCTGTGGTGAGTTGCTTGATGTTGACCGTCAGGCACTGGAGGAGTTCAAGGACGTGAAACAGAAGGTAGAGGCACTGCTCGACCAGTTTAAGTTCCGCGACGCCCAGTTTGAGGCGATGAACCTTGCCCGCATCGGCAACCGCTATATCACCGAGTGTGAGCCATGGAAGGTATGGAAGACCGACCCCAAGCGCTGTGAGACTATCTTGAATATCTGTCTGCAACTGACGGCAAACCTTGCCATTGCCTTCGAGCCCTTCCTGCCTTTCAGCAGCAAGAAGCTGCGTGAGATGCTGAACATGGAGAGTTTTGAGTGGAACCAGTTAGGCAGCACCGACTTGCTGAAAGCTGGTCATCAACTGGGAGAGCCCTCCCTGCTCTTCGAGAAGATAGAGGACGAGGTCATCCAGAAACAACTCGACAAGTTGGAGGCAACCAAGAAGGCTAACGAGGCTGCTACTTACCAAGCTGCCCCTGTCAAGGATACCGTCAGTTTCGAGGACTTTGAGAAACTCGACATCCGTGTGGGACTTATCAAGGCTTGTGAGAAGGTGAAGAAGTCGAAGAAGCTCTTGCAGTTTACCATCGATGACGGCACTGGTACCGACCGCACCATCCTCAGTGGTATTGCCGCCTTCTATGACGACCCCTCCGTACTGGTAGGCAAGCGCATCCTCTTCGTGGCAAACTTCGAGCCTCGTAAGATGATGGGTATTGAGAGCCAGGGCATGATCCTCTCTGCCGTTGACTTTGACGAGAGTCTCAGTGTAGTGACCACGACGAAAGACGTGAAGCCAGGAAGTCAAGTAGGATAAAGAATAAGCAAAAAACACATGATAACAAATACTCCCAAGGAAGGCATCACAGATGCCAGACAATTAGGTATGCCTAAGTACACCATCTTAGGCATACAACACCTTTTCGCCATGTTTGGCGCCACCATCCTGGTTCCTGTACTCACAGGTCTCTCCGTGTCTACGACCCTACTGTTTGCCGGTATCGGAACCTTGGTTTTCCACTGCATCACCAAGTTGAAGGTACCCGCATTCCTAGGCTCCTCGTTCGCATTCATCGGAGGCTATCTCTCTGTCAAGACACTGGGTGTCGAGCAAGGTATGACAGAGACTTTGGCATTGAGTTATGCGTGCATAGGTGTTTTCTTTGCCGGTATGTGCTATTTTATCATGGCTGGTTTGATCAAGACTTTCGGTATCGATAAGATAATACGCTACTTCCCACCAGTAGTGACAGGTCCTATGATCATTGCCATCGGACTTGTCCTGTCGGGTAGTGCCATACACAACTGTACCACCAACTGGACACTGGCACTTGTTGCCATCCTGACTGTCATCATCACCAGTGTATGGGGCAAGGGCATCATTAAGATTATACCCATCCTCCTAGGTGTACTGGTCAGCTATGTCGTGGCTGCGGTAACTGGTGAAGTAGATTTCTCGGCATTACACAAAGCAGCATGGATTGGCTTGCCTGTCAACAGAGAACAGACAGCACTCGCCGTCTTCGACCACATGGACACGACCTTTCTTGTATCCACCATCATTGCCATCATGCCCATAGCCATTGCTACCATTATGGAACATATTGGTGACATGTGTGCCATCTCGTCTACCGTAGGCAAGGACTTCCTGAAGGAACCCGGTCTGCACCGTACCTTGATGGGCGACGGTCTTGCCACCGCACTGGCATCTCTCTTCGGAGCCCCAGCCAATACGACATACGGAGAGAATACTGGTGTACTGAACCTCACCAAAGTCTATGACCCTGCCGTCATCCGACTGGCAGCCATCTTGGCAATACTCCTGTCCTTCTGTCCTAAGTTCGCCTGCTTGATAGGTCTGATGCCTGCTGCCACCATTGGCGGTGTCAGTCTCATTCTCTATGGCATGATATCAGCTGTCGGTGTACGCAACCTGGTTGAGGAAGGCGTAGATTTCAGCTCATCACGTAATGTGTTTGTGGCTGCCTTGATCCTGGTAATTGCCATTGGTGTGAAATATGGTGCTGAGGACAATGTAAACATAGGTCCCATCCACTTCTCCGGACTGGCACTCTCTGCCCTCGTGGGTATCGTTCTCAACGCCTGTCTCCCTAACAAGCTCGGCATGAAGGTAAAGAGCTTCCATGGCAAGGATAAGCCCCAAGACAACAGTCATGTAGGATAATCTTCTAAAACGGTAAGACATGCAGGCAATCATCTTAGCGGCTGGTATGGGTCGCAGACTCGGAGAATGGACAAAGAACCAGACGAAATGTATGGTTCCTGTGAATGGTGTGCGACTGATTGACCGTGTGCTGGGACAGTTGTCGAAGCTCTCACTGCAGCGTGTCATCATCGTTGTCGGCTATCAAGGAAAAGCCCTTCGTGACTATATCGGTCACCGTTATGACGACCTGTTAAAGATAGAATATGCAGAGAACCCCATCTACGACAAGACAAATAATATCTATTCTTTGTCGTTGGTGAAGGAACAACTGCAGGAGGATGACACGTTGCTCATCGAGAGCGACCTCATCCTCAGCGACCGCCTCTTCAGCATGCTGATGGAGAACCCCTATCCCAACCTTGCCCTCGTCGCCAAATACGAGACATGGATGGACGGTACGATGGTACGCATCGATGCCGACAACAACATCGTCAACTTCATCTCCAAAGATGCCTTCGACTATAACGATGCCGCCTCTTATTACAAGACTGTCAATATCTATAAGTTCAGTAAGCAGTTCCTGAAAGAGAAATACGTGCCTTTCCTCGATGCTTATACCAAGGCGGTAGGACTGAACGAATACTACGAGAATGTGTTGCGTATCATCTCACTGCTGAGCGGTCATGAGCTGAAGGCACTGCCCATCGGTCATGAGAAATGGTATGAGATAGACGACAAACAAGACCTGGATATTGCCGAGGCACTATTTGCCGACGAGCAGGACGTGCTGCGTAAATACTACGGTCGCTATGGTGGTTTCTGGCGTTTCCCCCAGATGCTCGACTACTGCTATCTGGTGAACCCCTATTTCCCCAGTCAGCGGATGAAAGACGAGCTGCGTGCCAATTTCGACACCCTGCTGACGGAGTATCCGTCGGGAATGAAGGTCAACACCCTCATTGCCAGCAAATGCTTTGGGGTCAGCGAGCCCTATATCGTACCGGGTAATGGTGCCGCCGAACTGATCAAGATACTGATGGAGGAGTCGCAGGGTAAGATAGGCTTTGTACGTCCTACTTTTGAGGAGTATCCCAATCGCTACGACAAAAGCCAGCAGGTGACCTTCGTGCCACAGAATGATGACTTCCGCTATACTGCCGATGACCTGATGGCGTTCTTTGCCGATAAGGACATCCACCAACTGATGGTCATCAACCCCGACAACCCCTCTGGTAACTTCATCCCCAAGAGTGACGTGCAGCGACTCGCCCTGTGGTGTGAGGAGCGTGACATCCGTCTGGTCGTTGACGAGTCGTTTGTAGACTTCAGCCGCGACTATGCGACAAACTCCCTGCTCAACGACCATTTGCTGGAGTCCTATCCGCATATGATTGTGATGAAAAGTATCTCCAAGAGCTATGGTGTTCCCGGACTCCGACTGGGCATCCTTGCCTCTGCCGACAAGGAACTCATTGCCCGTATCAAGAAAGAGGTGAGCATCTGGAACCTCAACTCATTTGCGGAGTTCTTCATGCAGATCTACAACAAATACGAGAAAGACTACCAGCGTGCCTGTGCTAAATTCGTGGAAGAGCGTGAGTGTTTCGAGCAACAGCTCCGCACCATCCCCTTCCTCCGTGTGATGCCTACCGAGGCGAATTATTTCCTCTGTGAGGTATTGCCGCCCTATCGTGCCAGTGAGATCGTGATACGGATGCTGAAGCAGCATAATATCCTGACCCGTGACTGCAGTGAGAAACCCGGACTCCCCGCCGGCAAGCAGTATATGCGCATCGCTGTACGTAACCACGAGGATAACCGCAGGCTGGTAGAGGGACTGAAACAAATTCACGCATGAATATCTGTATCTGTGGAGGGGGCAACCTCGGACATGTCATCACTGGATATCTTGCCAACAAAGGCTATGAGGTCAGTATGCTGACACGTCAGCCAACCTGTTGGAACCATACCCTTTATATCCATACCCCTGAGGGTAAGACACTCGAAGGCTCCATCCGGCAGTTCTCCGACTCCCCAGTCAACGTAATTCCAGCTGCTGACATCGTTCTTCTTTGTCTGCCAGGCTACGGCATCGCCGATACACTGCGAGCTATTCGTCCCCACCTGCAACCCCACACGGCAGTAGGCAGCGTGGTCAGCAGTACAGGGTTCTTCTTCGAAGCAATGAAGCTGCTCCCAGAGACCACCCCACTATTTGGTTTCCAGCGTGTACCTTTTATTGCCCGTGTGGAGGAGTATGGCAAGTCCGCACACCTGTTAGGGTATAAATCCTCCTTGAGTGTAGCCATAGAGACCAGAAAATCCTCTCTAAACAAGGAGCGGTTAGGAGATTCTTTGAGCGAGATGTTCGACACACCCGTTCACCTGCTCGCCAACCATTATGAGGTGAGTCTGACCAACAGCAACCCTTTGCTGCATACCTCACGACTGTATAGCATGTGGCACGACTGGCATGAAGGGATGACCTATCCCACCCAGAACCAGTTCTACAGTGACTGGACGGACGAGGCATCCCAACTGTTGATAGACATGGACGCTGAGTTCTTCCGTCTGCTCCACGTACTGCCTGTCACCCCTGGTGCCATCCCTTCCGTCCTGGACTATTACGAGAGTACGGATGCTGCGTCACTGACGAAGAAACTTCATTCCATCGAAGCCTTCAAGGGCATCCTCTCCCCCATGAAGAAAGTCGGAGACGGTTTCGTCCCCGACTTCCATAGCCGCTATTTCACAGAGGATTTTCCTTATGGACTCGCCATCATCCACCGCTTGATGCATGAGCACCACATCCCATCCCCTTATATTAATAAGGTATACGACTGGGGCATGCACCTACTTTAATTTTCAATCCTTTAATCTTTCGATTCTAAATCACGTACGCCTCAAACTGATGGGTCGTCCGTTTCTCCTCGGGTGGCAGTTTCATATAGTCACCATAGGTGCGGTGCAGATAGTCGTCGTAGCCTACCATCATCTTATAGGTACGGTCCTCAAACTTCACATCCATCATCTTTTTCATGTCGGCAGCAGGGAAACACCCTTTTGCAGTAGCAGGTCCTGCCTCCGTCATGTGACAAAGCGTCCCAGTGGGTTTATGACGGATAATCAAATGGTCTATCCAACGGTTCAGCATCCCCACAGTAATCGGCAGGTTACGATAGCACAAGTAGGCAAGACGTGAGTGCAGCGGGTTCGACAGTGATATCTTACAGCGACGAATCTTATACAGCAGTTTCTTGAGTCGGAAGATACGCTCACGCTCCTCTTTGTCGTCCGTCACATAGTCGACAGGGAATACATCGATATACACCCCGATCTCATAGCCTTCCGTCTCTTTCTCCACCATTCTCGTACGCTGGTCAACCACCTTGGCGAAGGTATAATAATAATGTGGTTCCTTCTTCGGGTTCAGCACACGGTAGCGACCCTCCGGGTCGTGATAGGTCTTGAGGAACCGCTCATAATCACTTCTAAGCATGTAGATATCAATATCATCGTCCCAAGGGATATACCCTTGATGCCGGATAGCACCAATCAGCGTACCACTCGACAGAGAATAGCGCAACCCCTGTTCCTCGCAGAAGCGATGCACATCATCCAGAATACCCATCTGGATGCTCCGTAACTCCTGTATGTCAGTTATCTTCCTCATAAACTCTTAACTATGAACTATGAACTGTGAACTATTCCACCATCCTCCATACTCTGATTCCCGTATGCTTAGGTTGCTTCGCCTCATACTCATAGAACGTTTCCTTACTCATCAGCACCTTCTTATACAGACTTGACGCATGCATCAGGTGTAACTTTCCTTTCTGCCAGAAAGCAATGGCGATATGACGGGTGTCCAGACCATCTTTGTCGGTCAGCATGGCGACGATATCGCCGTCACGGATCTGTCCCAATGGCGTTGACTGATGATACTGCAAATCACGCTTTGAGATATATGCATATCGTTTGCCGTTCGTCTCATCCTCATAACGTTTGATGACAGACACGAACTCAGGATGATTCTTCAATTGCTTATAGAGGTGGGGGTGTTTCGACATATAGTCAATATGGATGGTCTGCACGGCATCAAACGGAAAGTCCTGCGGATCCATTTTACCAATTTCCTTCACAATCCCCATCCTGACATTATCATCGCCCCACCATGTGAAATAGTGCAGCCGAGAGGTATAGTCTTTCATCTCCCCGTTACGGTAGCGGATGCTCTTCAGGTTGTTGCAATAGTCGGCGAAGGTCCGTCTGTCCTGCAGGTCACAGAGCGAGAGAGCCAACACCGTCTCGACATAGGTCGTACAGTCCAGTTCACGCAGGTTGACGATCAGATGTTCCTTGTCACCCAGCTCCAGGGTGTGCCCCACGTAGGGCAGTCCCAAGAACTTCTTCCCGAAATACATCATACGGTTTTCCGTACCCCGTTTCGTCTTCGCCTCCTTCAGCAGTCTCACCACAAGGGCACTGTCCTCCTTGGTGTATTCACACTCATAGTCAATACTGGTTTCTGCCATAGGTTCCGTCGGTGTCTGCGGAGTCTGTGCACAAGCCATCATAGCGAGGGAGAGAAACGGAATGAGAAATACTGACTTTTTCATACAATTCATTCATTTATTATCTTTATCATCTTCTCAAAATTACAAAAATTTCGATTAAACGAGAACTTCAGAACGCCTTCAGCGTGAGTCCTGCCACAAAGTAGAGAGACTGGCTGGAGGGATTGGCATGGAGCTCAGCAAAGAGGGGGAGGGAGAAATGATCAGTGATCTTGATATCTTTGGTGGCTCGCAGGGAGAGCATGGTGACACTGAAACCATGGGTTTCGTAATAGTCGGAAGCCCAGGGGACGAGTCCGGCGGTAGCCTGCCAGTCACAGGTGTTGAGACGGAAGGGTGCTTGTAGCTCGAAATAGGAGCTGTAGGCGCGCTTGCCATCATCCTCCTGCCAGTCGTAGCCGGCGAAGATAGTCTGCCACGAGGCACTCAAGGGTCCGAAGTCATAGGCAACAAAGCCCTCGAAGGAATGTCCAGTATCGTCTTTCTTAAAATAGAAAAAACGGGGGTCACCAGAGTCATCCCAATAGTCGACAATGCCGAGGGTGAGTCCTCCCGTCTCGTAGGAGAGGGTGAGGTCTATCTCATGGCAGTCGCCCTCATGCTTGCTGAGGGGAACGTTACCCCATGCGGAGAGGGAGAATCCTTTCCATCCGACGGAAAGCTCAGGTTGTACGCCGACATGTCCCAGACGAAGTCCACGCCAGACGTAGCTGCTCACGAAGTCCGCCTGCAGACTGCCCTCCACCTTGTCCTGTGCCTGCACGGGGCAGAAGACGCAGAGTGTAAGAAGTACCTTCAGTACGATTAGTCTTATTCTCATAATCAAAAATTTGAAACTCATAATAACTCCCGATAAACATCCAGTACTTGCGAAGCGACATCGGTGCCACGGAAGCGCCTGATGTACTGTTGACTGGCTTGGATGCGCGCAGTCCTGCCGTCAGCATCGAAGAGACTGGAGAGGATGGCGGCAGCCATGCCCTCGACATCATCGGGGTCGACATACAGGCAATCGGGACCGCCTGCCTCCTCTAAGCAGGAACCGGTACAGGCGATAACGGGGAGCCCTGCGGCAATAGCCTCGATGATAGGAATGCCGAAACCCTCGTAACGGGAGGGATAGACAAAAGCCTCGGCAAGACTATAGATAATGGCGAGGTCTGTATCAGGGACACCGCTCAGCAGGTGGATGCGGTTGTTCTG
>OCVV011327726.1_pt1 | contig 12518 bp, 9 predicted proteins | sample 1539721 | NCBI WGS metagenome assembly OCVV01 (sample SAMN02144230, study PRJEB22623) | gut metagenome | biome: sheep rumen | host: Ovis aries | place: New Zealand | reverse complement strand
CCCAGTGCCTGTCACACCTGACACCCCGTCACACCTGATAAACCCTCATTTACTTGACAGAAAGATTGGAAAAAAATAGGATAGGTAATTACAGCATTTGTCATTACTTCAGGAAAGGGAAAGAAGGTCATGGATTCAGGCAGGGTGAAGGAGAGAGAAAAAGAGGACCGGCGGATTTATACGCTCAGCCGGGAGGAGCCGGTCAGGGCGGTCGTGAAAATGGGAGTGCCCCTGATCGCGGGCATGATGATCATGGCGCTCTACAATCTGGTGGACACTTATTTCATCGGCCTGATGAGGGACGATTACCAGCTGGCGGCGGTCAATCTGGCCTATCCTGTCATGATGGTCTCCGTCGCGATCTCCAATATGATCGGGACGGGGGCTTCGTCTCTGATCGCCAGGAGTCTGGGCGCGGGGGACGAGGACAAGGCCAGGCACACGCTGACGGCCGGTTTTGTACTGACGGTCGTCAACAGCTTTCTGGCTGCCTGTATCGGGATGGTTTTTCTGCCGCAGATCGTGCGGGGGCTGGGGGCCCGGTCCAACACCTTTCTCTATACGCAGCAGTATACCGGGATCATCCTGCTGGGGAGTCTGTTTACCATGGGCAATTATACGCTGGGCCAGCTGCTCAGAAGCGAGGGCTCGGTCAAGCTTTCCGTCGCGGGGATGGTCACGGGGACGGCCGTCAATATCGTCCTGGATCCCCTGTTTATTTTTGCCTTCGGGATGGAGATCCGGGGGGCGGCTGTCGCGACGATCCTGGGAAACGCGGCGGGAATGGCTGTGTCCCTGTGGATGTACGGGAGCGGAAAGACGCTTCTGAGGCCCGCTGTGCGCTTTCTGAAGCCGACGGGAGAGATCCTGAGGGAGATCTTCTGGGTGGGCGTGCCGGCGACGCTGGAGACCCTGCTGACGACGACAGCCTATATCGTCAACAACAATCTGGCCGTCGCTTATGGGGAGCTGACGGTCGCCGCCATGGGGATCGCCCAGAAGATCCTCTCGCCCGGAAATTATATCTACCAGGGCTTTGCGGCGGGTACACAGCCTCTGATGGGCTATAATTACGGGGCGGGCAATTACGGGCGCATGAAGGAGATCCTGCGGGCCGGGATCATGGTCGTCAGCGGGACGGAGCTCTGTGTCATGGCGGTCTGCGGGATCGCCGCCCCCCAGCTGGTCGGCATTTTTACGGAATCTCCGGAGGTGATCGCGACCGGCAGCAGGGTCCTGCGCGCGATCATGTGCATCCTGCCCTTTGTGGGGGCGGTATCCATGAGCCGGACTTCCTTCCAGGCCATGGGAAAGCCGCAGTACGCCTTTGCCATCACGCTGGTGCGCCAGTTCGGGCTCTATGTCCCGCTTCTGCTGATCCTGGACCGGGTCTTCGGGTTCGGCGGCATGATCTGGGCGCAGCCTTGTACGGAATTGGTCATGATGGCGGTCTCGGTCTCGCTTTTGCTGGGCATGATCCGGAGGGAGGATGCCGGGAAATAGCTCTGCAGCGGGCCGGTGCCGGCGCAGGATGACAGTGTGGCAGAGGAGATCTGCAGGAGGTAAGAAATGAAGGTCAGTCTGTTGAATGAAGCCTTTCCGCCGGTCATTGACGGAACTGTCAATGTGGTCATGAATTATGCAAATTATCTGATGCGGGATCACGGGGCGGAGGTCATGGTGGGGACGCCCAGATATCCGGGAGGGCAGTATGGTTCCTACCCCTACCGGGTCGTGGCCTATCCCAGCTTTGATACCGCGTCTGTGATGAACGGTTACCGCACGGGAAATCCGGTCTCCGGCAGGGCGATCGCGGAAATGGCGGATTTTGAGCCGGATATCATCCATGCCCACTGCCCGGCCACGGCGACCATCATGGCCAGGGTCCTGCGCGAGACGACCGGCGCCCCGATCATTTTTACTTATCACACGAAATATGACATCGACCTGCGCAGGGAGATGAAGATCCGGGCGGTCGCCGAGGAGGGGATCCGGGCCATGGTCAAAAACATCGAGGCCTGTGACGATATCTGGGTGGTCAGCCGGGGCGCAGGGGAGAGCCTGAAGGCGCTGGGCTTTCAGGGGGATTACCGGGTCATGTCCAACGGGGTGGATTTTGCCCGAGGCCGCGTCGATGAGGAGCAGGTGAAAAAGGTCACGGAGGGCTATGATCTGCCGGACGGGGTGCCGGTATGGCTCTATGTCGGCCGCCTGATCACCTACAAGGGTCTTCCTATCATACTGGACGCCCTGAAGATGCTGGCGGACAAGGGAAAGGACTTCCGCATGGTCTTTGTCGGCAAGGGGCCGGACCGGGAGCTGCTGGAGAGCCGGGCGCGGGAGCTGGGGCTTATGGGCGGCGAAGGCGGGCCGGCAAAGTGCATTTTTACCGGGCCGGTCTATGACCGCGACGAGCTCCGGGCCTGGAATACCCGGGCGGACCTCTTTTTGTTCCCGTCGACCTTTGATACCAACGGCCTGGTCGTCCGCGAGGCGGCGGCCTGCGGGCTGGCCAGTGTCCTGATCAGGGATTCCTGCGCGGCCGAGGGGATCACGGATGACCGCAACGGCTTTATCATCGATGAGTCGGCTGAGGCCATGGCGGCTTTTCTGGAGAGGACCCTGGGCCATTCCGGCCACCTGCACGAGGTGGGGCAGCGGGCCATGGAGGAGATCTACCTGTCCTGGCAGGACGCCGTGGCCCTTGCCTACCGCAGATATGAACATATCCTGGCCAGAAAGGAAAAGGGGATCCTGCCCCGGCGCAAAAAGCAGGCCTCGGACCTGCTGGTGTCCATGGTATCCCGCAATGTGGAGGAGTACGAAAAGATCCGGAATTTGGGACGGGAGATGATGGGGGGCTTCCGGGAGTCCGCCGTGGGCATGCTGGAGAACTTCCAGGAGGAGACGGACCGGTCCGAGCTCTTCTGGAACAGGGTGGCGGAGGAGATGCGCAGCGAGATGGAATCGGTGCGGACCGGGATCCGCAATGCCCGGACCAGGATGAGCGATGTACGCGCGGAGATGAAAAACGCCGTCCGGGAGGAGATCCGGGATGCGGGGACCGCCCTGAGCTCGGGTTATTCCGGCCTGAAGAGGACAGTGAAAAAATCTGTGGACAGTCCTGCGGAAAAGCCATCAGATGAAGTGAACTGACGGGCCCCGGCGGAGCGGGGACGGTGCAGGCGGAGAGACCATGACAGGCCCCGCGGCGAAACGTGGATGCTGCAGACAGAGAGAGGCTTGTTTGGCCCCGCGGCGAGGCGGGGATGATACAGGCAGAGGCTGGATAAAAAGTGAAAAAACAGTTTGATTATCGGAAAATGTCATTTTATCAGATCTGGGTCAGGAGCTTTTGCGACGGCAACGGCGACGGGATCGGAGACCTCTACGGGGTTTATGACAAGCTGGACTACATAAAATCCCTGGGGGTGGACGCCATCTGGTTCAGCCCCATCTATCCATCGCCCAATGCGGATTACGGCTATGATATTTCCGACTATAAAAATATCCACCCGGACTACGGGACCCTGGATCAGTTCAAAAAGGTCCTGGACAGGGCCCATGAGCTGGGCCTCAAGGTCCTGCTGGACCTGGTGATCAACCACACGTCGGACCAGCATCCCTGGTTTATCGAATCCTGCAAGGGCAGGGACAACCCCTACAGCGACTATTATATCTGGCGGGACCCCGTCCTGCCGGGCCGCGGGCAGGGCGGGCATCGTCCCCCCAATAACTGGTTCAGCCAGTTTGAGGGCCTGGCCTGGGAGTACAATGAGCAGCGCGGCCAGTATTACCTGCATATTTTTGCCAGGAGGCAGCCGGATCTCAATATGGACAATCCCAGGGTCCGGGAGGAGGTAAAGGACATCATGCGCTTCTGGCTGGACATGGGGGTGGATGGCTTCCGGGAGGATGTGATCAACTTCATTTCCAAGGTCAGGGACCTTCCGGACGGCCTCCCCTTTGTCCCGGCCATCAACGGCCTGCCCTATTACAAGGACGGTCCCAATCTCCACGATTATCTGGAGGAGTTCCGCGAGGTGGCCCTGGAATACGGGGCGGTCCAGATCGGGGAGGCGCCCTACACGGGGGTCCGCAGAGCCCTGACCTACATCGGGGGAAAAGACCGGGTCCTGGATATGCTGATCCAGTTCGACACCATGATGGCGGACTGCTTTATGACCGAGTATCTCAACCACGGTTTCTGGCTCTGGAAGCTCAGGAGGGCTTTTTCCAAATGGCAGTACGGCCTGCAGGGGGACCGGAGGCCGGGCAGGAGCCGGAAGAAAAAAGGCAGGGACAGGCATGGCTGCATGGCCTGGAATGCCCTGTATCTGGAGAACCACGACCATCCCAGGGTGATCAGCAGGTACGGGAACGAGGAGTACTGGCGCGAGTCGGGCACCATGCTGGCGGCCGCCTATATCTTTCAGCGGGGGACGCCCTTTCTCTATCAGGGGCAGGAGCTGGGCATGACCAATATCGCCCTGGACTCCATCGACCAGTATATCGATGTGTCGGCCCGCAATGCCTACAACAGCTTTTTCCTGTGGGAGCCTGTCTACAAGAGGCTGAAGAGGGTCCAGATCTCGACCAGGGATTCGGCCAGGACCCCGGTCCAGTGGACAGGGGGGCCGGGGGCCGGTTTTACCACGGGCAGGCCCTGGTTTTATATCAATTCCAATTACAAGAGGGTCAATGCGGAGGCGGAGGAGAAGGATCCCGGCAGCATCCTGAATTTTTACCGGAAGTGCCTGGCCCTGCGCAAAAAAGAGGAGACCCTGCTGTGGGGGACCTACCGGGAGCTGTATCCCATGAACGGCCGGGTCTTTATGTATGAACGCTGCCGGGGAGAGGACAGGATCCTGGTGGTCTGTTCTTTTTCGAAAAAGAGATGCCGGTACAGGCTTCCGGCCGGGTACTGCCGGGCGGGCGGCGGGAAGCTCCGGCTGCTGCTGGACAATTATCCGTCCGGAGGAAGGCCGGGGGAGGCCGGCGGACCCCGGGCTGGTTTTCTGAGGCCCTATGAAGTGCAGGTCTGGAGAAAGGTCACGGCCTCCGGCGCGCCCGGTCCCGGCAGAGTATGATCGGGCCGATTGTTTCTATATAAACGGAATAAGGAAAAAATTTGGAAAAAAGTTGTGATTTGCACCGGAATGAAGCATAATAGGTGTCAATGCGTTAAATCAGTAAAGGGGGACTTGAATATATGCTTGAACTTATCAGCAGCATTAACGGCGAAGTCAACAGCTTTATCTGGGGAATCCCCGCCATGATCTGCATCATCGGCGTCGGCCTCTACCTGAGTATCGGTACGGGTTTTATCCAGATCCGGCGCTTTGTCTATGCAATCCGGCAGACGCTGGGAAAGATCTTTGATAAAAAAGAGGCGGAGGAGGGCGCCATGACGCCCTTCCAGGCGGTCTGTACGGCGCTGGCTGGAACGGTCGGCACGGGCAATATCGCCGGCGTGGCGGGCGCGATCGCGATCGGGGGGCCCGGCGCGGTCTTCTGGATGTGGATCTCCGCCCTGCTGGGCATGTGCACGAAATACTCCGAGGTCGTCCTGGCGGTCCATTTCCGCGAGCGCAACGCCAAGGGGGACTGGGTCGGCGGACCCATGTACTTTATTAAAAACGGCCTGTCGAAGAAATGGCATTTTCTTGCGGTCCTCTTTTCGATCTTCGGGACCATCGCTGTCTTCGGGACGGGCAATGCCACCCAGATCAATACGATCGTGACGGCCATCGACGCGGTCTTTATCAACTATAACATCCTGGAGGCCGGGAGCCTGGGAATGGTCAACCTGGTGCTGGGCGTTGTGCTGGCCCTGTGCGTGGGCGGGGTCCTTCTGGGAGGGATCCGGAGGATCGGCAGCTTCACGGAAAAGCTGGTGCCCTTTATGGCGATTTTTTATATTCTCCTGGCTCTGGGTGTAGTCCTCATGCATATCGGCAGGGTTCCCGGTGTTTTCGCTTCGATCTTTGCGGGAGCCTTTGATCCCCGGGCCTTTACGGGCGGTGTGGTCGGTTCCATGTTCGTGAGTATGCGGCGCGGCGTCTCCCGCGGCATCTTTTCCAACGAGGCGGGCCTGGGCACCGGGTCGATCGCGCACGCGACGGCGGATACGGGACATCCGGTCCACCAGGGCCTGTTCGGGATCTTTGAGGTGTTCACGGATACGATCGTGATCTGCACGCTGACGGCCATGGTCATCCTCTGCAGCGGTATCGACATCGTCTACGGCCAGGCGGCGGGCGCGGACCTGACCATCTCCGGGTTTACGGCTTCCTACGGGATCTGGGTCTCGATCTTTACCGCGGTGGCCCTGATCTGCTTTGCCTTCTCCACGACGATCGGATGGGGGCTCTATGGCTCCCGCTGCGTGGAATTCCTCTTCGGGACCCGGACGATCCGGCCCTTCCTGGTACTGTATTCCCTGGTCTCCATCGTGGGAGCGACCATGGACCTGGGACTTCTGTGGGATATCTCGGACACCTTCAACGGTCTCATGGTCATCCCCAACCTGATCGCGGTCTTCCTGCTCTCCGGCACGGTCTTCCGCCTGTCAAAGGAATACTTCCTCGAACTGGATGCCGGGCGTGAGCCCGCCGATCCGTGACGGACCGGATTCCATCGCCTGAGCTATAACAAGACTCCGGGCCCGGGCTGCGGACCGGGTTGTCCGCCTGTTCCGGCCGCAGGTCCGAAGGGACCGGGAACAGGATATGCGCGGGGAAAGAAAAGGACCGCATACAAAAAGACCGGCCGATGAAAGGGCCGGCCGATGAAAAGGCTGGTAAATACAAAGGCTGGCAAGTACAAAAGGCTGGTAAATACAAAGACTGGCAAATACAAAAGACGGTAAATACAAAGACTGGCAAATAGAAGGAGCCGGCGGGCGGTCATGCCCTCCGGCTCTTTGTGACGATTGTCTGTCATGGAACTTTTTGTCTGTCACAGATTTTTTTACCTGTCACAGAACTTTAGTGTGGCGCAGTGCCTGTCCCTCTGTCACAGAACTTTAGTGTGACGCAGTGCCTGTCCCCTTGTCACGCTCCTGGATGTTTTCGGTCAGCTCGTGGGGCTCATAGGGCAGGGTCTTTGCCAGAAAGCCCATTTCCCACAGCCGGTTTTCGATCATGTCCAGGATCTCCTCGGAGGGGGCCAGCAGGGTGTGGTAGTGGAAGCCCTCGGTCGTGGAGGAGAGCAGGGTGGATCTGCCGCTGCGGATGGATTCCAGGAAGGCCTGGACGTCCAGGCGGGACCGGATGTCCAGCTCGCCCCGGATGACACCGTAGACTCTGTGGCTGACAAAGACGTCCTTGACGATGGCACCGCAGTCCACAAAGAGGTTGAGCTCGGCCTCGCACTCCTCCCGGCTGTGGTGGACTTTAAAGATCCTCTTGCAGAGTGTCTCGCGGGACATGATGTAGCCCTGGGTCGTCGAGGTGATTTCTATGCCCTCGGCGCGGAGGATCGCTATATCGGTCACGATGACCTGGCGGCTGACCGACAGTCTGCGGGCCAGGGCGGAGCCGGAGACGGGGGCAGCCGATTCCATGAGGATCTTTTTGAGATTTTCTCTTCTTTCATCTGCTTTCATGGGAGATCCTTTCCGGTTGCAGGACTCAGGGGTCTTCTGTTTTTTTGCTTGGAGCCGCCGGATCCGCGGCGCCTTCCCCCGCCCGGGCGGGGCAGGGACCTTTTCTTATAGTCTACTCTAATTTGACCGGAATGAAAACCGTAAACAGGGGGTGGATTCACAGAGATTTCACACCTGAGGGGTAACGTTGTAGTGACCTCTTCGGAGAAACTGCGTCTTTGGTTGCAGAAGGAAAATTCCCAGCCCGGGAAGCTGCCGGTACGGGAACGGAAATCGTGGCTTTCGGCCGGATCACGGCCCGGCCGATCATGGAGGAGCGATTATGAAAAGAAAGATAGCTTTGAACAGACTGACGGCAGGCCTGGTGGTCTGTGTGCTGACAGCTGCCCTGGCAGCCGGCTGCGGCTCCGGAAAAAAGGAGGGGCAGGCGGAAAAGGCGGACCAGGCCGGAGCGGCGGATACGGTGACGGCAGAGGCTGACGCCGGGAAGGAGGCAGGGCAGACCCGGGAGCCTCCTGCAACCGGCGAGATGGCTGATTCTCAGACGGATGCCCTGGGCAATCCGGTCAATGATGACGGTGTCTACTACGATGAGGACGGCAATATCGTGCCGCCTGAGGAAATGGTGCAGGTGGATGAGGACGGAAATCCGATCTCCGAGGAGGACATGATGGATTCGGAAGGGGATGGGGATGACTGGTCCTCTGTCGAATATTCGGACAGGGAATCCTTTGAGGCGGACATAAAAACCGGCTATGAGGAAGTGACCAGGCTTCCCTTCGAGGCTTCCAACACATTCTACATGCTCTATGCAAACGGGGTCTATGAGATCCAGTATGAGAATGACACTTCCTTCCTCACCTTCACCAAGGGCAGGACGGAGGATGAGGTGAACAGGATCACAGTCGCCTTCGACAAGGAGGAGACGGTGGATATCAAGGGGGCCGAGGTGAAGATCCTGAGCTACGAAAACGACACCTTCCTCGCGACCTGGTCCAGGGGAGACTATTACTATTCGATCTATCTGGATTCCGGCTGCACAAGGGACCAGATGATCGATATGGTCGATTCTGTAAAATAAAAAAAGAATATAGGTGCGCTGCATATTCCCGCCCAATCCATAACGCTCAGAAGCCGTGTGTACGTATCCGTGCACACGGCTTTTCTTGCATCGCGGACACCTTTAGGTTATATTAAAAGTGACGTATGCAAATGCATTCATCCATCGTTTTACAAGCCGCATCCCGTGTTTTTTACAGGAGACGGATGACGGAATCGGAAACCTGCTTTGCCGGGGTGGTTTTACCGGCGGGGCCTGGAAAAGGATTGAGAACATGGGAAAAAAACCGACCTTACAGATGATCGCGGATCTTGCGGGCGTCTCCCGCGGGACAGTTGACCGCGTGATCAATAACAGATCCTATGTAAAAGCAGAGGTGCGCGAGCGGGTTCTCCGGATCGCGCAGGAGACCGGCTATGTCTCCACCCGGGAGGCCCATCTGCGGGAGCTGGAGGCGGAAAAAAAGGTCCTGAAGCTGGGGGTGCTTCTGCCTGACTGGGGCCACGGCCAGCAGTTCTGGGAGGGCATCAATCAGGGAATCAGGGAGGCCCAGGAGGAGCTGGAGCCCGCCGGCGTGGAGATCCTGGTCCGGCAGTGCAAAACAGACCTGCCCCAGGAGGCTGTCAACCTCCTCCGGGACCTGCACGAGCAGGGGGCGGAGGGCATTTCCGTCTGCGCGCTGCGGGATCCTGTGATCATCGAAGAGCTCAGGGAACTGAAAAATGCCGGCATTCCCCTGGTGACCTACAATTCAGACCTGCCCGAATCGGGGCGCATCCTCTTTGTCGGCCAGGACATCAAACAGTCCGGCCGCCTGGCCGCACAGATGATGAGCAAGTGTATCCGTCCAGGGGAACAGGTCCTGGTGGCGGTCGGAAATCTGAAATTTGACGGACACAGACAGCGCTTTCTGGGCTTTTCCGAGAGGATGAAGGAGCTGGGATTCCCGGAGAAGGACCTGTTTACGGCGGAGACCTTCAATGATTATGGAACGACACTGAAGGCTGTCAGCGACGCGATCCGGTCCTGCTCCGACCTGCGCGGGATCTATATGGCCAATCTGAGTGTGACGGCATGCGCCGAGGCGGTCCGCGCCTACGGGATGGAAAAAAAGATCCATGTGATCTGCCATGACATCAATGACGGGATCCGCCAGCTGCTGCAGGAGGGGAGGGTGGATTTCACCATCCCCCAGGATTTCGTCCGCCAGGGCAGGGATCCCCTGGTCTGGCTGGCGGGATATCTCAGAGGAAAGAGCCTTCAGGACGCGGGCCGTTTCGCTGACCTGAGGATCCTCTGCGCGGAAAATATATAATTTTTTTATCTGTCCAATATTGAAATATATCTGATGCCGTTATCCGGAAGCTGCCTGTTTCTGGATAACGGTTTTTCGTTTGCACAATAAAAGCAAAGTGAATTGCGCTCGGGGAGAGAATATTGTGCAGTTAATATAGAATCTGCCTTTATGTGCGATGCGACTTTAGGCATGTTGACGAATGCTATCAATTTGTCTTATAATTGCCTTTGTAAATCCTGATCGGTTGATGGGCGGAATACGGCATTTTGTTTACGAGCCCGGGATCTTTGTAAAATACATACAAAATCGGAATCACTTTTTTAGTGCTTTTTCCATTTTGATTTGCAGGGTGAAATAGTGTAATATGTGCATAGCACAAAAATGTGCAAAGCACATAGAGCACTGCACGGATGCCGCTCCCATGATCAGTGACCAGAACGGGCAGCGTGCGGAGTTTTTAATTATCAGGATGGAGGTTTTTAATCTATGAAGACATCAGCTTGCATCGATGCTCTGTACGGCGAGATTCCTTTTCTGGACAGATTCCAGGCGGCAAAAGATGACGGTTTTGACGCAGTCGAATTCTGGGGATGGCCCGAGAAGGACCTGAACGCAGTCAAAGAGGCTTCCGAGAAGGCAGGCATCCCGATCTGCGGCTTTAACGGCGACGCGGACCTGTCCCTGATCGATCCCGATCAGACAGAGGCCTATATGGAGTACCTGGAGAAGTCCTGTGAGACTGCCAGGTTCCTCGGAGCTCCCTGTGTGACCATCCACTCCAACGGCCTGGGCGACGGCGGCGTTGTCATCAATTCCTATGACAATCTCTCCGATACCGTCAAGACCTGCACCATGTTCCGCAACCTGGAGAAGTGCGCGGCTCTGGCGGAGAAGACCGGGATCCAGATGAACCTGGAGGGCCTCAATATCACGACAGACCATGTCGGCAACTATCTGAAATATACCTCCGATGCCGCCGAGATGATCCGCCTGATCGGGTCTCCCAAGCTCAAGGTTCTCTATGATGTATATCACATGCAGATCAACGAGGGCTGCATCTGCGATACGATCAAAAATTTCGGCGACACCTTCGGCCATGTCCACATCGCGGACGCTCCCGGACGTCACGAGCCCGGCACCGGCGAGATCTATTTCCCCAGGGTGTACAGAGCGCTTGAGGAGATCGGCTATCAGGGCTATGTCGGCTACGAGCTCTTCCCCGCGACAACGACCGCGGAGGCAGTCAAGGCCATTATGACCCTGAGATAATGAGATAAAATGAATGTTTTGCAGGCGGAAAGGGAAAGCCTGCGGGACAGAATAAGACAAAGCTGAAAAAAGCAAAAAGGGAAGGATGTATAATATCTGAGCCGCAGACCGCAGAGGTGCTTAAGGATGGAAATCAAGCTTGACGATAAAGTCATGGCGGCCGTAGAAGCGATTTTAAAACGCGGGAATGACGCAGTGATCCGCAGGAAAGGTGACAGTGTCATTGTCTTAGAAGAAAAACGCAAAATTATATACAGTCCCTCATCCAATCGGGGATGAGGAAGGGCAATCGGAGCCGGTACGCAGACAAAAGGATGGTCTGTGTGCCGGCTCTTTTTGCTGATCTGCTTGCAGGCTGCCGGGAGTAAACGGCGACAGACATCCGGAAAAACCGTGAGCGATTATGCCTGCTCTGTTTTTCCGGGATCGTTTTCATTTTTTAAAGGGGTAACTGATAACAGTTGTTATTCAAGATAGGAGGATGTAACTATGAAGAAAAGGTTATTGGCGGCTCTGCTCGCAGGTGCAGTCGCTGTCTCCATGGTAGCATGCGGCGGCGGCTCTTCCAGCAGCTCCAGCAGCAGCGCTCCCGCGGCTGACGCAGGCTCTACCGGCGAGGCTGCCCCCGCAGCAGGCGGAAGCGGCGAGTACAAGATCGACGTCATCTGCAAGACTCTGTCTTCCGAGTACTGGACCTATATCCAGGCCGGCGCAGAGGCCTATGCAAAGGAGCACCCCGGCGTGACCGTCGATGTCAAGGGACCGCCCTCAGAGACTTCTTATGACGAGCAGATGAACATGATCCAGACCGATCTGGGCTCCGGCGCCTATGACGGCTACATCATCGCTCCCCTGCAGGCTGACACAGTCGCTACCCTGATCAAGGACACTGACAAGCCCATCATGGCTCTGGATTCCAGGATCGAGTCCGACAAGGTCATCTCCTTCATCGGAACCGGTAACGAGGAAGCTGCAAAGGCAGGCGCCGCTGCAGCAGTCCAGGCCGCAAAGGATGCAGGCTGGGAAGAGATCAAGTGCATCGAGATCGCAGGCGTCCAGGGTGACGGCACCAACACAGCCCGTATGAACGGCTACATCGCAGGCGTCAACGAGAACGGCGGCGAGTTCCTCGAGAACGAAGTCCACTATGCTGACGCAGTTGCAGACAAGGCTACCAATGAGATGGAAGGCATCATGTCCACACATCCCGAAGGCGTTGCCATCATCTGCGCAAACAACGACGATATGGCTCTTGCAGCTGCCAACGCAGCCGCAAAGGCAGG
>OCVV011354742.1_pt1 | contig 12519 bp, 12 predicted proteins | sample 1539721 | NCBI WGS metagenome assembly OCVV01 (sample SAMN02144230, study PRJEB22623) | gut metagenome | biome: sheep rumen | host: Ovis aries | place: New Zealand | reverse complement strand
ACGCCATCAGCAGACATATTTACGAAAGCTATCACGGCTATTAAAGGAAGGCAGGCGGAAAGTCCGCCGGGCTGGTTTTTTGCGGGAGGTTTAACATGAGACCGGAGCAGTTTTATCAGGAAATCGGAGGCAGCTATCAGGAAGCCCTGACCAGGATGCCGGATGACAGAAGGATCGTCCGTTATCTGGGCATGTTCCTGCAGGATACTTCCATGGAGGAGCTGGGAAAGGCCCTGACAGCCGGGGATGCGGAAGAGGCTTTCCGCATGGTCCACGCGCTCAAGGGGACCTGTCTGACCCTGGGCCTGGGCCGGCTGACGGTCAGCGCATCGGAACTGACAGAGATACTCCGGACCGGCAGGCTGGAAGAGGCCAGGCAGGAATACCCGGACCTGGAAGGGACATATCAGGAGATCTGCGAAAAGATCCGGGCCGTCCATATCTGAAACAGTCCCTGAAATCCGGGACGAACGGCTTCGGAAACGTTTCCGAAATCATAGGAATCACTGATAAAATTTGTTGACGTATCAAAATTTGCTGTTAAAATAGGATACAAAGTGAGTTTATAAAATAACTATAAACTTTTTTTCAGAATCGCCGCTGCGGCGGCAGCCATATGAGAGGAGAATGTAGAAATGAAGAGTTTTATCAACGAATTTAAAGAGTTCATCAGCCGCGGCAATGTCATGGATATGGCAGTCGGTATCATCATCGGCGGCGCTTTCACCGCAATCGTTACTTCCCTGGTAGAGGATATCATTACCCCTATCATCGGCATGATCGGCGGATTTGATTTCAGCAGCTTCGTGGTCACTGTTAACAACTCCAACATCGCCATCGGAAAATTCATCAATGCTGTCATTAACTTCCTGCTGATCGCCCTGGTTCTGTTCAGCGTGATCAAGGCTATGAACAAGGCTGCATCCCTCGTCAAGAAGCCCGTTGAAGAAGAGGCTCCCACCACAAAGATGTGCCCTTACTGCAAGAGCGAGATCGCGATCGAAGCGACCAGATGCCCTCACTGCACATCCCAGCTGGATGCTTAATAGAGACAGGAGTGACTTCCTGATATTCTTTTCGTGAGAATGCGGGGACCTGCGGACCGGAGCGTACGCCCGGCGGGCAGGTCCCTTTTTTGTACGATCCTGCACGTTCGGGGGGGTTCCGGCAATGGAAAGGACGGTATAAAGACATGACACAGTCCCGGCTTGAAGAGCGGCTCAGACAATACTGCGGATCCGGCATCTATCCCCTGCACATGCCGGGCCATAAACGCCGGCCCGGCCCCTGCCCCGGCCTGCCCTATGCATGGGACCTGACGGAGGTGGAAGGGACCGATGACCTGCATGATGCCCGGGGGATCCTGAAGGAGGCCATGGACCGGACCGCCGCCCTGTACGGGGCGGACCATACCCGCTATCTGGTGAACGGCAGTACCTGCGGTATCCTGGCAGGCATCCGGGCCGCGGTCCGGCAGGGAGACCGGGTGGCCGCAGCCCGCAACTGCCATAAATCGGTATATCATGCCATAGAACTGTGCGGTCTGGAAACGGTCTGGATCCTGCCGGAGACCGTTCCGGATTACAGGATCTGCGGCAGCGTTTCCCCGGAGGCAGTCCGCGGTCTGCTGCAGGCGGACCCTTCCATCCGGGCGGTCATCCTGACCAGCCCCACGTACGAGGGGGTCCTGTCGGACATCGGGGCCATTGCCGCCATCTGCCATGCCCATGATCTTCCCCTGATCGTAGATGAGGCCCACGGGGCCCACCTGGGACTCTTTCCCGGGACCGGATTCCCGGCGGGAGCCCTGTCCTGCGGAGCGGACCTGGTCATCCAGAGCCCCCATAAGACCCTGCCGTCCCTGACCCAGACGGCCTGGCTGCATCTGCGGGGAGACAGGATCAGCACAGGGGCCCTGGCGCGGGAACTGGATATTTTTGAGACTTCTTCCCCTTCCTATCCCCTGCTGGCCTCCCTGGACGCCTGTACAGGACTGCTGGAAGCGGAAGGGTACAGCCTGTTCCGCGGCTGGCAGCAGCGGCTTTCCGACTTTTACGAAGGCGCCGCTGCCCTCCGCCGGTTCAGGATCCTGGGCAGGGAAGCCGGCAGGTTATCCCGGGAACGGGCATTCGCCTATGACCCCGGCAAGATCCTGATCGCCTGCCCGCCCGGGCAGTTGACCGGCCATGGCCTGGCCCGGCTGCTGCGGGAACGGTACCTGCTGGAAACGGAAATGGTTCTGGAAGACTGTGTCCTGGCCATGACTTCGCCGGCTGACGCGCCGGACGCCCTGCAGAGGCTGCTGGAGGCTCTGCTGGAACTGGAAGGCAGCCTGGAGGGCAGCCCGCGGGTATTTCCGGATCCGGAAGAAGCCGGAGAGGACATACCGCTTCTGCCGGCGCCGGAGACGGTCCTGCCGGTGGGACAGGCGGTCCGGATGGACATGGAGGCAGTTCCCCTTGCCGCCGCGGCCGGACGGATCTGCGGGGAGTATCTCTATTGTTACCCGCCGGGCATACCGGTCTGCGCGCCGGGAGAGCGGATCACAGACAGGATCCTGTCCCGGATCCGGTCTCTGGAAGCGGCCGGCTGCAGGATCAGGCGGTCTCAGTCGGGGGCCGGAGACGATGACCTTGACAAACGGCCGCAGGTCTATGTATTATTATCGTAACTGTGGAGACAGACTGCGCGGACAGGAGATCCGCAGTCTGCGGCAGGCCTGACAGCCGGCCGCTATCATCAATAATTCAGAAAGAAGGACGATCGTATGAAGCACATTATGACATTGGATACACGTGATATGGCTCAGAGCGCTGTTGACGGCGGCTGCGGCGAGTGCCAGACTTCCTGCCAGAGCGCATGCAAGACCAGCTGCGGTGTTGCCAACCAGCCCTGCGAGAACAAAGACGCTGAATGATCCATCATCTGTTCAGTCCAGACAAGTAAGATCAGGCTGCCGGAGTGCTGTGCGCATTCCGGCAGTTTTATGCACTGCAAAAAGAACGGCGCCGGGCGGTCGGCAGCGGCGCCGGTAAGGGAATATATGATTCATCAATACAAATTAAACGGTTACAATATAGTCCTGGATGTATACAGCGGCAGCGTCCATGTAACGGACGATGCCTCCTATGACCTGATCGCGTATCTGGATCAGGGGATGGAAGCGTCCGCTGCCTGTGCCAGGGTCTTTGAAGAATACAGGGACAGAGGGGTGACACGGCAGGATACAGAGGAGATTCTGGAGGATATTCATGAACTGCAGTCCATGGGAAAGCTCTTTACCGAAGACCGCTATCAGGACAAAGCCTTCGATCTCAAACAGCGCTCGTCGGTCGTCAAGGCCCTCTGCCTGCTGGTGGCCCATACCTGCAACCTGTCCTGTGAATACTGCTTTGCTTCCCAGGGCCATTTCAAGGGCCAGGACGGCCTGATGTCCTTTGAGACCGGTAAACGTGCCCTGGATTTCCTGGTCGAGCATTCCGGCAGCCGCAGGAACCTGGAGGTGGATTTCTTCGGCGGAGAACCCCTGGTCAATTTCCAGGTATGCAAAGACCTGGTCGCCTATGCCAGAAGCATCGAAAAGGAAAAGAATAAGAACTTCCGCTTTACACTGACCACCAACGGAGTTGGAATCACAGATGAGGTCATCGACTGGGCCAACCGGGAATGCCACAACGTGGTCCTGAGCCTGGACGGCCGCAAAGAGGTCAATGACCGCTTCCGGGTAGACCGGGGCGGACGGGGCAGCTATGATACCATCGTCCCCAAATTCCGGGAATTTGTCCGCCGCCGCGGGGGACAGGGCTACTACATGCGGGGCACCTATACCCATTTCAATACGGATTTCACCAATGACCTCTTCCATATGGCGGATGACCTTGGCTTTACCGAGCTGTCCATGGAGCCCGTCGTGACGGATCCGGCCAGTCCCAGCGCCCTGACGGAAGAAGACCTGCCCGTCCTGTTCGATCAGTATGAGCTGCTGGCCCGGGACATGCTGCGCAGGGAAAAGGAAGGAAAGCCCATTACCTTCTACCACTATATGCTGGACCTGCGGCACGGCCCCTGTATCTATAAGCGGATCGCCGGCTGCGGTTCCGGAACCGAATATATGGCCGTAACGGCATGGGGAGATCTGTATCCCTGCCATCAGTTCGTCAATGACCCTGAATATAAGATGGGCAATATCTGGGACGGGGTGACCCGGACCGATATCAGGGATGAATTCAAGCTCTGCAACGTCTACGCCAGGCCGGACTGTCAGGACTGCTGGGCCAAACTCTACTGCTCCGGCGGATGCGCGGCCAATTCCTATCATGCCACGGGCGATATCCATGGCACCTATGAATATGGATGCAGGCTGTTCCGCAAACGGATCGAGTGCGCCCTGATGATGAAAGTGGCCCAGGGAGCCATGACCTCCTTTACGGAGCCCGGCGGGACCGGGGCGGACACAGCGGAAAGCGGCCCGGAGGCGGACTGCGCCCTGCTCAATGGAGAGGACGGCTGCGACGGATGTTGCTGACGCCGGACAGATAATCCAGGCTGACGTCATAATAGACGGCCAGACGGACCAGGACCCGGACCGGGATCCGGACGGTCCCGTTTTCATAATCGGAATAGACTCTTTGTGACAGGCCCAGAACGGAAGCAATCCGTTTCTGCGTCTGTCCTTTTTCTTTTCTCAGATTTTTAATACGGTCGGAACAGGGAAAATACATAAGACATTATCAGACAGGCTTGGAGAACAGAAGTGCAGACGGGATGGGGAACGGCGCCCTGTATTATTTTTACACGGTTTCCGCGAAAAGACCAGCGAAAGAATTTTTATGATATAATGCCTCTGAACCGGAAAGACGCATCCCTGGGAAAGGAAAACAGACATGGATGAGAAACAGCTCCTGCAGGGCAGGTTCCGGGACCTTTCGGACCGGGCTTTCCTGCAGGGTTATATGACCCATACGGCTTTTCTGTCCGCTTCGGAGCAGGCGGTCTTTTATGACTATGTCCGGGTCCGGGAAGGACATCCGGACAGCCCCCGCCTGGGCGGCGCCGCTTACCTGCTGTATGGGGGACGGGAAGACGCGGACCGGCGGGCGGCGGTCTTTCTGCCTGCCTGGATGGACCGGGAGGGCTTTGCGCAGACGGAAGCCGCTGACCCGCAGGTGGTCGCCTGCCTGCGGATCACCCCGCTCAATGCCAGATTTGCCGACGAGCTGACCCACAGGGATTTCCTGGGCGCCCTCATGCACCTGGGGATCGAAAGGGACCAGATCGGAGACATTCTGACGGGACCCGCAGAGGCTTATGTCTATGTGATGAAAGAGATCGCCCCCTTTATCCGGGAAGAACTGTGCCGGGTCCGCCATACCAGCGTCATGGCCGCCGAATGCCTGCCGGGCGCCTGTACCCTGCAGCCCCGGCTGGAGGACCGGACCGGTTCCGTGGCTTCGGAGCGGGTCGACGCCGTGATCGCCATGGTCTGGAAGATGGCCCGGGGGACAGCCCGGGACCTGGTCCTTTCGGAAGCGGTCACGGTCAACGGCAGGCTGGTCCTGTCTCCGGCAGACCTCCTGCGGGAAGGAGACAGGGTCTCCGTCCGGGGGCGGGGGAAATTTATTTACCGGGGGACCGGTGGAAAGACCCGGAAAGGTCGGCTGTACGCCGCTGTCCAGGTATACTGCTGACAGACAGGGAGAAGATAAAGACAGGAAAAGGCGGAAAGGCCGCGGGAAGATGGAGGAATACAGATGAATTATACAGAAGCATATGAGAAACTGGACCGGTATGGACAGACCCATGTCCTGAAATACTATGACAGACTGACAGAGACCGGCAGGAAAAAGCTGCTGGACCAGATCGAAGCGGCGGATCTGTCTGTGCTGGACAGCATCGGCAGCAAAAGCGCGGCCGGCACCTGGACGGCCATTGAACCCCTGCAGGGCCTTTCCCTGGAAGAGATCGGGCAGGAGCGGGAGGAATTTACCCGCAAAGGCATGGAAGCCATCCGCGCCGGGCAGGTGGCCTGTGTGCTCCTGGCCGGCGGCATGGGCACCCGCCTGGGGAGTGATGATCCCAAGTGCATGTATGACATCGGGATCACCAGGCCGGTCTACATCATGCAGCGTCTGATGGAGAACCTGCAGGAGGTCACGACGGCGGCCGGCTGCGGCGTCCCCTTCCTGATCATGACCAGCGACCGCAATCATGACAAGACGGTCCGCTTTATGGAAGAGCATGCGTATTTCGGTTATGACAGGGAACTGGTGACCTTTTTCCGTCAGGATATGGCACCGGCTGCGGATTATCAGGGCAGGATCTATATGGAGTCCATGGACAGCATGTCCCTGTCGCCCAACGGCAACGGCGGCTGGTTCTCCTCCCTGCAGCGGGCCGGTATCCTGGACAGGCTCAAAGCCGGCGGCGTGCGCTGGCTCAATGTCTTCGGCGTCGACAACGTCCTGCAGCGGATCGCAGATCCCTGCTTTATCGGGGCGGTCATTGACCGGGACTGTGCCTGCGGGGCCAAAGCAGTCCGTAAGAACAGCCGGGATGAAAAGGTCGGCGTGCTCTGCCGCCAGGACGGCCATCCCGCCATTATAGAATACTATGAAATGACCGATGACCTGCTGGATGCGGCCGATGAAAAAGGCAGCCTCCTTTACAGCTACGGCGTCATTCTCAATTACCTTTTCCGGATCGCCGATCTGGAAAAGACCCTGGCGGAGGACTTCCCCGTCCATGTGGTGGAGAAAAAGATCGCCTTTATGGGCCCGGAAGGAGAGACGGTCAGTCCCGCGGCGCCCAACGGCTATAAATTTGAGCTGCTGATGATCGACCAGATCAGGAGCCTGCCTTCCTGCCTGCCTTACGAAGTGGAAAGGGAGCGGGAATTCGCGCCGATCAAGAATAAGACCGGCAGGGATTCCGTGGAGAGCGCCAGGCAGCTGTGCCTGCGGAACGGGATCCAACTGTAACCGGCAAAGGAGGGATGAAAGAATGTTCAGAATGTGGGTCAGAGAATGGAAGGACAGCCGTATGATCCGGGATACCGTCATTGAGGACGGATCGGCGGATACCAGGACCCATAAAGTATTCCGCGCCCTGGAGACAGCCTGCGGTGAACTGGATCTGGCGGTCCCTGTATGGCTGGATTCGACGGTCCGGGACTTTCAGCGCCATTCCCGGGCCCGGTTCACCAGGGATTCTTTTGTGGAGGAAATCGAATTTGACTACCTGGAAATCTGGCTGATCGAAGAGGACTGAAGAGAACATTTTTCTCACATTTTATACACAGAATAAACACATTTACCGCCTATACTCACTACTATCGAATACAGATCATACAGCCGCCGGGCTGCCGCGGGTGGAAAGAGGCAGCGGGCAGGCATAAACAGAAATAAACGGAAAAGGTGGTAGATCATGGAAGAGAACAGGAATTATTCGAACGGAACAAATACAGGCGCTTCAGACAATGAATGGAATTCCTCTGACGCGGGCAGATATGCCTATGAGCAGGCGCCGGAAGGAGATACCGGCCGCTATGGCGGACCGGACTTGGGCGCGACCGGCAACGGCAGCTATCAGTACAGCAGCTCCGGCAACCGGTTCTATCAGGACGATTCCTACTATGACACGGAGCAGAAGAATTTTTATTATACCGGCGGCAGCGGCGCCGGTCAGGAGACATCCGGCAGCGGGACGGCAGACAGCTCCGATCCGCAGGCTGCTTCCGGCGGCGGACCCCGTAAGCCCGCCGGGAAAAAATCCCGTAAAGAAGGCGGCAAAGGCAAGGCGGTACTGGCGCTGGCTGTTGCGGCTGTCTTCGGCATCTCTGCAGGCGCCGGTGTATGGGGCGCCAGCAATTTTGCCGCCAGGTCTGCCGCTCCCGCCCAGACCGTAGAAGAAGCCCAGGCAGAAGAAGGGGACCAGGCTCCCGCGCAGGCAGAGCAGGAGGCAGCTGCTGAGGAACCGGCACAGAAGGACAAAGCGGAGCAGAGTACAGACGCCGCTACGGCCATGCTGTCCGTGAACAGTTCGGACACAGTGAACACAAGCGTGACGCAGGTCGCTTCCGATGTCATGCCTTCCATCGTATCTGTCTATAATAACTTCACACAGGCGACCCAGTACTTTGGCCAGACTTATACGGAAGAAGCCACGTCGACCGGCTCCGGCATCATCGTAGCCATGACAGATGATGAGCTCCTGATTGTGACCAATAACCATGTCGTCGAGAACGCGGACAGCCTCAGTGTCCAGTTCATTGATCAGCAGAACGCGGAAGCGGCCATCAAAGGGACGGACCCTTCCAATGATCTGGCTGTGATCGCGGTCTCCCTGGACGGTCTGTCCAAAGATACGCTGGACACCATCCGTGTTGCCACCCTGGGCGACTCTGACAAGCTGCAGATCGGTGAACCTGCCATTGCCATCGGCAACGCGCTGGGTTACGGACAATCCGTGACGGTCGGCTATATCAGCGCCATCAACCGGGAGATCCGGGATGAGAACGGTGCCAGCGGTACTTTTATCCAGACTGACGCGGCCATCAATCCCGGCAATTCCGGCGGCGCTCTGGTCAACATCAACGGTGAAGTCATCGGTATCAATTCCAGTAAGATCGGCGGCGCGGCTGTCGAAGGAATGGGATTTGCCATTCCGACTACCAAGGCGCTTCCTATCATCGAAGAACTGATGAACCAGACCACCAGGACCAAAGTGGCGGATGATAAACAGGGAACCCTGGGCATCAGCGGCGTCAGTGTAACGGAAAATGTTTCCAGCGCTTATGATATTCCGGTAGGCGTCTATGTGGCGGAGATCCTGGAAAACGGCGGCGCCGCTGCCTCGGATCTGCAGAAAGGCGACATCATTACAGCAATTGACGGAACCTCTGTCGGGGATATGGAAGGGCTCAAAAAACAGCTGACATACTATGAAGCCGGGACGGAAGTGACCGTGACCGTACAGCGTCAGGCCCGGAACGGCGGGTATGAGACAAAGGATATTAAGATCACGCTGGGCAACCGGGATTCCCTGAACAGCGGCAGTAAGGAAAGCGGCGGCACCGGCAGTCTTTTCCAGCCCGGCCAGGGGGACAGTGATGATTCTTCCATCGGAGGCTGACCGCGGACGAAAAAAAGTCTCTTGTGACTTTTACATAAGTGAATTATAATCTCTTCAACGGCCGGCCCGGCGGGCCGGCCGCACCCGAAGGGGAATACAGGTACAGCAGGATAGGAGCAGAGACTCTTATTCTGCTGATTTGACGCTATACAGATATTTGGAAGGATACAGATATATGGATCAGAATGATAACAACAGAAATGGGAACCGCTGCGCCCTTTGCGGCCGGACCGAGGAAGACGCCGGCAAGATGGTTTATATGCCCGGAAACCTCTGTCTGTGTCCGGACTGCATGCAGAAAATGATGGATACAGCCAGTCATTTTGACTTTTCTTCCATGATGAACAATCCCATGTTCAATCCTTTTGCCGGCGCGCAGAATACGTCCGCGCCCGGCCAGTCTGCCTCGTCCGATAAGGAGCAGGCAGCCGTGGCTGTCCCGGAAAAAGCAGCGGCGGAGGATCTGCCGGATGAGGAGGATGCCGCAGAGGAAAAAGAGGAAAAGAAGGAATCCAAACGCCCTCAGGTCAGCTTCCTGAATCTGGGCGACATATTCGGAGGCGGAGGTTTCGGTCCTTCGAGGCCCAAAGTCAGGAAAAAGAAAAAGGACGGGCCCAAACCCGTCTTCTCCATTGACAATATCCCGGCACCCCACAAGATCAAGGAAGAGCTGGACAAATATGTCATCGGTCAGGACCATGCCAAAAAGGTCATTTCCGTTGCCGCCTATAACCACTATAAGAGGGTCAAAACGGGAACGATGGATGAGATCGAAATCGAGAAATCCAACATCCTCCTGATCGGCCCCACCGGCTGCGGCAAGACCTATATTGTCAGGACCCTGGCAAGACTGCTGGATGTACCCCTTGCCATCTGCGACGCCACTTCCCTGACGGAGGCCGGCTATATCGGCGATGATATTGAGAGCGTGATCTCCAAGCTCCTGGAAGCGGCGGACAATGACGTGGAAAAGTGCGAGAAGGGCATTGTCTTTGTGGATGAGATCGATAAGATCGCCAAAAAGAAGAATGTCAATTCCAGGGATGTCAGCGGCGAATCAGTCCAGCAGGGCATGCTCAAACTCCTGGAAGGGGCGGAAGTGGAAGTTCCTGTCGGCGCCAGCAGCAAGAGCGGCATGGTGCCCCTGACCACCGTCGACACCAGAAATATCCTCTTTATCTGCGGCGGCGCTTTTCCGGATCTGGAGAACATCGTCCGGGAACGTCTGACCCGCAGATCCTCTCTTGGTTTCGGAGCGGAGCTGAAGGATAAATACGACAGTGATAAGAACATACTTGACAAGGTCACCAATGATGACCTCAAGAAATTCGGCATGATTCCGGAATTCCTGGGCAGGCTCCCCATCCTCTGCACCATGAAGGGGCTGGACGAAGACATGCTGGTCAGAATCCTGCGGGAGCCCAGGAACGCCATCCTCAAACAGTACCAGAAACTGCTGGCCCTGGATGAGGTAAAGCTGGAGTTCGAAGATGACGCCCTCCACGCGATCGCGGCGAAGGCCCTGGAAAGGGATACGGGCGCCCGCGCGCTCCGGTCCATCATTGAAGATTTCATGCTGGATATCATGTATGAGATTCCCAAGGATGATAATATCGGTACGGTAACGATTACCCGGGAATATGTGGAAGGCAAGGGGGGACCCAGGATCGAGATCCGGTCTGACCTGCTGCCGGAGGCCGGGGAGAAACCGGCCCGGATCGAAGCCGGAAAGGAAAAGGGAGAATCCTGATGAAGAAGGGCAGTACAGTCCTGCGGATCGCGGGTCCCCATATGCTCCTGCTGACCGCGGCTGCCGCCGACCAGGTTATGAAACGCCGGGTCGAGACCCGTTTCAGAGAAGGAGAAGCCGCCATACTGAACAGCCATGTGGTCATCCACAGGAGCCGCAACAGCGGCGCAGCCATGAACATGGGCCAGGATATGCCGGACGCGGTAAAGGCCCTGTCCCTGTGCGCGGCCGCGGCCGGTGAAATCAGTCTGCTGCGGGCGGCCGCGGCCGGCGGCAGTTCCGCGGAACTGACAGGGATGGCCCTGATTCTGGGCGGCGGCGCAGGCAACATCTTTGACAGATACAGGCAGGGATATGTGACCGACTATCTGCGTTTTCCCCGTCTGCCCGGCCGGCTGGGCAAAACGGTCTTCAACCTGGGAGACTTTATGATCCTTTCAGGAGCGGCGCTTCTGATCACGGCCCGCGCGTTTTCGGAATGACAGGATCGCGGAAGCATGCATACACGGAAAAAGACTCTGGTCCGGCGCCGGGCGGCGCAGGCAGAGTCTTTTTTGAAGTTTTTGGGGATTCTGTTTTTGGATTTTATTTCCGGAACGCGCAGCCTGGCGTCAGGCATCTTCCACAGGGCGGGCAGGCCGGGCTTTTCCGGCGGTACGGATCCGGATCAGTTCCCGGTAAAACTCCGTTTCCGCCGCCATCTCATAGGCGATGACCCAGAAATTGGCAATGCCCAGTGTCAGAAGGCCCAGGGCATGCAGGGGAAGGAAGCTGAGCTTCAGCAGGAAATACCTGCCTTTGTGGCCCCGCATCAGTTTCCTGGCCGACTGCAGGACTTTCATGGGTTCGGTGCCCGGAAAATCCAGGAACAGATAATTGACCGGGGCGTAGATAATATCGATCAGGATCCTGGCGGCCTGGCCGATCAGGAAAGTGACGGCGCCGGCGGCGTAATAGGGGATCATGGCTTTATACGATGGAAAATCTGTATTGAAATACCGGACTTCGACCGCAATGGCCGGAAGGGAACACAGCACATACAGAAGGGCCATGATGGCCTTGAGGATGACGGCCGGATTGGTATTTTCCCGGAAGCAGCGGAACAGGCTCCGGATGCCGGAAGGCTGTCCGAAGGACAGATCCAGAAAAATGGAAGACAGGCCGATTTCCAGCAGGCCCTGCAGGATGGCTGTCAGATAGAGCAGGGTCAGGCCGATCAGCAGAAAGGCGGCCAGGCTGTTAAGCCCGGAAATATTGGTCAGGAACTGCAGAACGTAGACCACCAGACTGTAGACCAGGATGGCCCCGACCGTCAGGCGCAGGTTGCCCAGCAGGGCTTCCCGGGCCTCTGCCCGGAGCATTTTGTTGCTTTTCATATCAATCCTATCCTTTCCCGTGCTCAAAAGCCGTAATAGCGCATCAGGTCATCCAGAGTCATGCCGGTCTGCTGATAAAGGATATCACTGATCTGCTGCCTGGTTGCCGGATCTTTGATTCCATTAAAAAAAGTAAAGAAGGCGACGACCATGATGGCTGTATAAATGGTGACTGCGACCGAACCCAGGATCAGTCCCAGACGCGCCTGCCGGCTGTACTGCCGGTCCCTGCCCCGGGAAAGGATCGCAGCCAGAATGGCGCCG
>OCVV011123913.1_pt1 | contig 12519 bp, 9 predicted proteins | sample 1539721 | NCBI WGS metagenome assembly OCVV01 (sample SAMN02144230, study PRJEB22623) | gut metagenome | biome: sheep rumen | host: Ovis aries | place: New Zealand | reverse complement strand
CTCTTTTTATCTTTAAACTCTTCAAGCAAATCGTCGGTCGACAAACTTTTTATACGTTCTTCCCTTTTACCTAGTTTGTCCATATACATACACTTGAACACTTCTTCTCTCATCACCTTATCACCTTTCAGCCACTTGGATGTGTAAAGGGAGAATAGCTGCTCATGTGTCAGACCAATCAACATATCCACACACTTTCTTAACTCTTCATCGTTCCATTTTGAATAATGGGCCTTCTTTGCCTGTTGCAAAATGTACTCGTAATCTGTCATAATCAAAATATATTTAAATAAACATTCATGCTTAGAATGGTAAATCATGTTTTGCATCATCTACCATTTTCTTAAATTCATCTTCCATACCCTTTGGATAAACAAAATTCTGGAGATTACTACTGTGTTCAAATGCACCACATGCTATTAATTTAAGCGACGTTGGCAGAGTTATTGTCTTAAGATTCGGGCAATAACTAAAAGATTCTATTCCAATATATTCGACTCCTTCTGGAAGCACTACATTATCGATGAGTTGGCATCCACTAAACGCATAAACACATATCATTCTCAAAGAATTTGACAAAACGACTTCCTCCATTCGATCTCTTCCGTAGAAAGCTCCTTGTGCTATAGTTTCAATACCTTCTTTTACAACAACTCTCTTGCCTTCATTGATACATCTAAACAGTATCTTACCATCAGAACTCATCAGCATTCCATTTTCAAGCTTAAAATTTGGGTTTGTGTTCTTAATAACTGCCAAAGTTCTTGTATAATAGAAAGGATTATTATCCAACCATGATTGTTTCCACATAAAGTTACCACGTATAGTCAACTTCTCAAGCTCATCACACCCGTAGAATGCATCCTCGTCAAGAAACTGAAGATAATTAGGTAGTACAATCCTTTTAATTCCTTCACCCAACCCTCCACAATACTGAAATGCATATTTGCCAATTTTTACAAGTGAATAAGGAAGATTTATACTCTTCAAATAGTATGCTCTTAAGAAAGCATAAGGCTTTAATATCTTGACAGTATTTGGTAATTTAGCATATTCAACCCGAGTGCCGTCAAAGGCAAAACTTTCAATCACTTCAACTCCTTTCCTTACTTTTACTCTCCTACAGTTGTCTGCAACTTTTAAGAGGACCTTTCCATCTTTACTATAGGTCACCTCTCCATCATATTCCTTTAGTATACCTTGTAGTCTGAATAAAAACACTACTGGCATTACCAATATAAACAAAAAGAGGAATGGCCAAAGAATCCAATTAATAAGAAGTCGAGCCCGTACCTTTTTGTTATTACCTGTAACCTTTCTGAACAATGCATAGTTTTTCTCTGTCCATGGAGTCCATGTATAGACATCCAAAGCTTCATCCCTATATACAGGATAAAGAAGAAACAATGCATGAATAATTGCGATACCTACAAAAATATTGATTAATGTCATATACCTTTAAATGTAACAATATTAAACTTGGTTGCAAAGTTAGGCTTTTACCACTTTGCAACCAAACTATTTTGCTCCACAAGGCTTGTGAAAATACGATTTTATTCCCAGACCACTAAGTTGCGAGGCAGGTCGATTTTCTTTGCTTCACCACGCCATCCATTTATAAAATAATGCTTAGCAATACTCTCGTCAAACTGTGAAATAAAAGCGCCTCGGATTCGTGCACACTTCTCGTTTATAGAGTTCAGACATGGATTCGTAACATCTTCAATACTCCTGATTGATCTATCATTTAATCCTAACGGCTTTATTTTCTGATAAATTTCAGCCAGTTCTTTCCTGTAATCAGGGAGATGTTTGAAAATTATACCCTCCGGATGGCGCAAGAACAAAAAGAACACAGCCTTATTTATTGGTTCCATCGTTATCTCCATATTGTTGTAGTCAGGAAGTAAAATACGCATATCCTTAGTAATTACAAGGCGACTCAATTTTGGCTCGATTTGGATAATCTTGCGAATAAACTTCTCAGCCATGCCACGCTCTCTCAAAGCGTTTACTTTGTCTCGAATCTCCTTTACTATGAGTGCGACTTCTGGGTCTTGATTTACCCAACTAAACATTTCATCAGCATAGTCCTCAGAACTACCTTCTTCTATCTCAGCTTTACTTGCTGTACTATATAATGCTGCACGACAATAATGAGAATGCACTTCTCTTACAATCTTATCAAGTTGAGCTATAATTTCCTCATCACTTCCTTCATTCAGATGAAAATAATGCCCTTTGGTATATTTAGCGCCATGATTATCGCAATCACCCTTAAAAAACATCATTCCATGCTTAATGTTCTTCGCATTTTCAAGATACCACAAAAACCGTAAAGGATAAGAAGAGTCCATATTAATGTCTAACCTTTTATCTGCAGGCAAATCTGGCGACATATATCTAATGAGTTCTCCATCGCTCAATTCTTTACTGAAGTTAGGCAGATACACAAACTTGTACATATGAAAAAGGCGTAGGCCTTTATTTCTGATGAAGAAATCATTAAGAGATTGACAATACTCATTTTCAACATACACAATTTCGCGAACTTCTGCATCGTAATCAACAGAGAGCCCCATCTCTTCCTCGAATTCAAATTCATTCACGCCATCAAGTCTGGGCAATTCATTACGTTGGATCTCTCCTGCTAAATAAGCTGCTCTTATTCTTTCAGATTCAACCCTTTCTGCCTCAAGTCTTTCCTGTTCTTCCTGCCTTTTCTGTTCCTCTAGCTGTTTCCACTCTCTATATTTCTTAACTCCACCATGTCCATGTATTTCCTTCGCTTTTCTTATATAATCACCAAAAAGTACATCGGAAAATAATAAGATGAAAGTAATAGGAGCAAATATACAGGCCAAATACATACTCAATCCTATCTGTCTTTGAGTACCATACTTTCTTCTTTCTGTATACTCATTGATAAAAAACAAAATAGCAAAAAAATAGCAAAATGCGCAATAGCAAATTAATACAATCTTCCAAGTTTCCATATTTTATCCATTTTGGTTGCTTCGCTAGAGGGGACAACTTTAGAACACTTCTTTATTTACATTAATTACCTAATGTCATATTCCAATTATAGTCTGAATTAATTCCATTTCCCGTGGGTCTACATATCCATCACATTCTGCCATTTCCATAAATAACTTTTTTGCATATTCTTTTGTTTCATTGGAGAAAAAGGAGAATCCTGTTATGAGTTCTTCTAACTCAATATCCTCCATATGGTCAAATTCACTAAGTTCCAACTGAAATGAGTCAAATATCTTATCCACATATTCCACCTCAGCTGGATTAATTATGAAATCTGCTTTCATTATGAGATTTAGAATTCTGAAAATAATCCTTTTTTCCAAAAGAGTTAAGTTTACCATATTTGTCTATTGTATATTTGAATCAAAAAAATGATGATATTTGGCGTTGCCTAAGTTAATAATAAAAAGGTTACACTTAGCACGAGTCAGTGCTGTATATATAAGTGCCGGGGTATTCTCTCGTTCTTGAATATAATATCCTTCATAAGTCGAATTCTCTTGCATTTCTGGCTGAAGCAGCAAAATAACAGATTCCGACTCCCAGCCTTTAAAACTGTGGATGGTTGATAATTTAAGATTATCACAGTCTGTGGTAAAATGCGTTTTTGCTGCTTTTCTAATATCATCCAAGTCATCTTTAAAAAGTGTTGGACTTTTCTGAGAATTACGCAGCTCTTCGTATTGATCAGCAGTCTCAAAGTTAGTCATACATTGATGTTGCTCATCTGTATAGTACTTTTCGATATCGCGCAGTATATTGATAGATTCGGACAGAATAACAGTATTTCTCGGACTTATATTATATTTTTGCAGAATCCACTTTACATTCTGACACAATTTCATAGCATCTTTATCAAAACCAACGTTCCAGTATTTTATCCAGTAAGTTTCGAAAACAAGCTCGTTTGGAGCTTTTATCATTTCGACTGAACTATCAACGAAATTCTTTGCAAACAAATGTGAAAGCTTGGCTATTTCAGGATTTATTATTCTCATAGAGACGCGCTCGTTCATCTCGCTCCAACGACCACTAGAAGTTGGAACAACGGGCATCTTCGTTTCTATCTCCATTTCTCGATTGTAGATGTTCTGCTCTCCGTCACCAAACACAGATACAGAACCATTTGAGTCAAGAAAATAAAATATTATTGAATGTAACCAACTTGTTTTGAAGTCTTGAACCTCGTCAATAAGAATTGTCTTATATCTTTTTGTTTTATCGCTATATGGAGCAAAAAAATCTGGGTCATCAAAGTCGGCCAAAGAGATTCTTTTGCCCGAGTATCTGTTTGCCATTGACAAAAAGAACTGATGGTAATTTGTTATCTCAAATTTCGCTGTTGAAAAGTCAGCAGGTACCTGGCTAATTCGCATTCTGACATATTGTATCAGAGATATATTAAATGTAAGTATAAGCACACAATCTCCTGTTTGAAGATGTTTTTCGACAGCTCTGTTTGCAACTACTTGCGTCTTGCCACATCCCGCTACGCCTTTTACACGAAGACGATTATTTTCACTTCTTACAATTTCCTTCTGTCTATTGGTTAAACGGAAGTTTGTATCACCATCTTTGTATGAATGCCAATGACCAACAATGATTTTAACAAGTTCATCATAATACTCAAATCTAAAACTGCGAGAATAGATTTTATTGAGTATATCACCAAAATTATCCGACTCATATAAACGGATGAGGTGTGCAAAGAAATCCTTTTCTGGTTTGTTATTTGATTTTTTCCTCAGTTCATTATTAGCTCTTTCGACCTCTGCTTCCACCTCAAACAATGTTGAATTAGGAAAATACAAAGCAGTTTTCACACAGCCATATACACTCCTGTTCAGGATAGAATCTATCTTAATGGATTTTAAATGAGTATTAAAAATATAATTTTTAATATTTTCAACACGCTTGTATTCTGATTCAAATTCTGAAAGGTCATTACATACATTGATGATTATTATACCATGACTTATGCTTGCTAAAACGACGTCAGGGGTATCAACTCCAATGTTAGGTCTTAGGAATAATGTATATGCTATACTACACTCGTTCCTCAATTTGTGATAAAAATCAAGTGTTTTTTTATTAACTGTACCGCTTAAGCATTCTATGGCATAGTCATAATCATCTGTCTGCTCCTGTGAGGAAGCGCATTCTGAATAATTGTCAATAAGATGAGAATCTCTTAAATGAACGAAGCATTTTGTCTCACAACTGAAAGGATGATGGGTATCGGAAGTATAAGCATAACAGTATGACTCAATATTTGAGAAATATGATGAAGGGGCAAAATAGCCACAAAAATCCTTAATACGCGTATTTTCTGAGAATTTTGGACCAACACATATCATATAATTTAGATACGCGAGAGATGCTGTTTTCTTCGCAAGCCATGAAAGGCTCAAACTTCTTATGTCCAAAATATTGGAAAACATATTTATGCTTATCTGAGAGCTGCATGAAACATCATTAAGAATAGCATCCTCTTCTTGAGGTATTCCGCTATTCACGGCTTTTACGCGAATTGCAGGCCCAACATTCTGCTGCACCCATCTTTGCGCCCTATTGAGTGCAACAGTTGAAGGCTCTATCAACGTAATTGCATTAAGCCTTCCTAAAAGACCTCTTTCTCGAAGAAATTCAAGTAATGTTAGGGTGGCTATACCTTGCCCACAACCCCAATCAAAAATCTCGTAGTTATGATGATTGAAATCATCTGTTGTTTTTGTACATGGGAAATTCTGGAGAGCAGCCTTGCATTTCACTATGTGCATTTCTCCATATGCAGCCAGATATGCATCTAATTGCTCTTCTGTTTGAGGCACAAGGCGCCCATGGTCAGTAGCTACCCAAGGGCAGTTCTTCAAGTTTGCAGGTAACTTGTTATAGCATTGCTTTACGATTTTTTCTATATCGATCATGTTATACTTTCATTAAAGGGATCGATATTATGTTTATTATAGTTTGCAATAGCAATCGCTTTATTAGCATTGGCATAGCAGTATTCACAGAGATGAGCACAGGTATTGTATTCACCAATATCCTTGCTCCTCATACATCCACAGAACTCGCGCTGACCACTATCTTTAATTACATATCTATCATTAGGCAGCAATATTGCACTAGCAGGTATTGGTTCTGGCTCATTAAACAAATTGTATGTTCTCTTCTTGATAGTTGCCCCAATAAAATCCATCAACTCTTTATCTTCATGAGCAAATCTAACTATAAGATCATAATCTATACAATGGTTGGGATGTATGCCAAAACCTGTCAAATCAATCCTCTCACCACAAGTAGCAAGTTCATATCCCCATTTTTTATTTAAATCAAAAAGACGTTCTGCAAATTCTTTCATTTGCTGTTCTGTCCATTCATGATATGGAATGTTATTCTTCTGAAGGTTAAGTTTTACCTTTTTATAAGAAAGAATATCTGCATAACTAAAAACCAACTTCTCTGTATACCCTTTCAATTGATCACCTATTCCCTCTACTTTTGACAATAACTTATCTATGCTGATATCGTCAGTTAATACAAGTGGGTCAAAACGCCATATAACACGCCCAACCCCTAACTTGTCAACAAGTTTTTTAAATGTATCTATACGGAATTGTATAGGGGGAACTTTAAGTTCTAGTTTTTCATCTTCGTAATCATTAAGAGAATACTGAATATAGCAACCTATATTCCTATCCTTTAAATAATCAAGGTGTTTTAGCAATGGGTGAGGATTTTTAGACCAGAAAACAATAAAGCGCGTGTTTTTGTATGACACGAAACTTTTTACTCCGTTAAATGGATTTATCCAAGCAGAATAACCAATCTTTAGACGATGAAAAAACCAATCAGCATAGAAGGCAGGAATATCTGTACTCCTACTTGCAGATACTATTTCAGGAACTTGCATCTCGACTATTTCTCCGTTCTCCCTAGGTAGGGGGGCTTTTTTCCATGTGGCCATATTGTAATGAATTCAAGCTTAAAAATTAGATAATGCAAAGATACAACTTTTTCTAATACATAAAAGTATTTAAAAGAAAAAAAGTGAAATTCACAAGGTTTGTAAAAAGGAATGCTTGTAAAACATCGAATTCTGAAGCAAAAAATCCATATATATAAGAAAAAGTTGTATTGTCCACTCACAAGGATGATGAAATTGAAATTCTGTGGATTTAGGACCGAAAGCTTATTGATCATATAGCAGCACTTAAAAGTGCACACTATTGTTCCTTTTTACCAATTAGCTAATCGCTCAAAGGGATTTGCTTTTTTATTTGCACCCGTTACAGAAACTTTTTCCCCTTCGGAAATCAATTGTTCTTTTACTGTCTTTAATTCTTGTGTTTTATACTTCAATTTATCCTGCTGATCCGATAGTGATTTCTGAAGAGAATCATTTTCTGATTTAACTCTGTTGATTTCTTGTTCCATTGATTCAAGTTTCTCATTAGCAACGCTTAAGGCAGCCTCTTTCTCTATAATAACATTGTTTAACTCATCAACCTCTGACGTTAAAGAATCCACATCATGTTGAAGTGAACTTATTTCGTCTGACTTTTCAGACAAATGTAAGTTTTGCTTATTCATTTGGTCGTCTCTACTTACTAACTTTAACTGGGTATCACTCAATTCCTTTTTCAATTTTTCAATTTGAGATGCAGAAGACTTTTTCTCTTGCGTTGCGTAACGTTTAAGCGATTCTATCTTGCTGTTTTTTGAGTTAATCACGAGGTCCATTTTCTTTATTTCCCTTTCTTTGCCAATCACTACTGAAATTAGTACCGCTAGAATGACTAATATAATTATACAAAAGACGATTACCATTTCCAAAGGCAAACGAATATTCCCATTACTCATATAAGGGAAAAGTTCTTCTATATTTAAAAGAATATTCATAATAACTATTCAAATAAATGACTCTTAAACAAATAAATATCCTGCTTGGGACTATCTATACCAAAGACTCTAACTATGAGGTAAGATTTACCCTGCTCTTTATCACACTTTTTTATCATCGACCATTCAAAATTACTAATAGGCATATTCTCTATATATCCAACACTTGTTGTCGTAGATTTAACCTCTATAAGCATTTGATGTCCACTTTCTGTTTCAAACGAGATATCACATTCACTATTATAATTCGATTTGCAATAATATGTTTTACCATTTACAACGACTTCCTTTTCATAATCCTCTTTTGTAGATATTGAGGGGCATATTGGTTTATAGCCCATTGTAACCAATTTCTCATATACTATTATTTCGCCTTTAAAGCCTGTAATCAAATTACGATCTTGAGCTGTTATATCAGGATGATAATCCAATGACACGCTAAAATTGCCACTTTCAATAATTGGTTCATCCTCAATCCATGTAACATTATATCCTTTATCTTTCAAATTTTGCTTGATTCCATCTATATCATCAAAAAACATAATGAACAGTTCACGTTCTTTTCCTCTTATTCCTAAATACCTACACAACGGTTCTAATAATGGTTCTATATTTGCTGGACGCAAATCACCAATATAGTAAAATTCGTTTATGTTACCAAATGTATGCTTCTCTATAACATCATCAGAATTGCCATAGGTAAGTTTTATCTTTTCACAATGATAGAAATGAGTATTATTAATCAAATCAGCTAGTTTGGATTTGTTATCAATATAATCAGATTTCTCCGCATTTTCTCCTGAAGACAATAACGCTAATGGAGATACCTTTCCCTTCAATATGTCTTTCAGCTCTTTACTTTCCTTCTTGCCATCATATTCTGCATTTACACTTTGAATCACATTAACGCCCATTAAAGCAACTAATGCGATAATTTTATCTTTATTTGTGGGGTTACCAATATATACACGATTCTTCGAACTAAAACCGTCCAAAGTTATATGGCTTAATGATGATGGGGTAACAAATTTATTGTCTTTAGACAATATAAGATTAGTTGATGACCACGCTCTAATCTTTTTTGCATTATTGTCTGATAGGCCATCTAATTCAACTATCCTTTGATATACTTTACATATTCGTTCTTTATTATGTTCTGCATTTTCCTTATCGCAAGAAACATTTGTCAAAATCTCCAAACAGTCATCTATTGTGATAACATTTCGAAGGTTTAATAAATCTTTCCAACTATCATGAATCTCGCAATCAACATCTATAACAGGTAAATAGCATCCACCAAGTTCCTTTATATCATTAGTATTTAAATACAGTTCATTTATTCTTAACAAGGCACCATTTGAAGAAGGAAATTTCTGATAGTTTTTTATTGCCCAAGACAGAAATTCAGAATCTACCAACTTTGACAAACGTACTACTTCTGAATGTTGCACATAGAACATATCGCAAATACCTCTTGCAATATCTTTTGATACAGGCATTTCAGATGACAAAATCTTAGTCCATACAATCTTAGATAATTCAATGGAATTATTGTCTAATACTAATGGGATATAAGTTACATCGATGGTCAATAGAGAACATGGAAATGCATTACCATTAGAAGAAATCTGTTTTCTATTATTAAATCTTTCTTTTGCTTCTTTCAACAAAGGATAACACAAGCACTCAGATTTATCAAATGTAATTGTAGTACTTTCAATAGTATCTTTTATCCCCAATAAGATCATAAATAATTTCCATTCATCAGCACTGTTGTAGTCTATATATTCTTCCGAAAGGAAAATGTCTTCACTACAATACTTGCTTATATCGTTTGTTGGTTTATAAGCCTCACTAAGATATAATTCAGAAGCTTTCTTTAGCTGTCCTTTCTGTGTTAAAAAGCACAATTTGCTCAAAATGCTATGATCAATAATTTCAAATATGTTTTTTTTCTTGTGTACTTTAAATAGGAAACGTATTACATTTATAGCATTTTCTTTAGTTATGTAATTATTCTTGCATATTACGTTTTTAATATAAGAAATGTCATTTAGTTCTTGTACACCAAGAATCTTAAGCCAAGAAGCACAGGACATATCTATATTAGTCGCAATTTCTTCATTTAAAAATAGAGCATCCTGTGCTTCTTTGTTTTGTTCCCTATATTGGGATGGGAAAAACAAAGAATTAGGAAGAGCCAATTTCTCATTTTCGTCTAACAAAAAATTAGTTTGTTTAAAAACACCAAGCAATTCTTCCTTCTTATCGATATTATCAGTATAATAGTTAAAAAGAAATTGTATGAGTTTAATATCATATTCAGCGGTTATTCCTACAAAGACATTTTTATCATCAAACAACTTTTTTAGTTTGTTTTCATCAAAAACAAAGACACCATAATTCTTAAGTATTCTACTTCCTTTCCATATATTGGCTATTTGGCTGCCTTCTTCAAACGAATGAGAATATGTTCTATTAATGTGATCAACAAGAGCCTTTACTGAGATTGCCTCAGAAATACCCATTCGATCCATAAAAGCATTGGAAACTAAGACCTTCTGGCGTGAATCCTTCAAACATGGAATGAATGCAATCTCATTAATAGCCTTCTCCATTTCATCTGAGTATATTCCTTCCAAAGGATTCCCTCTACCATAAGTCTTTTCGGGTAATACTTCCCAATAATTCTTATAGGTAGTAGAAATATCTCTCATCCAAGTTAGATATTCTGATGGAATTTTCGAAAAAATGAGTTTATTCCATTCTGAATCCTTATGTAACTGTTGTCGCCCTGCGTCTGTGATAAAATTAGCATTTACAAGAAATGGGAATCCCTCTGAACCAAAGCAGAAAGAAGTTGGTAGGTATGTATAGACAACAGCTTTATCTAAACGCTTGAGTTTTCCTTTATCATCCAATGCAATAGCAAAGGACAAATCAAAAGTGTCTACGTCCTTTAATTTATCAGGAGTATTTATATCAGCATTTATCGCACCTTTTAGTATGGACGGAACCATAACGTTTTCATTTGTATGAATTAACCATTTACTTTCTTCCTGCCCATTTACTAACAATACTACCTGATTGTTTCTTTTCTGTTTTTCTATCCAGCACTTTGTTTCACCTCCCCTTTCAAATGTCATTCGTATATTTTCACTCTTTAAGAAAAGCAAGAACTGACTACTTGAAAGTAATTTCAAAACTTTTTGTTCTAACGAATCCGTTTCGTTTACCTTAATAAAGGTCGCAACGCTGTATCCAGCACAATCTAATGTAATAGGAGGTGCAGTTTCTATTGGTATTATTTGCCATGGCATTAAATATTTCTTTTCAGAGTCTCGTACACCAAACTCTTTCTCGTTCCAATGTTCATCCCAATAATTATCCCAATAAGACTTATCAAATTTGAAGCAATATCCACCCGAAGAAACAGTAACATTCGTAGAACGCATAAAGACAGACTTAAATCCTATACCTTTATAGCCTATCTTTTTTACATCTTTCATCTTGTTACCATTCCCCACATCACACAGACCTTCTATATCTCGCTCAGTAAATGCTTCACCATTATGGAGAAAAACAAAATATCCTTCCTTGATGATCATTTTTACGTCAAGTAGGTTCGATTTTTCAGAATGTGCATCAACAGCATTCTGCAACAGCTCAAATACAAAACGTTCTTCTTCCGTATAGATACCTGATGACAGAAGAACCAAACTATTGGCTTGACTCGTTGCTTGGTCGGGATGATTATAATTACAACGTCTCTTTTGTAAATCTTGAATAAAGTATGGATTCATATCTATTTATATGGGAAATAGTAAAGACTGTAGCAATTGCGACTTTATGCTCTTCTGTATAACCGCTGAAGTATGCTCTCGAACTGAACATCTTCACTTTATTATAATCCTTTATGCGGTGTGCTCTACCTTCGTAAGCACTCCCTGCAAAGTCGCCTATAGCCTCACTAATCAAGTAATTCTTCATAAGAATCTTAGTTATCGATAGTGCAAAGATACAACTTTTTCTGAAACAGAAAAGGATTTAGATGAAAAAAGTGGTAAAAGAAAAAACACCATCATTCGTGAGGGGGAATGATGGTGAGTATGTGGGTTATGCTCTGATTTTTACAGTATTTCTTCCATCACTCCATTCTTGTATAAGGTTGATGGATTCCAGAACATCTTCGAGTCTGTCGTGGATGGTTAGTTGATTATCAGACATAGATAGCATCTCTTTCAATGTTAGACTTAAAGAGAGGACGTAGCGAATCGCGGAATCTTACCAGATCTACCTCGCAATTGAATAGTTGCTTCAAGGCTTCTTTAAGCTCATACATCAACTGCAATGACGGCTTCTGCACTTCGACCACGATGTCAATATCGCTATTCTCGGTATTCTCTTTCCTGGCTACAGAACCAAAAATGCCGAGTTTTGTTATGCCAAATTTCTGTGCGAATGCGCTCTTGAAATCTGCTAACTTGTTGATACAATCTTGAAGCTCTAACATATTAATATCACTTTATTCGTTTGCAAAGATACAACTTTTTCTGAAATAGAAAAGGATTTAGA
>OCVV012824152.1_pt1 | contig 12522 bp, 13 predicted proteins | sample 1539721 | NCBI WGS metagenome assembly OCVV01 (sample SAMN02144230, study PRJEB22623) | gut metagenome | biome: sheep rumen | host: Ovis aries | place: New Zealand | reverse complement strand
CATATGCACCGGAACCGATGCAACGCCTCGGGATTGTTCCGGCGCAATTGCGAGTGTCGTTCTAAGTAGTTCAGTTAGTGGGAAGTTTTAGTAATTAAGTACACTTCGGGATTTATTGACCGGCATAGAAAGACTGAGGTAAAGGGCTAATTATGGAAGAAATCAGACAGAAGAGATTTACCGGAGAGAGAGCAGCTTACGGTAGCAGCAATTTAAAATTTACTGACTGCGTGTTTGAAGATGGCGAGTCGCCATTAAAGGAAAGCAGTTCAATCGAGCTGGAAGGCTCAATGTTCAGGTGGAAATATCCCTTATGGTACTGCCGTGATGTTAGAACAAGGGGTTGTACCTGGTATGATATGGCAAGGGCCGGAGTCTGGTATACAGATAATATAACAGTGGAAAATGCCGTTATACAGGCACCGAAAAACTTCAGGAGATGCAGTAACGTTATTCTTAATGATGTGGCACTGACTAATGCTCAGGAAACCCTTTGGAGCTGCAAGGGCGTGAAGCTTATGGCCGTTACTGCCAGGGGGGATTATTTTGCCATGAACAGCTCAGATATGGAAGTGGATGGTCTTAAGCTTGATGGCAACTATTCATTCGATGGTGTAAAAAATGCTATTGTCCGTAACTCGCGTCTGTTATCTAAGGACGCGTTCTGGAACAGCGAAAACGTAACTGTTTATGACTCATTCATATCCGGCGAATACCTTGGCTGGAATTCAAAAAATCTGACGTTTGTAAACTGTACTATCGAAAGCCTTCAGGGATTGTGTTATATAGATAACCTTGTAATGAAGAACTGTAAGCTGGTAAATACGACACTTGCTTTTGAATATTCTGTTCTGGATGCTGATGTGACTACTGCAATTGACAGTGTATTCAATCCTAAGGAAGGGACTATAAGGGCTCCACAGATAAAGGAGCTGATACTTGAAAAGAGTAAAACGGATGCGGCAAGATTAAATCTGGTGTGTGATGATATAGAAAAAAAGTCGGATAAACCTGACTGGATAGAGTGAGAAATAATTGATGACTGAAGACAACGCAACAGGTTGTCATTCAGATAAGCATAGGTAGAAATATTAGTCAGCGGAGAAATGATGAAATACGATTTTGATACAATAACAGACCGAAGGGGGACAGATTCCCTAAAGTGGGATGTAAAGGAAAATGAGCTTCCCATGTGGGTTGCAGATATGGATTTTAAGGCTGCACCTGAGATCATTGATGCAATGAACAAGCGGCTGTCCAACGGAGTATTCGGATACTCGGTCATCCCTGATGAATGGTATGATGCATATATAAAATGGTGGAAGGAAAGGCATGGTTTTGAAATACATAGGGACTGGCTTATATTCTGTACCGGCGTAATACCTGCCATATCTTCAACTGTAAGGAAGCTTGCGACAGCGGATGAAAATGTGGTGGTGCAGACACCGGTATATACAGGATTCTTCACCAGCATAAAAAATAACGGGTGCCGTATACTGGAGAGCCCTCTCAGATACGAAAACGGCAGGTATTCAATGGACCTTGAGGACCTGGAAAAGAAGCTGTCGGATCCGCAGACATCACTAATGATACTTTGCAATCCCCACAATCCCATAGGAATCATCTGGGATAGGGATACGCTTGCACATATAGGTATGCTGGCACAAAAGTATAACGTGACAGTAATATCCGACGAGATACACTGTGATCTGACGGAACCCGGTGAGGGATATGTTCCTTTTGCTTCTGTTTCCGATATATGCAGGGAAGTGAGTATTACCTGTATTGCGCCTACCAAGACCTTTAATCTGGCCGGTCTTCAGACGGCAGCTGTATGTATTCCCAATGCTGCACTGCGCCATAAGATATGGCGGGCGCTCAATACGGATGAGGTTGCGGAGCCGAATTTCCTGGCGGTGCCGGCAGCGGTAGCGGCATTTGAAAAAGGTGGGGAATGGCTTGATGAATTAAGGATATATATTTCGGAAAACCGTAAGTATGTAACAGAATACATTAAAGAGAATATACCGGAAATTTCTGTTGTGGATGGCAGGGCGACTTATCTCCTCTGGCTGGACATTAGTAAAGTATCCGGAAACAGTAAGGCACTGGCCGGATTCATAAGAGAAAAGACGGGGCTGTTTGTATCGGCGGGCTCGTATTTCGGCAAAGAGGGAGACAGTTTTTTCAGAGTCAATATTGCCTGCCCCGGGAGTGTATGTGAAGACGGAGTCCGCAGGCTTGAGCAGGGAATCCGGGAGTATGAATTAAGTATCTGAAGCTTTCGAAGCGGTGCCGTATATGCGGGCATTGTCAGAATGGCAGTGGGAGAAATTATGGAGAACAAGGATGAAAACAGGCAGCAGAGTGGTTTTGATCCTGCTATCCGTGAGGATGGCAGGTTAAACTATCCTGAGTCAGGACTAAGGCCCTGCGGTTTTTTTGAAGCAGTGGGTGAGGCTACAGGTCTTAAGAATGCCATAAGCCAGACATCTGTCTGGACATGTTCTGCCTGCAGTCATACGGGTAATGAAGGGAAATTTTGCGAAGAGTGCGGCGCTGCAAAGCCTCCTGTAGTTATTGTAGGCGGTATCGTTTCATGAAGAAGGTACTTGCCTTTTTGAAAAAAGAACCTATGCTTACGGTTTCCGTACTGGCTGCGGTGATATCTCTTTTTATCACTCCCCCCAAGCTCTCGCTTTTCCGGGAGCTGGACTGGCATACACTGGGCACTCTTTTTATGATGCTTAGTGTTCTTGAGGGCTTTAAGCAGGAGAATATCTTTCGCCCGGTCATTCGTTTTACTACTCATTTCGGTGGGATGGTGACGCTTTCTCTGTTTCTGATATTTGGTGTCTTTTTTTCGTCTATGTTCGTGACCAATGATGTTTCGCTCATCATCTTTGTTCCATTGACTATTCTTTTGTTCAGGGCAGGCGGTAAGGAACACTATATCCTGCCTGTGATAAGCATGGAAAACATTGCTGCGATCCGCGGTTCTTTGCTTATGCCTTTTGGAAGTCCTCAGAATCTTTTCCTGTTTCAGCAGTCCGGAGTGAGTGCGGGACGTTTTATTCTGCATATGTCGCCCTTATGCGCAGGTTCAGGTATACTGCTTATTTTGTTCGTATTGTTTTTATACCGGAAAAATCTGAAGGAAAAGATAGAGATAAACACGGAGCAGGTTGCCGGTGAATGGGATCCAAAGTATAAGAGCAGAAGGATTGGCTATTTTCTGCTGTTTGTAATGATCATCCTGACCATCGTCTCACGGACGGAACTATGGCCGTATGCGATACTGGTAGTGATCCTGACGATCCTGATCCTTAACCGTAAGCTTTTTGGGCAGGTGGACTATGTTCTGATAGTGACATTTTTCTGCTTCTTTGTTTTTTCATCATCAATAGCCGGCAATCCCATGATATCGGAATTCCTGAAAAAAAGCGTAGCAGGGAATGAGTACTGGTGGGCAATTGCACTGAGCCAGCTGATCTCAAATGTTCCGGCTACGATAGTGCTGTATCCGTTCACGGAAAACTTTGCGGGGCTTATCTATGGCGCAGATACTGCCGGCCTATGTTCTCTTATCGGCTCGCTTGCATCTGTCATAAATTATCGTATTTATGTTAGGGAGTATCCTGAAAACGGAAAAAAGTTCGTAAAAGTATTTACGCTGGTATCCTGGGCTTTCTTTGTCATAGTAGTGCTGCCTGGGTATCTGCTCTGCAGATGGCGGTTCTTATAAATCGAAGCAATTCTTTTGAAAAACTATCCTTGCTGTCGAATTTTTGCATCTTGATTTTTTTGCTGTTTTGTGGTAGCATATGTTCATGTCAGAGCAGAGTATTCTGCTAACTTGTCGATTCCCTATCGGGAGGTTTCGTCGGCAGGATTTCAAAACTATCAAAAATATTGTTAGTTTGTTGAAAAACTAAGTGTTGTGTGTTGTTTTGTTTTTATATGCTAAAGTTATGTGCGACTGTGTCCAGAACAGGGATTGATTTCGGCAGGTGCACCGGCGGAGTATATGAAAGCAACGAAGACGAAAAAGAAGGTTCAGGTGGAACGACTAATGGCAGGAGTATTATTGGTTTACGTCACACTATCAGTCCTGGCGGATGTGAAGAGTGATAAAATCCCGAATGCTTTGACTGCAGCGGCTATGGCGGCCGGCGTGATCATAAGACTGGCGAGAGCCGGACCGTCCTGCCTGCCGCTTGTTGTCGCAGATATCATAATAGCATTTCTTGTAACTTTTATATTATTTGCAATAAAAGCATTGCGTGGCGGTGATTGCAAGATGTTCTGTGCAATAAGTGCGATGTTGGGAATGAAAGCCTGTGGCTGTGTTTTTCTCTTATCACTTATTCCGGCTGCTTTTATAGGCATAGGTATGATGATCTTTACTAAGAAAAAAGTCTTTTCCAAAACTTTGATACATTACAGCATTCCGATTGCGATTGGCGTATGTATCTATCTTATTATGAACTGTTCGGAATCATGCACATTCTTCTGAACAGCTGCCCTGTATAAAAATCAAATAATGTATATTTTGCGGAACTGCATCTGACATTGCAGAACTGTGGTTTTTGTGGCTTTTCAGAAAGGAGGACATGTATGAGACGGAAGATGATAGCATTATGCGATCCTGACAGTAATTATCTGACTCACCTGCAGGAAAATCTTGAGCAGAGGGAGAACTTTCCATTTGTTGTTAACACATATACAAATGCGCTCAGTCTAAAGGAAAGTATGAAGGAATATGAATATGAGGTAGTTTTGGCAGCTGAAGAGGCATTTAAGGAGCTTCGGAAGGATGTGGGGGATTCCCTGGTACTGCTTAAGGAAAAGGGAACTAAGTGTGATGCTGATGATTTTATATGGAAGTATCAGTCGGCAGAAAATATACGTAAAGAAATACTTGAACACTGTGCCGAAAAAGGAAATCTTGATGCAGTGATAGATGAATGTGGCAGGCATACCAGGCTGATCGGTGTGTTTTCACCGGTGGGAAAAGATGTACAGACATCATTCTCACTTCTGCTTGGACAGTTCCTGGCGAAAAAGAAGAAAGTTCTTTATTTAAATCTTGAACCGTTCTCGGGCCTTTCATATCTCGACAATGCAGGTGAGGGAAGAGATCTTACTGATCTTATCTATTATATGAACAGCGGGAAAGATAAGCTGCAATATAAGCTGGAAAGCATGATAAACAGAATAGGAGAACTTGATTATGTTGCACCTGCGTTTTCATTTATAGATCTTGCACAGATAGAATCAGAGAACTGGATACTGCTTCTTAAAATGATCATGAAATATGGCAAGTATGACTATCTGATACTTGATCTTTCGGAAATCATACAGGGTTTGCTTAATGTGCTCAGGGAATGTGATGTTATATATACGATATCACAGCGTGAAGGAATGGGATCGGTGAGGATGAAGCAGTATGAGGAGCTGCTGGGAATGAATGATCTCGATGATGTGCTGGAAAGGACAAGCAAATGCGAGATGCCGGTATTTACGAATCTGCCAAATGGCATAGAAGAGCTTCCTTATACAGAATTGGCCGGTTATGTAAGAAGCGTTGCGGAGGAAGAGCTGGAGAGGGTTGAGCAGTGAATGCAGAAGATATAAAGCTCAGATTAAAAGAAGAGATACAGTCGCAGATGAGCTTTGACCGTGAAATGACGGATGACGATGTATGGGAACTTATTGACAATACCATTGTCGGAAACGGTAAGAAATATGGACTATCCCTTAAGGCAAAGAAGCAATATGCAAAAGAACTATTCTATTCGATCCGCAGACTCGACATATTACAGGAACTTACCGATGATCCGAAAGTTACGGAAATAATGATCAATGGATACGACCATATTTTTATAGAGAGAGCAGGGCATTTATACCTCTGGGATAAAAGATTTGAATCAAAAGAAAAGCTTGAGGATGTCATACAGCAGATTGTGGCAAAGTGTAACCGTACAGTAAATGAGGCATCGCCAATTGTAGATGCGAGACTGGAAAACGGATCCCGTGTAAATATAGTTTTGCCTCCTGTCGCATTGAACGGTCCGATTGTAACCATACGTAGATTTCCGGAAAAGCCTTTTCTTATGGATGATCTGATAAGGTTTGGTGCCATAAACGAAGAAGTGGTCTGTTTTCTTAAGAAGCTTGTTGTTGCCGGATACAATATTTTCATTTCAGGTGGAACAGGTTCGGGCAAGACTACCTTTCTGAACGCACTGTCGGATTTTATTCCAAAGGATGAGAGGATCATTACGATAGAGGATAGTGCCGAACTGCAGATCGTGGGCGTAGATAATCTTGTCCGGCTTGAAACAAGGAATGCGAATGTGGAAGGGTGCAGTGAGATCACAATAAGAGACCTGATCAAGTCAAGCCTCAGAATGAGGCCTGACCGGATCATAGTAGGCGAGGTAAGGGGTGCAGAAGCCATAGATATGGTGCAGGCACTTAATACGGGACACGATGGCTCCCTGTCCACCGGTCATGCTAACAGTGCTGTGGATATGTTGGCGAGGCTGGAGACAATGATACTTATGGGAATGGACCTGCCTATCCCGGCGATTAGGGGACAGCTTGCAAGCGGAATAGACATAATCGTGCATCTTGGGAGACTGAGGGATAAGAGCAGAAAGGTTCTTGAGATTGCTGAAGTGATTGATTATGAAGATGGGGAAATAAAACTTCAGTCGCTATATCGTTTTATAGAGAAGGAGGAAGACCGTGAAGGAAAGATCATCGGGAGGCTTGAGCGTGAAAATCCGCTCATACATACTGAAAAGCTTAGGGCGGCAGGCATCAGGGAGTGCTAATACGTTACAGGATTATGATGAATATCGCATGAAAAGCAGGGATGTTATCGTATGTATGGTGGAGGGAATGATGATTCTTACACTAATATCATATGTTTTCTACCGTTCGCCCATTGCATTTTTAGTTTTAATCCCGGCACTGGTTCCATTTATTGATTACAAGAGAAAACAGAAAATTGAAAAGCGTAAAAAAGAACTTACATTGCAGTTCCGTGAAATGATGTATTCCCTGATCGCAGGGCTTCAGGCCGGATATTCGGTAGAAAATGCTTTTAAAAACAGTTATTCCGATCTGGTACTTTTGTACGGAAAAGAAGAAATGATGCCTGAAGAAGTTGAAATAATAAACAGAGGACTGCGAAATAACATAAATATAGAAGAGCTGCTTTTTGATCTGTCAGGTCGCTCACATATAAGGGATATAACTGATTTTGCTGAAGTGTTCTCTATTGCAAAACGCAGTGGTGGAAATCTTCCGGAGATACTTAATAATACGGCGTCGGCAATAAGTGACAGGATAGATGTAAGCAGGGAGATAGAAACACAGGTCAGCGCCAAGAAAATGGAGCAGAGGATAATGGATCTGGTACCTTTCGGTATAATCCTTTACATCGATTCAACAACTCCGGGGTTCTTCGATCCTTTGTATCATAATGTTGCCGGGGTGGCTTTAATGACGGCGCTGCTGGCGGTATACGTTATAGCTTTTCTTATGGGCGAGAAGATATTGAAGATTTCATATTAGACTGAAAACGATGTTTTAATGATCTTTAGCAGTTCTTAAAAATGTCGGTTCCGGAATAAAACATAGATAGGAGTAAGTGATATACAACAAGCGGGAAGTTTTAGTCAGTAAGAACAGGAGCATTCAATGATCGGAATACTTTTAACGATAATATTATTCATGTCATTTTTATTATTTCATACAAGAAAGGTGGAGGTTCCGGAAGACTGTGATACATCTGCTATAACAAAACCTTTCTATAAGTGCGGCATATGGATGACGGCTAAGCTTGTCAGCAATGAAAGAATAAAAAAAGCAATTCTACAGAAGAATTCTGAGAAATTCTATCTATTAAAGCCGGGAAAGGATATAGCACAGGAAAATTATCTGCATCTGGTGAGTAAGGTAAGCAACTGTCTTCTCTTTCTTACGATAGGATGTGCTGTCGTATTGCTGATATCACTTAATACTGAAAATAAAAGCCTCCTTGTCAATGGAAACATGTTGAAAAGAAATGAATTCCCAAAAGGTGATTATATGGTTGAGCTTGACGTGACTATAGATGGTGAAACCTTTGATGGGGAAAAGATCAATGTGCCGGCAAGGTTGTATTCAAAAAAGGAAATTGAAGAAATGCTGCCGGAATTCAGAAGCCTTTTAGAAAGAGCCGTACTTGGGAAAAATACAAGTCCCAATGAGATAACAGAAGACCTTTCGCCTGTGGATGGGATTGAGGGTTATCCTTTCATTGTGGAGTGGAGCTTTGACCGGGAACTGGTAAAGAATGACGGAACACTGCGGGAAAATATTCCGGATAATGGTGTGCTTATGACGGCGGGGGCGGAAATATCCTATGGAGGATACAAAGAGCTGTATGAGTTTCCGCTGATGCTTTATCCTCATAAAATGACGCATCGGGAGATTCTTCACGCAAAACTTTTGGAGGCACTGACCGGGGCTGATGATGAAAGCAGCCAGGCGGGTGAGTTTGTACTTCCTGATGAAACTGATGGCTATGAAATCAGATGGACTGAAAGGAAAAAAGATAATACCCTATTGTTTTTTCTGCTGGTAATTGCAGCTTCGATAGTGATTTTCTTCGCAAGCGACAAGTCGCTGGACAATAAAGTAAAGGAAAGGGATGAACAGCTTATGGAGGATTATCCGGAAATAGTCAGCAAGCTTTCTCTGTATGTCGGAGCCGGAATGGCAGTTAGGATGGCATGGAAAAAGATAACTGATGAATATTTATCAAGAAAAGAAAGTATAGGGATAACGCGGTTTGCATACGAGGAAATGCTTCTTGCTTCATATGAGATGCAGAGTGGAACCGGTGAGCTGGCCGCATACAGGAATTTTTCCAAGAGGTGCCGGGTACAGAAATATGTAAAACTTGTTTCACTTCTTGAGCAGAATATAAAACTTGGCGCAAAGGGGTTTACGGAAAGCTTAAGAGCTGAATCCCGGGATGCACTTGAAGACAAGAAGTCGGGCGCAAGAAAGAAAGGTGAGGAAGCGGGAACAAAGCTTCTTCTCCCGATGATACTGATGTTAATGATAGTAATGGTAGTTATCATTGTACCGGCCTTCATGACAATGTGAGACCGGAAATGGATATGGGAATTTATTTTGGAAAGGAGGCATGCAAATGGATCTTTTAAAAGCCTATTTCAAAGATGAGGGCGGCATGGGAACTGTTGAGGTTATCCTCATAATCGTTGTTCTTGTCGGACTCGTGATCATTTTTAAAGATAATATAACCGAAATAATCAATACACTTTTCGATAAGATCACCAAAAAGACTAACAGTTTCTGATGTTGAATTCCTGATTATTAATTCTGAAGTGCGGTTTCCGGAGGCGTGATGATATATGAATAGATTGAAGCGAAAAAAAACAATAAATATTTCAGGTGTGCTTAGTGTGTACCTGGCGCTTATGATAGCTGTCATGATACCCATAATCCTTACAATGATAGAGGGGGCAAGAATAAGCGCCTTGCGTACAAAAATAGGGTGTGCCGCAGATCTTGCTATGGACTCCGCACTTGCAGAATATAACAGGGAACTGCTGAAACAATATGACCTGCTTTTTATAGATACGGCATATGACAGCGGAATGGGATCACTGGACAATACCCGTGAACATATGCTGGATTATCTTTCTTATAATATTGACCCCGGTAAAGATAATTTTCTGATGGGAGGAGCTGATTTTCTACGCCTTGAGTGTGATGGGCTTGAGTTTACAGGTGTTTCTAGGGCAACTGACGATGATGGTGCTGTGTTCAGGTATATGGCCTTGTCATACATGCTTGAGAAATACGGTCTTGCGTATGCTGAGGATGTAAAGGATATGGCTGAAAAGTCTGAATCCTCGGGCCTTTATGATGGTGATATCGAAAGTGAAGAATCAGATGCGCAGCAGGAACTTGATGATTATGAATTCGAAGCACCTCAGGTAGATGATGGAAACGGTGGGAAAATGGATGATCCTGACTGGTCGGAACCTGAAAAGGCTGATCCGGCAGGCAAGGTAAATAACCTGCGTGGCGGCGGGATACTGTCACTTGTGTGCGAACAGGAGATTTCTTCAGAGTCTGTAGACGCAGATATTTATGCTTCACATAGAGACCTTGTGGCAGGGGATGGAATGTATGAAGAATGGGATGACAGGGAAGGGATAATGTATGAGGTGCTTTTCAATGAATATATCATGGAAAAGGCGGGCAACTATCTTAACGAAAAGCCGGGGAGCAGGCTTAAGTACGAGGTTGAATATATATATGCAGGAAAAGATAGTGATGATGCAAATCTGGGAACGGTAGTGAATCGTATCCTGCTGATACGAGGCGCTGTTAATACAATATATTTTTTTGGAGACGGTGAGCTTCAGGCTGAATCAAATGAACTGGCGGCAGCACTTGCGGCGGCGTCTATGTCTCCGGAGCTGGAGCCGATTTATCTGGCGCTTATTGATGCTGCGTGGATATATGCAGAAAGTGCTTCTGACATAAGAGTTCTCATGACAGGCGGCAAGCTTCCTGTCATCATGAGTCCCGGTGACTGGAGACTCAGTCTGGAAGGTGCATTGGATGCTACGGAAGATATGATCGAGTCTTCAGTTGATGACGGATCGGGTAAGGATATGCCGGACGATCCCGCCAATATGGAAGTTGGATATGAAGGGTACCTGCGGCTGCTTCTATATACGGTATCACGGGAGAATCGTGTAGGAAGGATGATGGACGTTGTGGAGATGGATGTCCGTATGGTCCCGGGGTATGAAGCATTCAGGCTGGATGAATGTATAGCTGCCGCAACGATACAGTTTACGTTTAAGAGTGACTATGGATATGAATTCTTTGTGGAAAGGAATATGAGGTATATGTAGTCCCGGTAAACTGAAATGCTGTTTGTGGATTGCGAATATGTTGGCAGTGCAGCATTTCCGCAAAAGAGAGCTGGGGATGCGATAAACAGGAAAGGAGTAGGAGTGAAAAAAGACAGGATTCAGGCCAGCCTGACAATAGAAGCGGTGTTCCTTGTTCCACTGTATCTGTTCTTCTGCATGTCACTGTTATTTATTATGCAGATGCTTCATATGGAACAGAGTATTGATCATGTATTAAGTCGTACATCCAAAGAAGTGGCTTTGTATATTCCTGCTGAAGGGATGCTTAAGTATGACAGTGCCGAATTGGTAAATGCGGAAAATGCGGAGTATGTATCTGATGACGGCACTAAAGGCCGCGGAGATTCAAAACATCAGTCGGTGGATTATGGTATTGCAGAGACCGTTCTGTCCTGGGGATATGCCTCATCCGCACTTGCTGATTCACTCCCGGATGATTACAGAAAACAGTGCGGACTGGACGGTGATATAAGTCTTCTTGTGGCTTCTATGGTTGACGATAGCGAAGTGGTGGACCTTAAAGCCGGATATGTCATGAAGCCTCTGGCAAATGTTTTCGGCATACCTGATGTAATAATAATGACACGTGCAAGGACACGTGCATGGACGGGATACCATGTGACCGGTGCAGAGAGTGATGCTGATGATGCGGACCGTATAGTTTATGTCACGGATGGAAGCGAGGTCTATCATCTGAGCAGGAGCTGTACGCATCTTGATCTGTCAATAACACCGGTAAATGCTGATGATATAGGTGATCATGTGAATAATGGGGGAGGACATTATTCGGCCTGTGAACGATGCGGCCATGGTGAATCGAGCGGGATATATTTTATAACCAATGAGGGAGACAGATATCATACTGATATAAGCTGCAGCGGTCTTAAGAGAACAATTTACGAGATTCCACTGTCGGAAGTGGGGGATAAGAGAGTGTGTTCAAGATGTGCACAGAGGTATGGCAATTAGAAAAGGGTACTGTTGATATGGACATTGAGACAATGGAAATTACGAAAGAATTATGGTGGGCGCTTGTGCTGGGGACGGGAAGCTTTATTGATATAAGAAAAAAAAGCCTTCCGAAAACTTTTGTTGCAGTGATTTGTATGGTGAGTACGGTAATGCTGGTGATCGGATTTTTTCTAAGTGTGAGCAGCATTAGTTACATGGAAGCAGGTATTGGAGCAATGATTGGCGGTGTGGTGATGGTGGCATCATTCTTCAGCAACGGCTGTATAGGAATGGCTGATGCCATACTGGTTTTTATTACTGGACTGTTATTCGGTTATATGGGGAGCATAGAAGTGACATTATATGCCATATTTTTTGCGGCTATAGTGTCGATAATCCTGATCTCGTTTGGAAAAGCAGGTCGTAAGAGCCATATACCCTTTATACCTTTTATGTTTCTGGGATATGTTCTGTATAGTATTCGGACGATGTGATAAAGGTAAGTAATTAAAACTTCCCACTAACTGAACTACTTAGAACGACACTCGCAATTGCGCCGGAACAATCACGATGCGTTGTTAGCCGAGGGGAA
>OCVV011284192.1_pt1 | contig 12522 bp, 4 predicted proteins | sample 1539721 | NCBI WGS metagenome assembly OCVV01 (sample SAMN02144230, study PRJEB22623) | gut metagenome | biome: sheep rumen | host: Ovis aries | place: New Zealand | reverse complement strand
TTCAGAAAGCTCTCCAGAAATTGACTCAATTATATTTTTAGAATCGTACCAGGCACCTCTTACGTCAATTGTATAAGAGCCCTTATGTGCGACAAAGGTTCCAAGCAACTGGTCACGGTCTATACCGCGGAAGGTAACAGTTTCACCAGGTTTATAAATTCCACGGTCTACAAACATAAACGTTTGCTGAACTGGTTTTCTGGCTGTTTGTAGAAAATCAGTTCGTACACCTTCGCGCCAGGAATTGTGAGACCTGGGATTAAAAGCAGCCTTATCTTTTCCATTTACAACATAGACAAAAGGATAATTGTCCTTTTCGATTCTTGTTATTGCATTTTCATCATAATTGATTACGGCAAGTCCATTTTTATCTGTAAGACCTTTTTCATAAATATTACCATATGAGTTTTCGTTGCCAGGAACGAAAATCTGTTTTGGCAAAGTAGAACCACCATCAACCCATTGTTTTATATCATCCAGATCATGAACAATGTAAACCTCTGCATTTTCTACAGGCTTTCCAGTCGAAAGACTCCTTACCATTACAACAGCTTTATTAAAAGCCATTCTGGCTGTAATACCCAGGTCAGTAACTTGCACAACACCTGTCATACTTGAGGTTTTAGTCTGATATTGTTCTTTCCAATGGTTATACTCTCTGTAATTTACATTTGCCTCATACCGAACAAAACCATAGCCATCATCAAGGAATGGTTCTAAATCCAGTTCCTGGAAATTACGTTGATTTTTTATTCCTGTATCAAGCACACTAACAACAGGCTCATCTTTGTTCAAAACATAAACACCATCTCTTGACGGTCTTACTGTCTTCTGCAGAATATAATTTCCACTTATAAGATTCTGATGCTCGAAAAGCATTTTATGAGGGAACTGAGCTTCAAGCATTGTAGTTCCATAATTCTGGAATCTTACATAAGATTTTTCTTCCGGAGTTTTAAAACTATAAGCTGATTTTGCAGAAGTTAATGGCTGATTATATTTATCAATTATATTTCCAAAACTGATTGTATGTTCCTGTTTATAATCAAACGGAAGATTACAAAGTTTTACTGTACGGCCATTTACTACAATATTATCTTCTGTAATTTTTTTGCCATCATCATAAGTAATATTTTCTACTAACGAACGTTTGTCAGGAACTTGTGAAAAATAAATAGAAAGCGGCCATTTGTATTTTGAAGATGAATACTCTGTCATCTCACTAACTTCAATTACTGTAAAAGGCATCAAAGTATAATAGTCATCAGTTTTACCTTCTGTGTTTTTAATAACAACCTGTGCCCCATGTGGTACTTCACCTTTAATTTCCGCAAGCCAAGTATTCGTACGACCAGCCTCTTCATCATACTCAGCATAATTTGTCCACATTTTGAATATATCTTTGTAAACCGGCTGAATATCACAATCTACAGTTTGTCCATTTATAGAAATTGTAAGATTCTTTTTTATAGAAGAAAGAGTGGTTGTGTAATTTGTTCGCATTACAAAACGATTCTCATAAGGAGGAAGAGCCCCACCATCCCAATTGTAAGCACAATCGCTGTCTTTAATATATCCGCCCCATAGATTTACAACTTCTAATGGTTCAGCCTGAGTGAGGAAAACTGTATCGCCGGTAAGTTTTTTCCCGCTGGCAGATTTTAAACCTTGTTTGATAGATATCTTATATTGAACTGTTGGGTCAGCAGGTACATCGGATTCAAAACTTAAATGCTTTGTACCATACCAACGGAATACACCTGGAAGAGCCGGCTCAATTGTCATTATATCAGGAGTTGTTTGAGGTTTATCTAAGGCTTGAAGTGAACGTGCCGGACATGAGAAAATTACATAAAAAGTCGGATGATTTTCCCCGGCTACAATTTTTCCTTGTGGGCCCCAATCTTCTATATAAAAATCTTTTGCATTATCATCTTCTTCAGTTTCATCAACTGGTTTATAATCCTGCAGTTTTGCTTTTTTTGTCTGATATTTTGTAACATAATCTGAAAGCTTTCTTATTCCAGGAATATGAGATTCACTTGTTTCATCTTTATTTACAGAAGTTTTGCTTTTTTTATTTTTGCTTTTTGACGATTCAGTAAAAACAGAATCCGGATATTCTGGAGTGTAATCTAATGCAAAAAACTGTTTTACAGAATCAAAGTTTACAAGATTCCTGCTATCTGTACCCAGATGCAGTGAATTACGTTCTTTGTATTCAGGAGCTTCTTCTGAATAGGAATCAGAATTAAATGGTGTTCCTTCATATCCTGCACCCGAAACCAGATTCTTTTTTTCAGAATCTTTTTTTGATGATGTAACAATATCTGAATTATTTGTAATATTCTGTGAATCAGATTTTTTACAACTAACTAACGATAGTAAGGCAGTAGCAAAAGCCACTGCAATGAGACGATTTTTTTTCATATATAACCTCTGATAAAAGATTAGCTAAAAATTAATTTACACAAAGTTTTTTGAAGAAAGCACATTCTTCATCATTGCAAACAACAGCTTCTTCCAGTTTAGGATCACAATGGAATACGTGCCATAGCGGTTTTTCATCGGAACCATAACAGCGATATTCATACTGAACGCCAGCTTCTTCCAGAGCTTTAGTCATAAAGGCAGCCTGACTGTAAAGGAAATCACCATTGCAGGTCATCACAAAGGTTGGAGGGAAGTTTTTAGTTACATGTGCAGAACCATCTACCATATTCAGTTCTTCATCTGTACCGTGATGTGGAAGATAGCCTTTTACAAGAAGTGCGATTTTATTATCATCACCAGGAACTCTTAATTTATATTTGCCGCAGTTAAGCGCAATTCCTCGGAGAGTTAGATTTTTTTTATGAAAGAATGGATAATTTTTTGCGTATTCATCATTCGAAACAGCAGAAGTATATAATGAAAGAAGATGTGCACCCGCAGAATCACCAACTGCAAAAACATTATTTAAATCTAATCCATACTGATCTGCATTATTACATATCCAGTTAAAAACCTTTTCTGTATCTTCAATTGCTGCCGGAAAGATTTTCTCTGGAGCAAGACGATATGAAAAATTAACAACGGCAAAACCACGTTGTGCAAGTCTCATACAATAGAACTGGTATACATCCTTATTTCCGTATACCCAGCCACCACCGTGAACACTTACAATTACAGGCAATTTTCCTTCAACATTTTTTGGGCGATATACATCAAGAAGCTGCCACTGTGGCCATTTTGTATCATCACCATATGTAATGTTATCAAAGCGTTTAATATCAGATGGAGTTGTCTGTCCCTCATCACGCTTTTTGTCAAAGCCGCCAAACTCTTTACGAATCTTATTAGCTGCAATCTTCTGAATTAAATTCATCATTTAATCTCTCCCATAAATTCATATGAAGTTTTGTGCCTGTATTCTAATAATTATATCATAATACTACCGATTTTCAAATTTGATGTTTATACACCCCTGAACCTGCGGTAATTGTATGCGATATTTCTGAGCAAGAGCCGGCCCACAGGAATTTGAACCTACGCCTGCCATTTTATAGTCTATGCATAAAACAGTAGAATCTGATTTTTGTAACTCGAAATTATGTCGCTTTGTCCAAAGTTCTTCCTGAGTATATTCAGATGCATTAAAGCTGATATTTTTTTCGCACTTGTTTTTGATATCGTATCCAGTGAAAATCATATTGATTTTTTTGCCTTGAAGCTTAACATAGCGACAGCCGTAGTGCGAAGAATTTTCCTGAGGACGGATATAAGGTTCATACATATCACAAACCTTAGACTTAAACTTGCCTACCCAGGTAGCCTGATGTTTGTCGATATAACTTTCTGTTGGACCATAGCCATAGTATTCTACGCGATCAAAAGATTTATCGAGGAAGAGGCGTAAACCGATTCGCGGAAGCATAAAGATTTTTCTAGTCGCTGTAAAATCAAACTCAACTGAAAGACCAGCACTTTCGAGTTTGCTTCCGCTTGTAATTGTGTAGATTACCGTACCATAAAGGAATGGCTGGTGCGAACTCCACACAAAGCCCTGTTCCGCGATTACACGGATTGAGTTTCCTGTGACACCTGGTTCTATACGCGAGCTGAAAGTTTTGATTTCGTAATCATGCAAGTGTGCCCCAAACCATTCACCTTTCATAGGATCATTATCTAATGGTGCACGCATAAAATTAAACTTAAGCGGTTGCTTTAAAAGTTCTGTACGACCTAGTTTGATGGAATCAAAAACTCCTGTTCTGCGGTTGAAAGAATAAGTGAGATTCTCACTTGCGGCATCTGTACCGGAAGATGTTGTGATTGTATAACGTAATCCAGTAGGTGCAACAGTGATGTTATTGCCAAGGCGGATTTTATCGCTTTCGGGTTTTACGCGGAAAGTTTCCTGCCAGCTCTGATTTTCATTATGCTTTTCTGCCGCGCGCACAAACTTCACGAGCCCATCTATCTCGTGCCGCGCGTTCTCCTGCACACCCTTAGCATCCCGCTTACCTGGCCACCATACTTCCTGTCCTTTGAGCACGCCCTCAAACGAAGCCGCTTTCAAGATTTCTGCCTCATTGTCCGCGTCCGCTTTAGCAGAAAGCTGCACCTGATCAAAACAAACAACAGCGCCCTTTTCACACCAGAGCCGTGCCTCTTTCTCAGTAAAAATAAATCTTATATACGCATCAATTCCTTTAAAATCCGTGAGCCCAGGAACAACCACGCTTGTTACGGAAAGTGGCGCGAGCTCAGGTAAATCCAAAGTACCTGCCTTAACAATGTCGCCGTCAACACAAACTTCGTAGCTGCAGTCATATATCTTTGAAGCATCGGTAAACGCAAGCAGATTCCAGAAGTCAAATGAAATACCGTCAATCGCACCTTTTGCGGATTTGCTGCTCTTTTGCTTTGATGAACTAACGTTAGTTAGCTTTTTACTTCTGCTTATCCGTACAGGTCTGTAAACTTGCTTAACCTCGAGCAAGCCAGTGTGTGGTCTTCTATCCGGGTAAACAAGTCCGTCGCAGCAAAAGTTTCCGTCGTTATGCTTTTCGCCCCAGTCGCCGCCATAACCGTATTTTGTTTCACCTTCGCGGGTCTTTCCAAGAATAACACTGTGGTCACACCACTCCCATATAAAGCCGCCACAGAAACGTTCTGAACTATGGAATACTTTGTGATAATCTTCGAGATCTCCAGGACCGTTTCCCATTGCATGACAATACTCGCACAAAATAAAAGGACGTTTTTCCTTTTTGTTCTCAGACATTTTTTTCCAGTCTTCTACACTCGGATACATTCGTGAAACTAAATCATAAACAGCATCTGTTGCATCTCCCTGATTATGAACACTCTCATAATGCAAAAGACGGGTATCATCAAATTCTTTAATCCACTTTGCGGCTTCTGTAAAATTAGTTCCGTTACCGCTTTCATTACCCATAGACCAGATAACAACACAAGGGCGGTTTACATCGCGCTTAACGCAAATCTGTTCACGGTCAAGAATTCCTTTGTAAAAAAGCTTGTTACTTGCAGCTAACGCGATTCCTGAATAATCAGACCAGTCCCAGTGAGGAGTATTATTTACAGAAACACTTCCGTGCATTTCCAGATCAGCTTCACAAATAACGTAGAAACCGTAGCGGTCGCAGAGCTTGTAAAACTCTGGAGCGTTTGGATAATGCGAAGTACGGATTGCATTAATATTATGCTGCTTCATCAGCTGAAGGTCTTTTTCAATTTTGGCAACCGGAGAAACATAACCTGTATCCGGATAACTGTCGTGGCGGTTTACACCACGGAATTTAATTGGCTGACCGTTAATTTTCAGCACGCCCTTTTCTGAAGTGATTTTTCTGAAACCAACTTCTTCACCAATAAGTTCGTCCGAAGTTTCGAGAGTGAGTTTATATAGAACAGGATTTTCAGCAGACCACAATTTTACATCATCTACGGGAATTGAAAGCGCTACACCTTTTTTTGCAGTACCACTGAAAATCTCATCTCCGTCCGGATTGCAAAGTTTTACCTGAACATCAACTCCGCAGGCTGTGAGTTTCAAAACTGCCGAACGGTAGTTAGTTTTTAAAATTGTTTTAACACGATAATCTGTGAGCCTTTTTTTAGGACGCGACAGAACATAAACATCACGGAAAATTCCAGAAAGGCGGATTTTGTCCTGATCTTCAAAATATGTTCCAAAACTCCATTTTAAAACTGCAACGGTAAGGAGGTTTTCTCCTTCATGTAAAAACGAAGTAATATCATATTCTGCAGTGTGATGCGAGACTTCTGAAAAACCGCAGAACTTACCATTCACATAAACATAGGCACAGCTGTCTACACCTTCAAAACATAGGATGCGCTGCAAGCCGTCTTCTTTATAATTGTAATTGCGGTAATAAACGCCCACAGGATTTTCATCTGGAACAAAAGGCGGGTTGTATGAAATCGGATAATCAACATTTGTGTATTGAGGCTTATCATAACCTAAAAGCTGCCAGTTTGAAGGAACCGAAACTTTTTTAAGGCTTAATACTTCTTCAACAATTTTTGGGCTTGTAAAATTATCTTCCAGGTCAATAAGACTGTTATAATAGCGAAAGCCCCACTTTCCATTTAAGAGCTCAAAACGCTCGGACTTTTCGCGTGATTCAAACGGATTCTGCTTTTTTCCAAACGGTATAAAATAACAGTGATTATCTAGTGTATTTACATGAAAAACATTCGGATTTTCATGATAAATCATCTCCGCCTTAGCCGACCCAGCCTTTGCCACCTGTAAAACATTCATAAACGCCTCTAATTTTTTACAAAAACATTCTTCTATCTTCTATATTACAACGTTATCGTAAAACATAAAAGAGTATAATTCTTCATTGCAATCAAGAGTTTTTCAGGCATGAATAATCTTCCGCCTAATTTTTGCAATTTGTAATTTTAGTCGGATATAAATGAGTAATGTGTCTTTATTGTTCCGACTAATTATGAAAAACACGCTTTTTAGTCGGAACAAATCTACGGACAAGTAACAAGAAAAAGCGGATTATTCCAACTACATGAAATTAAATTGTGTTTTAGTAGGAATCTGAACTGACTTTGGAAGAAAATCCGCGGCGGAAACCAGAAATTTGTCCGACTAAAACTTATATTTTCTCATTCTAGTCGGAACTTTTTGGCTGATTAGGCTTTTTTCACACACTTTGTTCCGACTAAAATCGTGAAACCACTGAAATTGTCGGAAAAACTCTAGGAATGGTCTGCGGAGCCGCAACACGGCCCGCGTGCGAGCTTGGATGCGCAAGGGTATGGAGCACCGAAGGGTAGCAGTTTCAACTGCTGCCCTGAGCCGACCGGAGCCGGCTTATTTAGCCGGCGAGGACGGTGAGCCGAATAGGCGAAGGCTCGATAAATCTCACACCCCCATTTCTGGATGTTCCTAACCGACAGTCGCGACGGACTGTCGGTTTTAACGGAACTCCAATGAAGGGTGCAACACCCGACCCGTCCGTAAGGACGGGATGCGCCCAAAAGATTCTATTTTTCTATTTTAGCAAATTTCTTTGCGCAGTAAATGAAAGGTGTATCGAGGAGACTTGTTGCAATGTAGATTACGTAACATGAACCTGTAATTGCAAGAAGCTCTTTGAAGGTGTAGATGCCAAGGAAGGCACCAAAGTTGAAGAGCACAATGTTTACAAACTGTGAAATGAGTGTAGAAAAGTTATTACGGAACCAGAGCATTTTGTCGTGGCTGCCGGTTTTCTTTTCTGTGAGCTTCCACCATGCGTGGTACAGAGTAACGTCGATGTATTCTGAAACAATGTAAGCAATCAGGCTTGCAAGAAGCATACGTGGTGTGTTTGAGAAAAGTCCGTGAACAAATTCGCTTGCCCAGTCGCTTTCTGCAGGAATGTAATGAACCCACATAAAGCTCAAGAGAATGAAAGAAAGGCTTGTGAGAACTCCGGCAAGTACACCTTTATTTGCTTCTTTTTTACCATAAAGCTCGCTGAGAATATCAGTTGCAAGGAAAGTTGCCGCAAAGAGCGTATTTCCAAGTGTCTGATCCATACCAAACGCATGTACTACAATTGTAACTTCGATGTTTGCAAAAACTGTAGCAATTCCAATCCAGGCGAAAAGTCCGCCTTTTCCAAAAATCTTCAGGAACAACAATGTTCCACCAAAAGACACTAAAAGTGTAATAATGAGTAAAAGTTCATTCATAAAAATGACCTCGAAAAAAAAAAGAATTGACCTGGTTTTGTTTTGCGGATTTAAGCCGTGGGCAGGAAGGACTGCGAACTGCCCAATGAGTTCGAATAATGTAGCGTATTTTGGGGATTTATGCAAATAGCATTGATTTTGGAAAGTTCTGATTTAGCCGATATCAATTTCCAGCAGAATCGGAGTGTGATCCTGACGCGGGCCGGAATCAATCATCTCGGATTTTTTGATCTGATCTTTTATACGGTCGCTGACGAGGAAGTAATCAATACGCCAGCCTGAGTTGTTGATCTTGCTGGTTTTGATCCGCTGACCCCACCAGGAATAAATATCTTTTACATCGCCGTGAACGTGGCGGAAGCTGTCTGTAAAGCCGCGGGCAAGGAGCTTTGTGAAGCCCTCGCGCTCCTCGTCTGTAAAGCCGGCAGAAAAATGATTGCTGGCTGGGTTTGCAAGGTCTATCTCCTTGTGGGCTACGTTAAAGTCGCCGCAGGCAATGACAGGCTTTTTCTTATCAAGTGATGAAATATAATCTGCATAAAGAGCATCCCAAGTCTGGCGTTCAGAAAGGCGTTTAAGACCATCGCCAGAGTTTGGAGTATAAACATTCACAAAATAAAAATTGTCAAACTCAAGAGTAAGGAGCCGGCCCTCATCGTCCATAGTATCAGGAGCGCCAAGACGTGGCACTTCGCGTTTTGCGGTTATGCCTTCCTTGTACAAAATCATTGTGCCTGCATAACCTTTTTTTGCAGGAGGCACAGAAGAAAGCCATTCAATTTTATATCCCGGAAAATACTGTGCCAGCAGCTCCAGATGCTTATCCGAAGGCCCCTCTGCCGGCAGCTTAGTCTCCTGAATCGCAATTATATCAGCTTCATAGCCACCAAGCTTTTTCAGCACAGCCTGCGACAAAAGTGCTCTGTCAGATGAAGAAGTCAAAGCCGCATTTATCGAATCAATATTCCAGGAAATCAGTTTCATTTTTTTGCTCCTGAAGTAAATATATAAAATTTTGTAGAAAAATTCAGTAGGTGAGGAAGTCCAGAAAATTCAAGGTGCAAATTTTTCACCTTGAATTAAGGAATGATTTTTTATACAAAAAAAAATCGAGGTCAAGAATTTTGACCTCGGTTAAACATAAACTTGATGTCGAAATTTTCGACATCAAGTTTTCATTATTTAATCAAGCTGTGGTATTCCTGGAGTGATTTTACTCCACCCTCACCACCGTTACCATTCTTTACAGACTCAATTCCCTTAACTGCAGCAAGTGCTCCGGCAATTGTAGTGATGTAGCTTACCTTGTACTTCAAACAAGCCTTGCGGATTGTCTTGCGGTCTTCGGCGTAGTTGCGCTTTGCTTTTGGTGTGTTGATTACAAGGCAAACTTCCTTGTTCATAATCAAGTCTACTACGTCTGGGCGGCCGGCACCAATCTTGTTTACAACGTCGCACTTGATTCCGTTTGCGTTGTAGAAGTCTGCGGTGCCCTGAGTTCCAACCAGTGTAAAGCCGAGATTCTTCAAAGTCTTTCCAATTTCGAGAACCTGATCTTTCTGACCTTCTTTGTTGCTGAGGGAAATAAGAACCTTCTTGTTTTCCCAGGCAGCTGGTGCGTGTGGAAGTTCGCTTCCTGCAGCTTCCTGTGACTTGTAGAATGCCAGCGGGAAGTTTTCAGCAAGCCCAAGAACTTCACCAGTAGAACGCATTTCAGGTCCGAGGATTGGGTCAACTCCAGGGAAGCGGGCCCAAGGCAATACAGCCTCTTTTGCTCCGTAGTAAGGAATCTTCTTGTCTTTGAGGCCGAGTGATTCAAGTGATTCACCAAGCATCATTCGGGTAGCAAGGCGTGCCATCTGAGTGTCACAAACCTTTGATACAAGAGGAACAGTGCGCGAAGCACGAGGGTTTGCTTCAATTACATAAACCTTTCCGTTTTCGATTGCGTACTGCATGTTCATCAAACCGCAAACGTGGAGGCTTTCTGCAATCTTCTTTGTATATTCTTTGATTGTTGCGAGGTTGTCAGCTGGAATGCTTACCGGAGGAATTACACAGGCTGAGTCACCAGAGTGAATACCCGCAAGCTCAACGTGTTCCATAACAGCCGGAATGTAAACGTGTGTTGAATCAGCCAAAGCATCAGCTTCGCATTCAAGAGCATTCTTAAGGAAGCGGTCAATCAAAAGCGGGCGGTCTGGAGTTACACCAACTGCCTTTTCAACGTATTCCTTCAAAGTAGCTTCATCATAAATTACTTCCATTCCGCGTCCGCCAAGAACGAAGCTTGGTCGAATCATAATCGGGTAGCCAATCTTATCAGCACAAGCCTTAGCCTCGTTGAAGTCAATTGCCATTCCGCTTTCCGGCATTGGGATTTCAAGCTTTTCCATCATGTGGCGGAACAAATCACGGTCTTCTGCTATGTCGATAGAGTCGATTGAAGTTCCCAAGATGTTCACGCCGTTTTCCTGAAGTTCGCGGGCAATGTTAAGTGGAGTTTGTCCACCAAACTGAACGATAACTCCGAACGGCTTTTCCTTTTCGTAAATTTGAAGAACGTCTTCTGTAGTAACTGGCTCAAAGTACAATTTATCAGAAGTATCATAGTCAGTAGAAACAGTCTCAGGGTTGCAGTTTACAATAATTGTTTCGTAACCGAGTTCCTTCAACTGCATAGCCGCATGACAGCAGCAGTAGTCAAACTCAATACCCTGACCAATTCTGTTAGGACCACCACCCAAAATCATGATTTTCTTCTTGTTGTCGCTTGCAACAGAAGTGTCTTTTTCTGCATTGTAAGTTGAGTAGTAGTAGCAGGCGTTTTCAACACCGGAAACCGGAACGCGGAGCCATGCTTCTTTAATACCAAGCTCGTTGCGTCTCTTGCGGATATCTTTTTCAGCAACCTTCAAAATCTTTGAAAGGTACTTGTCGCTGAAACCATCTTTCTTAGCCTGAATCAAAAGCTTATCTTCTGGAACGCGTCCAGGGTTCTTAAGCATTTCCTCTTCCAAATCAACAAGCTCTTTCATCTGCTGGAGGAAGAACTCTTTAACGTATGTGATTTCAGAAAGTTTAGAAAGTGGAACACCCTTACGGATTGCTTCATAAAGCTGGAAGTAGCGCTCGCTCGAAGCAGTCTTAAGCATTTCACAAAGTTCATCAGCGCTCTTCTTATTAAAGTCTTTAGCAAAACCAAGACCGCTTCGTCCGTTTTCCAAACCACGAATAGCCTTCTGGAAAGTTTCCTTAAAGTTCTTACCGATGGCCATAACTTCACCAACGGCCTTCATGGAAGTTCCAAGTTCATCCTTTGTACCACGGAACTTTTCAAAAGCCCAGCGGGCAAACTTAAGAACAACGTAGTCTCCATCAGGAGCGCCGCCCAAAGTATATTTTTCAAGAGTACCATCACGCCAGTAAGGAATCTCGTCGAGAGTCAAACCACTGGCAAGTTTTGCAGAAATCAGAGCGATAGGGAAGCCTGTTGCCTTTGAAGCAAGGGCAGAAGAACGAGAAGTACGTGGGTTAATCTCAATAATAACAACACGGCCAGTCTTAGGATTGTGGGCAAACTGAACGTTAGTACCACCGATTACACCGATGTTCTCAACAATCTTAAATGCCATTTCCTGGAGCTTCTTTTCCAGATCCTTATCAATAGTCATAAATGGAGCGGCACAGAAAGAGTCACCAGTGTGAACACCAACCGCATCAATATTTTCGATAGTACAGATTGCAACCATCTGATTCTTAGAATCGCGGACAACTTCAACTTCAAGCTCTTCCCAACCAAGAATAGACTCTTCAATCAAACACTGATGAGTCATAGAAAGATCAAGACCATTAGCAACGATAGTGCGCAGTTCTTCAACATTGTAGCAGAAACCGCCACCCTGACCGCCCATTGTATAAGCAGGTCTAACTACCAGTGGGAAGCCGATTTCTTCAGCAATTTTTTCAGCACCTTCTACAGTGTGACAGATTCCCGAGCGAGGAGTGTCGATACCAAGTGATTTCATAGTCTCCTTGAAAATCTCACGGTCCTCACCGCGCTCAATAGCATCAAGGTTTACACCAATAACTTTTACACCGTATTTATCAAGAACGCCGGCCTTGTTCAGTTCCATAGCCATGTTCAAACCTGTCTGACCACCAAGGTTAGGCAGCAAGGCATCAGGCCGTTCCTTTTCGATAATCTGAGAAAGACGCTCAACGTTCAGCGGCTCAATGTAAGTAGCGTCCGCCATAACCGGGTCAGTCATAATAGTAGCCGGGTTAGAG
>OCVV011288610.1_pt1 | contig 12524 bp, 9 predicted proteins | sample 1539721 | NCBI WGS metagenome assembly OCVV01 (sample SAMN02144230, study PRJEB22623) | gut metagenome | biome: sheep rumen | host: Ovis aries | place: New Zealand | reverse complement strand
ATACCGGCCACGCCACTCTTCTTGTTGAGCAGGTTAGACATGCCGTCGGCATCCAGGCCCAGTTTCTTCTCGATGAAGGTCACGGCGCCGCCGTCGATGTCGCCAGAACGGGTACCCATCACCAGGCCCTCCAGGGGCGTGAGGCCCATCGAGGTGTCGACGCATTTGCCATCAACCACAGCGGCGATGGAGCCGCCATTACCCACGTGGCAGGTGATCACCTTCGTGCCCTCCGGCTTCATGCCCAGGAACTCCAGGGCACGGGCGGAGACATAGCGATGGCTCGTTCCGTGGAACCCATAGCGGCGCACGCCATACTTCTCATACAGTTCGTAGGGGATGGCATACATATAAGCCTTGGCAGGCATGGTCTGATGGAAGGCTGTATCAAATACGCCCACCTGGGGCAAGCCGGGCATCAGTTCCTTCACGGCGTTCACGCCCTTCAGGTTAGCCGGATTGTGCAGCGGAGCCAGGTCAGAGCACTCCTCAAAGGCCTTCAGCACCTCGTCGGTAAGCACCACCGACTTGTTGAACTTCTCTCCGCCGTGCACCATGCGGTGGCCCACGGCATCAATCTCGTCGAGACTCTTGATGACTCCGATCTCAGGGTCAGTAAGCAGGGAGAAGATGAACTTCACGCCCTCGGTATGCTCGGGAATGTCGTGCATGATCTGCTTCTTCTCGCCATTGGCCAGTTTCACCTTGACAAAGGCACCGTCGAGACCCACGCGCTCTGCGCCGCCACTGGTCATCACTGACTTATCGTCCATGTTATACAACGCATATTTAATAGAACTGCTGCCACAGTTAAGTACTAAAATTTTCATTGCCATAATTATTTATAGAAAGAAATTAACGTAATACGCATTTATTCTATGAGTCAGGCAGAATGTGTTGCTTGTAGTTGTCTTTTGACAATAATACGAAACGGTCACTGTCTTTGTCAAAGATATAGCGTTCTGTTCGAAGCCTCTTTTCCCCAAAGTGTTGTACACTTCCATTGCGACGCCAGCCACATCGTAAATATCAAGATACTCCTGCTTTGTTATCATCCCCGAAAAAAAGCGAATTACGGTAATTTCTTTCTTTATTACAAATTGTTGATTTTCTTTTTATGATTCTTTACTTCTTAGCATCCATGGCCTGACAGGCTGTGATGGCAATCATATAATAAATGTCATCGATAGAGCAACCACGAGAGAGGTCATTGACTGGCCGGGCAATACCCTGGAGGATCGGGCCGATGGCGATGGCGTCGCCCAGGCGCTGCACCATCTTATAGCCGATGTTGCCCACCTCGAGGTTGGGGAACACGAGCACGTTGGCCTTGCCTGCAATCTCAGAGCCGGGAGCCTTCTTGGCGCCCACACCGGGAACGAGGGCTGCATCAGCCTGCAGTTCGCCGTCGATCTTCAAGTTCGGGTCCATCTCCTTGGCCAGTCGCGTGGCCTCAATCACCTTGTCGCACACCTCGTGCTTGGCACTGCCTTTCGTAGAGAAACTCAGCATGGCCACGCGGGGCTCGGCAAAGCCGGCCACGGCGGTAGCGGTCTGAGCCGTGCAGACGGCAAACTGAGCCAACTGGTTGGCATCAGGCATCGGCGTCACAGCCACGTCGGCCACGACGAGCACACCGTCCTCACCATACTGCTTCTGCTTGGAGATGAGCAGCAGGGCACCGCTGACGCAAGTGATGCCGGGCTGGCACTTGATGATCTGCAGGGCAGGGCGCAGCGTGTCGCCCGTCGTCGAGAGTGCACCAGAGATCTGGCCGTCGGCACCCTCGGTCTTGATGATCATGCATCCCAGATAGAGCGGATTCTTCACCAGTTTGCGGGCCTCCTCGATGGTCATGCCCTTCGACTTGCGGATCTCGGCCAACTTCTCAGCCAGTTGCTCGCTCTTGTCATAGTTCTCGGGGTCGATGAGAGTGGCCTTGCCGATATGCTGCAGGCCCTTCTCCTTGGCCAGGGCCTCCACCTTGGCTGGATTGCCGATCAGCACGATGTCTGCGATGTCGTCAGCCAGTGCCTTGTCGGCTGCACAGAGAGTACGCTCCTCCTCTGCTTCGGGGAGCACGATGCGCTGCTTGTTGCTCTTAGCACGCGCTACAATTTGACTTAATAAATCCATAGTTTGTTTTATATTAAAATGTTGTCTGTAATATTCAGATTGCAAAAGTAGCAAAAATAATCCGAATACCATCAGCATTGGGATTATTTTTCAGAATTTTAAGTGAAAACCTTTACGTGGACGCTACTCCAACTCCTTCGTCAGGATGCTCTCCAGTTCCTCTGCCGACAAGTGGAGCCTGAACTCGCCCTTGATGGCCACGGAGATGCCGCCCGTCTCCTCGCTGACCACCACCGCCAGGGCGTCGCTCTCCTGCGAGATGCCCAGTGCCGCGCGGTGACGCAGGCCCAACTCCTTGGGGATGCTGAGGTTGTGGCTGACGGGCAGGATGCAGCCGGCGGCCTTGATACGGAACTTTGATACGATCATCGCCCCGTCGTGGAGCGGCGAGTTCTTGAAGAAGATGTTCTCTATCAGCCGCGAATTGATGTTGGCGTCGATCACGTCGCCCGTCATCACGATGTCGTCGAGCGGCATCGCGCGCTCCAGCACGATCAGCGCGCCCACCTTCCCACGGCTCAGGTTCATCGAGGCCATCACGATGGGCATAATCATCGCCTTCACCTCTTTCTGATCTTTCTCCTTCGTCTTCTGCGAAGTGAAGAACTTAGACAAGACGCGAATCCGGCGGTGGGCGCCCAGATTGTAGAGGAACTTGCGGATGTCCTCCTGGAAGATGACTATCAGCGCTATCACTCCCACCGACACCAGTTTGTCGAGGATGCTGCCCAGCAGGCGCATCTCGATGATCTGCGACACGAAGAGCCACACCACCACAAACACCAGGATGCCGACGAACACGTTCAATGAGCGCGACTCGCGCATCAGCCGGTAGATGTAGTAGAGCATCAGGGCTACCAGCAGGATGTCGATGATATCTTTTATGCCAAACTCGAACAACATGACTTCAACTCCTCAAGACTTCAAACTTTCAATCCTTCGATCCTTCAATTCATCAAAGATCTTCACGCACTCCACGGCCTCGCGCACATCGTGGACTCTGAGAATCGACGCCCCCTTCATCAGGGCGATGGCATGGAGAACCGTCGTCCCATTGAGCGCCTCATTGGCCGTATGGCCCAGCAACTTATAGACCATCGACTTGCGCGACACGCCCACCAGCAGCGGCAGCCCGATCACCTGCAGCCGCTCCATCTGGCTCATCAACTGATAGTTCTGCTCCAGCGTCTTGCCGAACCCGAAGCCCGGGTCGAGGATGATATCCCGGGCACCCAGGTCGCGCAACTGCTGCACCTCCCTGGCGAAGGCCATCAGCATCTCGCGGAGCGTCGGCTGGACAGACATTAATATATAAGGTACGCGAAGTTGGGCCACCATGCGGAAGATGGCGGGATAGTCCTCGCCCTGCCCCAGCGGCACGCCGGCAACACCCGTCCGGCCTCCCTCGCTGACATCGTTGATGATGTCGGCCCCAAACTCCTCGACGGCCATCCGTGCCACATCAGGACGGAAGGTATCCACCGACACTACGGAATAAGGCAACTCACGGCGCACAATGTCGAGCCCGAAGCGCAGGCGCTCCATCTCCTCAGCCTCCGGCACCTCTGCGGCACCAGGGCGCGTGGAGAAGGCACCGACATCGATGATGGTGCCCCCGTCGGCCACTATCTGGTTGGCCCTCACGGCTATCTCCTGCTCCGTCTGCTTGCGGCTGCCGGAGTAGAATGAGTCGGGCGTCACGTTCAGGATCCCCATCACCTGAGGCTCCGAGAGATCCATGAGCCGTCCTTGTACGTTGATGCTATAATCCATAATCGACGGCAAAGATACGAATTAATTAAGAGTTAAGAGTTAAGAGTTAAGAAAATTTGCCTCCGTCAGACATTTTTTCTTAATTCTTAACTCTTAATTCTTAACTTTTGCCTATCTTTGCACAACAAATAGAAACACTTATGGACATAAAGGAATTATATAAGATCTATCAGCAGCACCCCTGCATCACGACCGACAGCCGCGACTGCCCCGAGGGCTCCATTTTCATCGCCCTCAAAGGCGAGTCGTTCGACGGCAACAAATTCGCACTCGCCGCCCTGGAGAAGGGCTGCGCCTACGCCATCGTCGACGAAGATTTAACGACAACTATGACAACTGAGACAACAGGTTACGCCGAAAAGAAGTTGTCCGAGTTGTCATCAAGAATCATTGTCGTCGACGACTGCCTGCAGACCTTCAAGGACCTGGCCCGCGAGCACCGCCGCCAGTTCGACATCCCCGTCGTCGGCATCACCGGCACCAACGGCAAGACGACCACCAAGGAACTCGTAGCCGCCGTGCTGCAGCAGAAATACAATGTGCTCTACACCCAGGGCAACTTCAACAACGACGTCGGCGTGCCCAAGACCCTCTTCCGTCTGACTAAAGACCATGAGATAGCCGTCATCGAGATGGGAGCCAGCCACCCCGGCGACATCAAGACGCTGGCCGAGACGGCAGAGCCCACCTGCGGCCTCATCACCAACGTGGGCAAGGCCCACCTGCAGGGCTTCGGATCATTCGAGGGCGTCATCAGGACGAAGTGCGAACTCTACGACTTCCTTCGCACGCGCAAAGACGGCCTCATCTTCATCAATGCCGACAACGATTATCTGATGGACCAGATAGGCGACGACGAGGACATCTGGCTCACCCCCTACTCCACCGACCCCGACAACCAGTACGCCTGCATCAGCGGCGAGGTCATCAGTTGCGCCCCCTTCCTGAAGTTCCGCTGGCGCGAGCCACTGATGACGCTCGAAGAGGAAGGCCGCAGCACGAAGTGGCACAAGGTGCAGACCCACCTCATCGGCTCCTACAACATCGACAATCTGCTGGCAGCCATCGCCGTTGGCATCAACTTCGGCGTGGAGCGCAAGAAGATATGCGAGGCCTTGGAGAACTACGTCCCCTCGAACAACCGCTCGCAGATGACCGTCACGGAGAAGAACCACCTCATCGTGGATGCCTACAACGCCAACCCCACCTCGATGCAGGCCGCCCTGGACAACTTCCGCCGCATGGAGGTGCCCCACAAGATGGCCATCATCGGGCAGATGGGCGAACTGGGGGCAGAGAGCGAGCGCGAGCACCGCTGTCTGGTGGCCGACCTCGAGCGTTCGGGCTTCGAAGAGGTGTGGCTCGTGGGCGACAACTTCAAGGACATCAACTGCCCCTTTCGTAAATTCCATGACGTAGAGGAGGTGAAGGCAGCCATCCGTGAGCAACAGCCCACAGACCGCTACATCCTCATCAAGGGCAGCAACAGCGTGAAACTCTTCCAACTACCCGAACTGCTATAGATGAACGCTCGCCACACGATAGTCACACCTGTCCTACTCCTGATAGCACTGCTGGCTACCAGTTGTCAGAAAACCACCCTATTGCCGGAGGGCAATGCCGTGTACTACTGGCGCACGGACCTCAGGCTCGACTCCACGGAACGGGCATTCCTGAAGCAATATAATATTAATAAGGTGTACTGCCGCTACTTCGACGTGGTGATGGGCGACAATGGCGAGCCCAGGCCCAATGCCACCGTCACCTTCAGCGACACGCTGCCCGAAGGCGTGGAAATCATCCCCACCGTCTACATCACCGAGGACTGCATGCACGCCCCCCATGAGGGTCTGGCGGAGAAGATCGTAGCGCGCGTCCATCAGATAAACGAGACCAACGGCATCCGAGGCGTAAGCGAGATACAGATCGACTGCGACTACACCTCCAATAGCCGGAAGAACTACTACGACTTCCTAAAAGAAGTGAATGCCCAATGTTCAATGTTCAATGTTCAATGTTCAACCACCATCCGCCTTCACCAACTCTCGATGCCGGCACCGCCCGTGGCCTACGGTGTGCTGATGATCTACAACACCGGCGACCCACGTAAGTTCATGGACCGACGCTCGGCTAACGGACGCCTGCTCGAAAAAGGCAGAAACCCGATACTCGACATCCGCGACGTGGCCCCCTACCTGAAGCGGCTCGACGACTACGACCTGCCGATGGCTGCCGCCTATCCCGTCTACCAGTGGATACGACATATCCACAACGTGCGCGTGGAGCACACCGTGGAGGCAGAGGAGATACTGCGCGTGAAGCGGGCCGTGGAGAAGGCAAGGGGCGACCTGAGCCGCAGCATCATCACCTATCATCTGGACAAAGACAATATTAACAGATATAAACCGGAAACCTATGAAGAGATTTATCATCATTAGCATGCTGACAGCCGCCACGCTGCCCGGCAAGGCCTGCGGCGGATGGATAGACACCCACAACGACTATCTGTTCAGCGCCTACAACTATCTGGAGTTCAGCGAACGGACACAGACCGTCTGCGACAACAACTGGAAAGCCTACCTCGGAATAGACAAGCAGTACTACTGGTTTAATGCCGACGAGGTGATCAAGGCCGCCCGCGAAAAGGGCGACGCCCTGATGGTGAGTTACGTGCAGAACCTGAAGAAGTATCTCGACTGTGTCGGCATCGAGCGGCAGAAGCAGTACGACTGGAACTATCCCTCGAAGGAGGAGATAGCCCAGCAGCAGAAAGACCTGCAGGCCATCCGCGCTTATGCCCTCAGCAAGACGAAGACCAAACTGCGCTCGCAGCACGCCCTGCTCTACATGCGCTGCAACATGATGCTGGGCCGCCATCAGGAGAACATCACCTACTGGGAGCAGACGGCCAAGGACCTGATCGACACCGTCTACAAGGAGATGATGAAGAACATCTACGCCGGAGCCCTCTACAAGAGCGGCCGGGAGGCAGAGGCCGGCGAACTGTTTGCCGAGATGGGCGACTACAACAGCCTGATGACGCAGTACTACAAGAAGCGCTCCTATCAGGCCATCCGCCAGCACTTCCAGCAGAACCCCACGTCGAAGGTGCTGCCCTTCCTGGTGCAGGACTTCGTGAACAACGCCCAGGAGGCTCTTGACGGCGACGGATTCGGCAAACTCTTCGTACGCGACCTCACCAATGAGGAGGTGTGGCAGATGCGCAACTTCTGCGAAGAGGTGGTGCGCGGGGGCAAGTCGGACACGCCCATCCTCTGGAAGAGCGCCAAAGCCTGGCTCGAGTATATGTTCGGCGACAAGAAGCAGGCCACCAAGGACATCCTCGCCGCCACCAAACTTGAGGGCACCGTGAGGATGAAGGAGTGCGCACGCAGCCTGATGCTCTACATCACAGCCATGCAGGCCAAGGACAGCGAGGACTTCGACGACTACGCAGCCGACGAACTCACATGGCTCGACGAGAAGATAAAGGAGCCGGAGGACATCAACGACGGCTACTACTACCGGGTGAAGGACCGCGTCGTGAACCAGGCACTACTCAGCCACTACGGCAGCCGACCCATGACAGCCATCGGACTGATGAACTCAGCCAACCCCTACCGCTACGAATCCTATATCGACACCATGCGGGTGGACCTGCTGGAGAAGTACCTCATCTACACCAACACCCCCGCCAGAAGCAACCTCGACAAATACGTGAAGGCACATATCGAAAAGAACGACACCATACTGGAAGACCTCATCGGCGCCAAATACATGCGCCTCTGCCAGTGGGACAAGGCCATCAAGTGGCTGGAGCACGTGCCCGCCAAGTTCTACAACGAACGGGGCTACCAGATATACGTCCTGCTGCGCAAGATAGAGGTGGAGCCCTGGATCACGCGCCAGTGGCTGAAGGACGAGGACCTGGAAAAGGTGGAGAAATACAAGTGGACCATCCGCGAGAATCCGAGACTCCTCTTCGCCAAGGACATGCAGATGAAGGAGGGCACGCTTAACATCCTCTCAGGCAAGGCCCTCCAGCAGCGGTGCTACGACCTGGCCGTCAGATATGCACAGGCCAACTTCAGCGGCGACTGCTGGTGGCTGATGCGCGACTTCAAGAGCACGACGGACACCCTGCGCGTCAACGAGACCGACCTCGCGGCCAAGACCCTGCACTATCTGCAGGAAGCAGCCCTCACCAGCGACTTCGGACTGAAGGAGAAAGCCCTCTTCGCCATGTCCTGGGGCGAGTTGTATAGAGAAGACAACCGCTGGCGCGTCGAGGTATGGGACGACAACACAGGAGACTGCTCATGGAAGGTGAAGCGGCAGTCGCCTCAGTACCGGGCCTTCACCGGTCTGGCCGACCTGGAGAAGCAAGACCCGAGTCGCACCAGTCAGTACGTCTCGCGCTGCGACGAGTTCATACAGTTCAAGAAGCAATATCATTAATTTTTCGAAAATTTATCCTGTTTCTTGCACGTAATTCAAAAAAAGTGCGTACCTTTGCAGCCGATTTCCAGAAATCGGGATGTAGCGCAGTTGGTAGCGCACTACGTTCGGGACGTAGGGGTCGGGCGTTCGAGTCGCCTCATCCCGACAATCACAAAGTCGGAAAACAAAGAAAGTGGTTGAAAATCAACCACTTTCTTATTTTTAAGCAGAATTGTTATTGTGTTTTTGGCGGTTATTTGGCGGTTTAAATATTTTTATGATATGAGGGCAAAAAAATTAGATGAAAACAGAATACCAAAAGTTTCTATTGCAGCAATTAGCATTGCCGGAAGAAGAACGTATTGTTAAGATCACCGCCGTTCCTAAAAACAACTCGAAGTAGCATATACGTAAAGAAGGTAATCCCATCATAATATTCAGCCACGAAAAGGGTAAAATATCTTTTCGTGGCTGAATATATTTATTGCAATTGCTGGACGTTAACCACTACACCTTCGCTAACACGTCGTTCGGATAATAAATCTTGGTAACTTCTGGATGTTTGGGGACCTCCCGCAAGAACAGACCGTAATGTATCTCGTGGCTCTTTGCAAAAGGTAAGCCTTTTGCAATCGTCTGGAGTCTTTCAAGTTCTTCCTTAGCATCAATAGCCTGACTCCCATTCTGCCACTTGCATTCACCCAAGAAAAGATGCTTCCCATCAAACGACTCTGCTACGACATCCAATTCCACAGGAAGATATTGGTCCTTTTCCTCGTTGTAGTAACTGCCCCACCAGCGAGATGCCATCTGATACATGATGTCATTGAACCCATGAGTACTAATGTAATTCCTACACAACTCTTCCCAAGCTTGGCTGATATAATCATTCTCCGTCTTCGTCAGCACATTCAAGACAGCTTGGTTGTTGCCCAACTCTATGAGTGAGCGATATGGAAGGACATAGCGATAATGAAAGCGTAACAACGGGTCGGAAATATGGTACAACCCTTTCTTACTCTTTTTCTCACTTTCACCAAAAGGAATCTCCTTAGTAATAAAACCCAGCTCTTTCAGTCTCGATAACTGCGGTGTAATATCTGTGGCCTGTTTTTCAGCACGAGATGCTATCTCTGAAAGTTTGTTTGCCCCATTACCGATAAACGATAATATGGATGATGCCTGTACCGTATCGCGCATTTCATCGTACAATAATTTGGACGGCTCATCATATAGTGTCCCTTCTGGTGTCAGCAACAGGTTCTCTATGGCATCATGGATGCTGTCATAATTCTCGCGAAGTACCCAATATCTGGGAACGCCACCCCAAACAGCATATTCTCGTACAGCCTGTTCAGCATCACAGCAAAGCGCCTGACTGACAAAAGAGGGAGCGATAGGTTGCATTTTCATGATTTCGTCAGCACGACCGTAAAGGGGTTCCTTGCTATCGAGGACAAAGCCCTGCATCATCTGCTGTGAAGAACCGCAGATAATCAGATCGAACTTCAATTTCTTCTCATCAAGCAATTTCTGAAGAACAGAAGGCAAGGCGGGACAACTTTTGACAAGGTAGGGAAATTCATCGAGGCAGACGGTGATACGATGGTCAACGGATCTGTTAAGACTGACAAAAAGCGATTCCCACGTAGGATAGCTGGCCATACTGAAACCTTCGATGCTCATATCCACCGCAGCGGAGAACAACTGTCGCTGGCTTGGCTCGGAGGTCTTGTCAGCCAAGAAATAGATGTCACCGCGACTAAAGTCCATCACCTTTTTTATTAATGTGGACTTACCTATACGCCTACGGCCATACACAGCTATGAACTGAGGTTTTTCTCTCAGCAATGCCTTCTGCAATCGGGAAAACTCTTTCTTTCTATCAACAAACTCCATATTTCGCGACTTTTATTGAGCAAAGATAGGTTAATTTGGCTATCCAACCAAATCTTTTAGACATTATTAAGAATATAATTCTACTTTATAATAATTCTACTTTATAATTCTAAGAATTTCTGTTAGCCTATCAAGTCAATAACACTTTTCAGCGTTTCATCCTCGATATTTCTATATCGCTTGAATGCCCGGCTACCATCGACATGTCCGCTCATGCGACCTATCAAGTTTGGGTCACTTACCTTGAAATACGCATTGCCGATGAATGTACGTCGCGCAAGGTGTGATGATGCTACTGTGTCAATGGAGATTGCCGAAGAACTCGGCATATCACAAAACACTGTCAGAAAGTATTTGAATCCCGCAAATGAACCTTCAAAAATTGATAACAAAAAAGTATCAAAGTTTGAACTTTCAAAAGCATCACAAATAATCAAATCCATATCCAACAGTCAGGATGAAATCCTGTATAACATTCTGCGCTTATATGTTCATACAGACACATACGACTGCGACCTTACGGCATCCATAGGCGTTTTCTATCGTGGCATCATTCCAAAGCCTCAACACCTATATGACAAATACCCTAATTCGTCACCTTTGCCGACTGATTCAAGGAGTCTAAATGAAGAAGTGGCTGATGTTCAGCCACTTCTTTTTGTTTCACGCTTGTTCTATTCCGTCAGGATGACGCTTCAGGCTCTCAATGAACTCATCTATCTTGTGCAACTCACGGGGGATGCGGATGCTCTGAGGGCAATGAGGTTCGCACTGGCCGCACTGGATGCAGTGATCGGGCTGGCGGTCGCGTGGCACCACGCGGTCGAGGGAGATGAGATACTGACGACGATGTTTGCGATATTCCGCATCACCGATGGTATAGGGCAGTGAGCCTTCGTTCTTGCATTTATTATAATGTACGAAGATGGCGGGGATGTCGATGCCATAGGGACAAGGCATGCAATACTGACAGTCGTTGCACGGGATGTTCTCCAGTCCGACGATCTTACGGGCGACATCCATGTCAAGATAGCGTTGCTCCTGCGCCTTGAGCGGTACGAGCGGGCAGTAACTGAGCAGATTGTCCTTCAGATGCTCCATGTAGGTCATACCACTGAGCACAGTGAGCACGCCTTCAGGAGTGCCAGCATAGCGGAAAGCCCACGAAGCCGTACTGCGCTGCGGGTCACGCCGCTTCAGGTCGCTCACGAGGAACTGCGGCAGATTAGCCAGTCGGCCTCCGAGCAGCGGCTCCATGATGACTGAGGGGATGCCACGTTTCTGCAATTCCGAATAGAGGTAGGAGGCATCCACATTGCGACTGTTGATCTCATTGGCGAAGTCCCAGTCCAGATAGTTCAACTCGATCTGCACGAAGTCCCAGTGATACTTGTTGTGCATAGCCAATATCTCATCAAACACCTCCTTCTGACCATGGAAGGAGAAGCCCAGGTTGCGGATGCGGCCAGCCTTGCGCTCTTCGAGCAGATAGTCCATGATGCCATTGTCAAGATAGCGCTTCTCGAAATCAGACATGCCTCCGCCCACGCCGTGAAGCAGATAGTAGTCGATGTAGTCGACCTGCAACTCCTTCATCGAGTTATGGTACATCTCTATGGCCTTCTCACGCGAATGGTAGTCAGGATTAAAGTTGGACAGTTTAGTGGCTACATAGTATTCGCTTCGCTTGCGGCGATGCAGGGCGATACCTGTGCAGTGCTCCGACTGTCCCTGGCAATAGACGGGTGACGTGTCGAAATAATTCAGACCATGCTCGATGGCGTAGTCTACCTGGCGATTTATCATCTCCTGGTCGAACTCCTCATCATTGTCTGCCTTCTTAGGCAGGCGCATCATACCATAGCCCAACAGCGACACCTTGTCCTTTGTGGTCGGATTGACACGATAAGTCATCTTTCCCACAGGGGGCTCCACCTGATCCTTATATTCATTGGCAGCCTGCTGCTCGGCCTTGTCGGAATTCTTACATCCAGCCAGCGTAGCAGCCGTGGCCACGGTTCCTGCTCCAAAGAGTTTCAAGAACGAACGACGTGAAATATCTTTCTTCATTTTCATTTCCTCCTAAATTTTCTTATGCACTTCGTGCCCCTCTACGATAATCGCTGAGAAAGGTCTCGACGGACAGACATACTCACAGGCTCCACAGCCGATACATACATTCTCGTTGACGGCAGGCACCATGGGCGACTCCTCGTCATCAGGGTCTGACGGCACCATCTCAATGGCCCCCGTCGGACAGTGGCGGGGGGCGGGGG
>OCVV011317686.1_pt1 | contig 12527 bp, 17 predicted proteins | sample 1539721 | NCBI WGS metagenome assembly OCVV01 (sample SAMN02144230, study PRJEB22623) | gut metagenome | biome: sheep rumen | host: Ovis aries | place: New Zealand | reverse complement strand
CGGCTTCCGGACGCTTCAGGCCTTCCAATCTGTACAACCTCAGACCTTCAAGACACCAGTTAAGTATTCCCGATAACTCTTTCGGCTTCCGGAGCCTGTTCTTTAACTTCTTGTCCTGTTCATCCTCTGAAAAGTGGCGGTCAAAGCTGACTACGTTTATTCTTCCGGAAGAAAATACTGTATCATCCGTAATCGTTGGAAGGAAATTCGTGTTAATCATCAGCTTAAATTTTGGAATAAATTGGAACTCTCGTTCGTGTAAATGCCTTGCTACGATTGAATCCCGACCAAGCAAAGTCTTTAATAGTGCCGTGTCAAATAGCATCCTTTTAGGCGGTTCACTGGCATTAACAAACCTTGCACCTGCCAACCTTGCAACATCTCCGGAAGGACTCCGGCTATCATTGTTCTGCTTTTGTGCCAGTGTTTCCGGCTTCATTGATAGGGCATAATCACCAAGCATATATATAAGGCTCTCGCAGAACGTTGATTTTCCGTTGCGTGTTGTGCTTCCGTAAAGGATAAAACAGGACTCTTGTTCTGTGTTTCCAGTCAAGGATAATCCGGCTATCTTCTGCAAATATCTTATCTTTTCGGCATCATCCATCATTATTTCAGACAGGAACTTTTCCCACTCCGGACACTTAGCATTCGGATCATAACTAACATTGCAGACCTTTGATAATAGATCATCAGGGTTATGCTGCTTAAATACTGGCTTATCACCGCTTATATCAAGAGTGCCGTTCTGCACATTCAGAAGGTAATCGTCTTGGTCTAATTCCTCTGTTGAAATCGGATTATTAACCCTTGCATCTGCTATCATGGTTTCCCTGACTGTCCGGCTTGCCATCTTTGACACTGCTTTTAAATAACTCCGGTTCTCGTCATCCTCTACCACGTTGACGGCATACTTTATCATCTCGTCAGATAACTTTTGTGCTGACTCTCTCGCCTTTATGCTTTCCGTGTCCTTCTGCCATCTCTTGCCGTCATAAAACATATAATCCTTCATCAGTGGGTTATATCTGTGTTTGTTCTTGAAAACCGCACTGAATAGCCTTCCACGGCTTTTATCGTTCATCTGGTAACGCTTCTGCACATCCAACCGAATCAAGGTATCAAGTATGCTTTCGTCATCGTCCGGAGCTGCATCCGCATCCTTGGGGATCTGATAGGAATTGATATATCTGCTAATAGCTTTTCCCACCTGTTCATCTGCCCCAGGACGGCACATATAAGCCTTCCGGAACAATTTCCAACCATCATCCCTATAACTCAGGCTCTCATCTTCAAAGAACCTTTGTAGGCTCTCATTATCTTTCCTATTCAAGGCAGGAACAAAGGTATAATCCTCTACATGATTGCCGTAAAGCATCCCTGTTATGATTTCTTGCAGTTCGCCTACGTTTCTTACATACCCATCAGCGTTACGAACCAAAACCGGAATGAAGCCGGATAAACCGATATTTTCCGCCAGTTGCTGACTTCCAACTATAAAGATATGGCTTTGTTTCTCGTTATCCGGTGGTTTTTTCAGAAGTGACTCAAATATTGCTTTGTTCACTTAATCCGCTGCCCCCTTCCGCTCCGATGCCTTAATTGCCTTCACAATCTGATTCCTCATATTCAAGGTCATTTCATGCCGTAAAATCCGGAACAAACTACTTTCAGAAATATGCAATTCGTCAGCAACGTCACTCCAATAAACTTTAGATTTCTTCTTTAAAGCCTGTAAATCCTTGTCTACTCTGGACACTCTCTCACCACCTTTCAAGCAGGAAAAACTTTTTCTATTGCTTCTATTGCAATAATAAGGCATATCAATTATAATGGCAATATGATGCCATATCATCCGCACTAATTAAGTTTTTTCAGAGAAAGAAGGCGAAACTATGCCACATTTTGAGCCTGATATTAAGAAGTTCAGAAGCCGACTAAACGAATACAGAACCGGAACCCTTGACGAAACCGCTGTAGAATTGAATGTAGGGAAAAGAACCTATCAAGATTGGATTAACCCCAAAAAAGAGAAATGGCCTTCTGTTGACAATCTCATCAAACTATCAAATACCTATGAAGTGACAACAGATTACCTACTGGGAATAAGCGACTATAAGACACCAGAAAATCATGACATAGGTAACGAGATCGGCTTGACGAATGAAGCAATCAATAAACTCCGGAAAATGAAAAAAGCAGATAAAACCACGGCTTTACAGATCATATCTGACCTGCTGACCAATCCATTATTTAATGATATTCTCAGCCAGTTCATCGACCTGTATTGTATGGCAGACCTTCAAAAGTCTCCGTCACTTGATGCCTTATCAGAAGTATTACATACTATCTCAGACAGACAAAGGAAACTGGCAGATAAAGCCGATAAAGATCATGTACAACTGACCAAAGAAGAATTGATAAAGTTCAGACTTGACGGAAAAGCTGTTGCAAGAATAACTCATTTACTCAGTAAAGAAGATGCTGCAAGAGATAAAGCCATAGCAATACAGGAAATATCAAGGCTTTCCGGAAACCTTGCGGAATCCTTCTATAAATCGCACTCAGAATAACCGCCCCAGGACGCACGCAGACCGCTTCTATCCCTTTGCACTACCAAACTGCACCAAGGCATAATAAAAGGCCGTACCGCCCTAATTTGGACGTATACGGCCTATCTATATGTATTCATGATTTCATGCCTGTATGATTTCATGATTTCATGAATACATGATTACATATTCTGCATTTCTTTCATGTAGGCTTCCATTGCTAACTGTTCCGCTTTCTCCGGATCACTTTCCTTTAATCTATGCCAGTTTTCCGACTCAATCAGGAAATAAAAGCCTACTATCTTCCTTGATTCCTTGTATTGTCTGTAACTTATGTGGTACTTTTCATTCTTCTTGTTAATCTCTTTTATCGGAAGGTCAACAACTCTCTTAATAAAATTACTAATACTTGTGTATTTGTTTTCTGTATTAGTTGCCTTCCTGATCACGTCCACCGGTATATATACTTCTGTGCTTTTATCTGCATACACCGGAGCGTTTTTCATAGCTTCATAAATCAGTTCCAATAATCGTATGGCATAAGTAGAATTTAATCTTACAATGTCCGACAACTGAAACTTAGTGTAAAACCGCTGCAATCCGACAATATACGGCTTCAAACAGTCATTAAGTTTAATGTAAAACTTCCCAGAATCATACTTACACATTGAAACCCATTGAAACGCTTCCCACGGATGCCTTGGGTTTCCGTCACCTATCATTATTACTTCCTTCAAAAGATGGACGCACATTTTTCTTGCTTCGTCATATATCCTTTTTTCTGATAATCCGGTTATCCCTTGAAAATCCTTAACTGTCATCATATAGGGATATAGTTCTGTATCTTCTGGCTTTATCTGCATAATAATAGTTCTTAGCAGTTTCAACTCGTTCAAGGATAATTCACTGCATCCCTTTATCATATCGTTAGCCATTACCACAGAATAATCCGTGTCTATACTGGCTCTTCTCATTTCCATATCTTTAAAAACTCTTTCCGCACCATTCAAGTACCACGCACCCCCTTAAAAGTGGTTTTTAGTACTATAAAAGTAGCATTTAAACTACCACCTGTCAATGAAATAGTGGTTTTTATTCCTGAAAAAGTGGCATGTCAATATTTTACAAAGTATCGAATCCGTGGTACTTCGGTATCGAATTAGTGGTACTTCGTATCGAATTAGTGGTATTTAAAAATCGGATTTCACGGCTTATTTTAGCCGTATAACGTTATTTTGGCTTCCCCCTAAGTATATAAGTACTAAGTAATATAAATTATATATGTATATATGAAAATCCCCAGGTATCGGATTTGTGGTTTTTAACTAACTATGTAAAGGTGGTTTTTAACTTCCGGAGCAAATACCGCTGCTTTATTTCTTGGTATCGGATTAGTAGTTTTTTAGGTATACAATCCGTAGCTTTTAGCCAGATCACCGCCACAACAAAAAAGAGTACCAAGCAAGCCGCCTGATGCTCTTGATATAAATTTATTTCTTTCGGTAAAAACCAAACCATGATTTTTTAAAGGAATTTACTTCTTGCTCAACCTCTTGAAGTCTGTTCTTTGTCTCTTGTAGGCTTTCACTCAGGCTTTGCAGTTGTTCCTGATCACTTGACTTCTGTTCAAGTAAAAGCTGACTCTGCACCTTATACGGAATCAATTCCCTGTTTTCTTCCAATAGCTTTATGATGTGTTCTTTATCTTCAAGAACCTTTTGCCGTAACAGGTCAATCTCTGCCTTCAGCGTTTCTATTTCCTGCTTTGCCTTGCCTTCTGCACTTTCCTGTATTATGGTTCTTGCCATTCTGTGCTTGTCCAGAAAATCGACCGCTTCCGGATCAAGAAACTTCTTTCTGTCCTGTATCGTTATGTGTCCTTTCAGTTCTTCCGAATATCTCGACAATTGCCGTCTAACCGCTGTTTGCGATATGTTCCGGCTTTCTGCGTACTGGCTTATAGTCATCATAGCTTTTTACCCCTTTAACATAACGTTGCGAAACCTTCATAGAAACATGTTAGGTAACAATGTTCTATAACATTGCGAAACATATTATCTTAATGGGATTTTATCAAGAAACCACGGCATAAATCAAGGGTTTTCTATAACCTTCCGTAACGTGTCAGAACGGCTCATAACCGTCTTTTATCCGTTGCCCTATCAATTTATCGTTACGTCACTTAAAAGCCGTATATGGACAGAATACAAGGCTTCCTATAGGCTATCTGACACCTATTAAGTAATGTTCTGCGATAACTGAAATTCTGTTATGTCCTAATGCTCTACTTACTTCTAACATGGCTCTTTTATCGAGTATGGTTCCCTTGCGATCCTTACGGCAAAGGTATCTTTCATCATAGGGAATATCGAACATAGGCCTTCTTAATCTCTCATACAAGGCAGTTGCATATTCCGCCCTATATGAGTGAACATCCATACCATTTGGAACTTTATCAAAGACAAAATCATCCGCTGCACTCTGCATCAATTTCGTAACCAATGCCTGATATTCTGACAGAACCGGAACTAACCTATTCTTACCGCCTTTACCTTTACGGACAATGATATAAAGGTTTCCGGACTGATATTTGCAGTCTTTTCCCCTTAGTTGCTCTAATTCGTGCCGTCTTAGGCCAGTAGCTTTACAGAAGGAAACTATCTCTTTATGGCTTTCTTCTGAAAAATGCTTATCCCTGACTGCATCATTCCGGCTTCTGGTTATGTCCTGTCTTTTCCGCCTTGGCAGCGGAATATAATCCTTGTAGGTATTCCCATATAGCTTACATAATGCCGAACGGATCAAGTGCAAAGTGTAGGCACTATTACCGCTATCAATACGGCTTTGCAAATACTCATCTGCGTACTGTCTGCACTCGTCCAGGTATCGGCAACCATGATTTTCTTTACAGTATCGAGTGAAGTAATTGCATTGTTCCATGTAGACCTTTAGGGTCTTGTAACTGTATATGCCTTCTTGTACTGTTCCGGCTACTTTGGCATCATGCTTTGATTGCCCTACCTTCAGCTTGTCTTTTAAGGTTTCTTCAACCTGCCTAATCAATGATTTCCTTTTCAAATTATCACCACACTTTCTGTTTTTAAATTTGGTTAAGACTAAGTACGAGCGTTTAAGTCTGCCCTTGACTTGTTGCAATTCCGGAAGCAACAACATCCTGCGTCAATGGTTAACAGGTTCCCTTTCGGCTCAAGTCGCAATCTGGTTACGGCTTTCTTGCCTGACCGCTTTACTGTTTTCCCGGTCATTTTGGCTCTCTCCTTTCTTCTGAAATTTTATATCTGCCAATAGTATGACTTTTTTTAAAATTGAATTTTTCCGCAAATAACTGTTTAGACATACAATGTCTAACCAATTATTCAAAATTCCGTATATATGGAATTTCAAAAAGGGTCTTAGGGCATCCCCTAACAAGTGCTATTTTGTCTTACAAAATGCGTATCTTGCTTACGGAAATATCCCTATTAGCGACATAATATGTTCCTATCACGAACCTAAAAACGACACACTGTGAACATGGTTAGTTCGTCCTGCGAACATGATAAAAGCCGCATTGTCATCTGTCAGACAATCAAATGGCAGACAAAAATTACATAAAAAAATGTCCGACAATCAACGTCAGACAATAAAAAAAGACCCTGCTATCATACAGGATCATGTGATATACTCTCTATGTTACCGCCCCTACACTGGTAACAGAAGGGGGGTGTGCATGACATGACGAGCCTTATATCTCTTATCATTACTATCGTGGGCGGTGTAGCCTGCCACTACATCATCAAATGGTTAGATAGTAAGAAGTGACGGTAACTAACCTATGGATTTAAGCCCTTCCATGCCAAAACAGGGAATAGAAGACCCCAGGTACTGCCATACCCGGGGTCTTTGTGTGTCATGGCATGACACCTTTATATCTCTTTGCCTAACCACACTATATCACAGGGATTTTGTGAATACAAGTCTATAATTTATGTATGCCGTCAGCAGACTTTTTGTTTTCCGGACGTATCAATGCTGCTTAATCGGCTATATATCAAGGGTGTAAAAACAGTGTGTACACCCATTACAGGCAGAAAAAAAAGAACCGCCCTATGTGGACGGCTCTGCCAATGCAAGTTATCAAGTTTCTCGACTACGAAAATTGAAATGTAAAAGTTGGTTTGAAAATGCAAGTGTACCTTATGGTACAGTTGTAGTATATCAGAATACTGCGAACTCTGCATTATTTTATGTATTCGTAGTCTTTAAATTCTTCTTTCCTTCCGTAACCGAAAACAGTTCCCAATGGATAACCCATTCTGATATCAAGGTCAAAACTCTTTAAAAGAAATAAGATATCATGGATACCGCCAGAAGCTGCAAGATTGCTTTGTGTGACCACATAACCATGCGAAAAAATCAATTCGTCTAATCTTGGAATCTTTTCCTTTAAGTCCTTATATAGTGACCAATACAGGAAATCACGATAATAATCCGGCAAACTATCAAGAAAATGCTCGTGCAAATGTATTAACTCATGTAAAAAATGCGAATCCTCGCCCAGGCTATCAGAATCAATGGTAATTGTCCTTGTTTGACAATCATATATTCCGTACGTTTCATCTTCCAATGGCTCAACCTTGAACATAAACCATGTATAAGTGAAACACTCCAATTTCTCAGGCATAAAGATATTATTATCATCAATCATTTCACTTGCAGTGCCTTCTTGAAATATCATGTCACGGAAAAAAGACTCGTATTCATCCAACTTATGAAGCAACTTTATTTCATCCTCTGAAAAAGGATATCCAAACCACCTGTTAGAAGATGTGTCTATTTCATCACCGCATTTTAAGATATTCTCAACCTTTATCAATGTCAGATTGTCCTCGCAATCCTCAATCAACTGTATCAGTTCCTTCTTGTCCATGTTTACCTCTTTCCTCTGCATCCAATAACCACGCAGACCTAACATACTTATAAGCCAATCTCAGTTTATCCATATCTTCAATCTTTCCTGCCAGATCACGAATACCCGACAGGTAAAAACTCCGCTCATCATTGATATTAAATCTCTCCGCCATGCCGTCACCTTTACCCTTCTACTAATGTTTTTGTGAACATGAAAATCTTTCGCATAATCTCTTTATCCGTTACCTGATTAAGCAATGAAATAATATCCTTCTGCGTCTTGTCAATCTCTTTTCCTCTGTATGGCTCGGAAGGAATAATATCAAGATCACCGCTTAAAAGACCGTCAGCCAAAAGCTGAACCGCTCCGCTGATTGTCTGTAACGAACCAACTAAAAGGGCATAATCCCTTTCAAGAAATTCATGCCTTGCGTTACCTTCATCCTGTAGGGCATCCCTTAACTTAACTTGAAAATCTGCGTGGTTTAAGCCTTCTAATACTTCATTTGCTCCGTAAATCTGCCTTATAATCACATCAACATCAATATTCATATTAGCTTGCACTGTTTCCGTCCTTTCCCTTGTGGGATGTTCCCATAACTGATAGAATGACAGTATGGAACATTACCCAGTGTTTCATGTGTCCGGCTTTGCATCCCACCGCTTAAAGTCGGACTTTTTTCTTGTTACAATTCATCAATGAGATCACGCATCAATTCCGCTTTAGTCTGCTTTCTGGCTTCTGAGTAGCTTTCTAACTTGTTATACTGTGAATCCGTAACCCTGACACGCAAATCATGCGTCAGCTTGTCTTTTGTAGGCCTTCCGCCAAGGCTTTTGATAACCCAATCAGAGCCGTCAGGAACCGCCAGAACCCTACCGCCAACAGTAACAATGTTCCCTTTACTATCAAGGCTTAACCGCTTATCTGCGTATTGAGGAAACCGCTGCTTAAACTCATTGACTACGTTATTTTTCAGAGAATCACCGCCTTCCTTCTTGTATTTAAGTTTTGAGTGACAAAACTATAATAACATACCATAACCACTATTGCAATATCTCTAATTATCTGATATAGTTAACATAGTTAATCATTTGGTCACAAAATCCATTATTGACCTGTTGGGTCTGATTCATGCACGGATAAATTTTACCGCCAAATCCGAATCCGTTTCCGTAACCGAATCTGAATCCCTAACCGTTGCCATTGCATCAGGACAGTTCCTTTTATTGGGGCTGTCCTTTTGTTTATTCTGTACAATTTAGGCAGCGGAATAGTCTGCGATCCAGAAGGGAACCACGTTACCCAGTTTTGAAAAGTGTACAAAGGCTTTTTGTTTCTTGTCGGACAAAAGGATACTTACCTGACACCGGAAGCACCCCTGTAATAGGGTGTACTGGTATTATCTCCACCGCCAGAAGAAAAAAATGCTCCGACAACATGATAATAATAATCACATCATCGAAGCACTATAGGAATGATATAGTTATGCCATCAATAGAATTACTGAACCCGTCTTAACTCTGCCTTGTATTTGTAGTAACTGTTTCTGCTGATACCTGCTAACTTCTGTACATCTGCATCACCAAGCGAACCGCCAAAGTCTCTACTATGCTTCAGTATAATCTGTTTGGCTTCTTTGGCTTTCTTGGTCTCAACCTTAAAACCTGTTGCCCTTCCTACCCGTTTGCCCATTGCCTGAGCCTTCCTGACACCTTCAGAAGTTCTTTTGTGAAGGTAATCAACTTCATGTTGTGCTTGCTGAAATGCTATCTCTATCTGCTTCTTGGCAAGGATCATAAGGTATTCGTTAACACCCTGTAAAATAACATCTACATCAGTTCCGGTCATGCTGACTTTATTCTGCATTGTCTGTCTGAAAACATCTGTATCAATATGATGTTCCTTCAAGAAAACCAAATTAACACCCTTGTTATACAGTTCCTGATACAGTTCAAACCCTTCCGCTGCATTACGGCTCATTCTGCTGACTTCATCAAAAACCACTGTATCACCTGTCTTCAGATTGGCTTTCAGTTTCTTCCATGCCGGACGCTCCAAGGTACATCCAGAAACACCATCTTCTGTAATGATAACTGCATCCGGATATTGAGCCTTGATATTATCAATCTGTCTCTGTATTCTCTGTTTCATAGTGGAAATTCTGCAATAGCCGTATACTGTATTTTTCATGACTTATACCCCCTGTTATATATCTAAGTACCACGTTAAACGAACGTTTATTTTTATACTATAAATATACCATAGGGTAACCTATAAATCAAGTACTTTTGGCACTATTTTAGTAACGTTTATTTTAATACTGTACCATATCCGGCTATAGCAAATCGAACCCCCTTCCGTAACATAAGGTTAATGAGTGCTACCGCCACCGCTCCAGAAGTAGTCAAGAAAGTGGACTTAGACCCATGTGGGTCTAAGTCCACCCCCAGGCATCCGGAAGTAGCACCCACACCATCATCTTTTCTTCTGCCTTTCCCTGATTTCCTTTCGTAACTTCCGCCAGTACTTCCGATATCTCTCCGGATCACTCCGCTTCAGTTCGTCCAGATCATCCTTGCAATCCTCACGGACTGACTCGTTAATATGTCTTAATCTCTTGATTGCATCTGTAAAATCTTCAAAATCATGAATCATGGTTCCGTCCTTTCTTCCGCTTATGCATGGACTCCCACCTCTTCATGCACGAATCAAACAACGCAGGATTAACCCTACTTAACCGCCAAAGACTCCGTCTTTTCCTTAGTCCTTCCGGTAACTTCATAACCGCCACAAAATCCGGCTCAAATCTTTGAATCGGCTTCCAGATCATCTTATATCACCCCCCTTTCAATCAAAAATGCTTGGCCTGATTTGATATCCCATAGCTTCAGATTTCCTTTGTTCGTCACGGAATCTTTTCCGGAACTCGACATAAAGCACAGGACAGAACCGCCTAAACTCCGACATCCGTAAATTGGCGAAATAGAAATCATCCACCGCATAAGCCACCGCCACAAAATCAGAGTAGCAGCGGATTTCTCCCTTCCGGATCATCGTTATTCATCCTCTGCCATCCTCTGCTTGTACTGGTCATACAAATCAGGGTTTGCGTTGCGGAACTCTGACAAAACCCTCATAGGGTTTTTGCTATCGGCATTCATTAACCTTGCATTACTGCACATCTTTTCAAACGTCCGTTTAAACTTATCATAGGACATTGTAGGCTTCTTTTCCGCCTTGGTAGTATTTACTGCCCTTGTAGGTTTGGAAGGCTCCACAGGCTTGCTGACAGGCTCATTTACTGCCTTTCCTGTAATTGGGTTTATGCCACTTTTTTCCTGTTCCAACCACTTAGAATAATAAAATGCTTGTCCAGGCTTTTCTGCCTTGAACTTGTCCAGTTCACTATTTGCAGAAACTCTTTCTTCAAGTGAAAAAGACTCTGCCTTTTCTGCTAAACGCTTGTAATCGAGATAACTGTTTATCATGTTTGTTCCTGCCTTTCTTCTTTAAGCATAGTGAAGGATTAACTCGTCTAATCGTGACAAATAGGACTGTGTTCTAATTTGCGTCCTTATATCTGCCTTAATCCTCGGCTTACCTTCAATCTCATGTGCTACCTTGCTAACCATCCTCAAATCATCGCCAGAACCCTTTGCAGTATGGAAAATGCTTTCCGCTGCCATGAACCCATCAAAGATATCTGCCATCATTTCATCTCTGCTAATAGCCGCCATATAACCGCCTTTCCGCCTATTTGCCTACCAACCCAAATCAATATCATCCGGCATATCCATCCATGCCGGACGTTTGCTCTCAATCTCCGTAACATCAGATGCAGGACTGCCTTTATCTGGTAAAGCATTGCTATTTTTCAGCTTATCGGAAATCCCCAGGGCAACCGCCAGACTATCCATATCAAGAGTGGCTCTTTCCTGTTGCTTTGCTTTAAATGCGTTATATCTTTGCTCTGTTGCATTCCTGTAGGCAATCGAGTTAACTCCGGACTTACTCAGCATCAAATCATCCGCTGAAATCATCTCGGCTTCTATGAGTTTTGCGTAAATCTCTTTTGCTTTCTTATCATGTGGCCTTCTGATAGAATTGCTCCATGTGCTGATTGACTGCTTACTAACCCCTGTCAAAAGGCTAAAATGTGCTACTGAAATCCTTTGTCCGTAATCCCTACACAAAAAACAATACAAGTCTACCAGTCGGCTTATCTCGTCAATCCGGTATGGTTCGTTATTGATTGCCTGTTTGTCTCTCAGAAGGTCACCACCTGCGAAAACACGTTGATTAACGTAAGTTAAGGCAGCTGCCCACTGGCTACTTGTCACCTTGTCACGGGGGATATTCCGGCTTTCCAGATATTCCTGTATAAAGTAATCAATATCATCCGTATAAATTTGCATCTTTTCTTCCAATCAAAATCACCTACTTTTTTCCAAACGTCTACATCATGGGAAGTTGGCTTTTTCCCTTTCCCATAGTCTCAACCCCTAAAACATGGCTTAAATAAAGGCTATGTGCAAAATGTGTAAATTGTCTGGGTGCTATATATGACTTTTTTCTAAAAATGACCCATATGATTTACACATTTTACATAGTGCCATTAAATAAAGGGATTATCTCCACTGTCCACAGGCTCAAAAGAATCATTCACCACATAGCCACGAATGATATTTCTATATGACTTTCCGCCTACTGTTCCGGAAGATGCAAACAAACCTTTAGCTTTCATCTCCGAAAAGAAATTCTGCTTGTTCTCACAACCAAAGCCGTTATCATCGCACCAATCCGAATATGCCTTGTATATATCTCCGGCCTTGCTATTCCTTTCCGATCTCGTCAGACATTCACTAATAAAGTTCCCTACTTTGTCGGAATCCTGCCTGTAGGACTCTGTAGCCTGTTTCACGGCTTCCGGACGCTTCAGGCCTTCCAATCTGTACAACCTCAGACCTTCAAGACACCAGTTAAGTATTCCCGATAACTCTTTCGGCTTCCGGAGCCTGTTCTTTAACTTCTTGTCCTGTTCATCCTCTGAAAAGTGGCGG
>OCVV011285594.1_pt1 | contig 12527 bp, 20 predicted proteins | sample 1539721 | NCBI WGS metagenome assembly OCVV01 (sample SAMN02144230, study PRJEB22623) | gut metagenome | biome: sheep rumen | host: Ovis aries | place: New Zealand | reverse complement strand
CCCCGCGCACGGGGAAGGTGGCGCGACAGCGCCGGATGAGGTCCCCGCGAAGCGGATCTCCTATCCCTTCCCTGCCCGTTCCCGTTCTCCCGCTCCTGTCCGCTTCTGATACCTTGGCCTCGGTTTGTAAAGATCCGTCGGCACGATCAGGGCCAGCTTCCCGCAAAGCCCGCAGCTGTGCCAGGCTTCCGCCCGTCCCACCGGCGCCATCAGATAACCCAGGCCGCCCAGCTTCCGCTGACAGTCCTGGCAAAACCAGTGCATATACCGCACCGGCGTTTTCTCCGTAGGGGCCGACGCCCTCGGCGGCCCGCTCTTCTCTCCACTCATTCCTTTCTCCTTCTTCTTCCGGGTATGACGATCTGCCCGCCCCGGATCTTCACCGGCACGGTCACCACGCAGCGCAGATAGCTTCCCACGATCCTGCCGTCCTCGTCCGCCGTCACCTGATGCTCCTTGATGATGGCGCCCTTCTCCGGCTGCACGTCCTCCACGTCCTGCACCTCCACCGGCTCGGTATACGTCGGTCTCTCCACGTTACGGCTTGCGTGCCATTTCTTTTTCCCCGGTCTTCCGTGCACATTCCTGACCATGTAAAAGGCCACGTCGCTGTGATCGATCCGGTTGTCCAACAGCTCTATGTTGATCCCGCCGCCTTTCCACAGCTCGCGGATCAGCTCCAGCGCATTGGCCGGGGCGAGCATGTGCTGATGGAGGCGGGCAGGCCTTCCTTCCCCGTCCTTCTCCGGCTTCCAGTTGGCCGTCACCCAGAAGATCCAGGGCAGCTCTCCGAAGCGTTTCCGATATTCCCGCCGGTACTGTCGAAGGAAGCGGCTCATATCGTCTGCCGCTTCCTCATAGCTTGCCGGCAGATGCTCGTTGTCGTATTTCAGCGCGATCCAGAGATCTCCGGCATTCACGGTGCAGTTCACAGCGCGAGCAAGCTCCCGGGCGCTCTCCGTCTCGTTGGCCTTGATCTTCTTCTCGGAGGATGCTCCTGCCTTGCGCACTCCTCTTGTCGGCTTCGGCTCTCCCGCCTGCCGGACCGGCATCCAGGAGCGCCTCTTCTCGATGATCCTGCCGTGTCCCGATATGATCATGTACTCCATCTTTTTCTTCATCCTCTTCTCCTCGGTCCTAATGTTAGCCGGTAAAAAGTCCCGATAAGAACGCGCGCCCGCGCGTTCTTATAAATAGGAAGCCTTCCCCGCGCACGGGGAAGGTGGCGCGCAGCGCCGGATGAGGTCCCCGCCGCAGGCGGTCCTCTCCTCCCTCGTCTCTTCCGTTTCCAAAGTGCGCTCAGATCCGGCGCCGCTCACCGGCCCCAGATCTCAAAGCACTTCTTTCCGCTCGGGAGGGGCCTCACGCCCCTCCCTCTGCTTCCTTTGCAGCCTCCCGCTCCACCGTCTCCTGCAGCGCGGAGCAGAGCGTCAGCAGCTCGTCCAGCATCTTCCCGTTCTCCGCCCGCATCGGCAGGATGATGGCCTGCAGCAGGAAGCCGCTCTTCACGGCAAAGTAGATCGTGCCGTTTTCCTGCTCCCGCTCGTAGATCTCCAGCCTGTCCTGCACGTCCCGCAGCGGCTTCAGGTAATCCGGGTTGTAGAACATCAGGCCGCGACTGGTCCTCACCGGACACAGGATCGTTTCATAGCGTTTCAGGATCCATGGCTCCGGCCTCAGCTGGGTTTCGTTCAGCGCCGCGTCCTCGTAGTCAAAGCCGCCCGGCAGCCCGGCCTCCTGCTTGATCCGGTACTTCCCCAGATCCTTTTCCGGGATATCGAAGATCTGCGGCAGCACCTTGTCCGTCATGCCCGGCATCCCGTGCAGCGGATAGATGGCCGCCCCGTCGCTGATCCACTGGGTCTCCTCCTCGTCTCCGAAGAGGTAGATCCGCTTCTGCTGCCGGCACAAGGCCGTCAGGTTCTTGAAAATCATAATTTGTTCTCCTTCCTTATAGCCTTCCCCGCTCACGGGGAAGGTGGCCCGAAGGGCCGGATGAGGTCCCTTCCTCTCTGGCCCCCTTGCCTAAAGGGGGCTCCCGCCGTCAGGCGGGTGGGGGATCTCCTTTCAGTTTTACTTTTTCTTCATGCCTCTGCATCCGTCCAGCATCCGCTGCATGGCGGCCGCGCTGGCCTTCAGCTCGTCTGCGTATATCTCGTAGGTACTGAACCGTCCGCCGCAGTTCTGGCAGCTGTAGCGCCGCCTCCGGTTCTTCTTTCCGTTCCGGCTGTCGATGCATCCGATATTCTCCGATCCGCACTTCGGGCACGTCATTCCTCCGCCTCCTGTCTGAGCCAGTTGAGCCATCTTGTTTCACAATCGCGTGTTCCGGTGCAGTCGGCAATAGGGCAAAGCTGACATACCGCCATATCGCAAAACCATTTTGCCAGCTCCTCGTCACTTTTACTTCGGAGTAGATTCCCGTTTGTTCTATGGATAAACCCCGCACATTTGGTCGGATCGTTCGGCTTCTTACTCGTTCCGCAGATCGCCATGCAACCTTTACAATTCATTGATTCTCATTCCACCTCCTGCGGCGTCTTCACCGGCAGAGATGCCCCAGTGTCCATTCTTTCTTTTTCCTGGAACCTGAACGGCTTGTCTGCTGCTTCACATCCCTCGCAAAAGATCCGTTTCCCAAACACGGTTTTCTCTCTGTTGGCGCACAGCGGGCAGTATAAATACCTCCAGTCCATTATTCCTCCGCCTCCTGCTCCCAGCACTTCCGGCAATCCTGCAGCTGCAGCGTCCGGTCCGATGTACACAGGTCTCCTCCCTTTGCCCGGATCCCGAAGTCGTGCGGGCAGGTCTGCAGGATCGCCCGCTCCAGATCCTGGTCCGGATGCTCCATCACAAAAAGCTCTCTGCAGGTCATATCCTCGCGCCTCCTTCCGTCGGCCGCAGCGCCCCGTAATTGCTCTCGTAGGGGCGGCTATCAGCCGCCCGCTTGCCTTCCCCGCATTCCGCTTGGCTCTCCCCGCGTCGGGGAGAGCTGTCGCGCAGCGACTGAGAGGGGCCGCTGTTCCCCTCCCGCTCCTTCAGCAGCTCCAGGGCGCCCACCGCGTGCTCCAGCTTCTCGCCCAGGCTCTTCCTGGCCTTCTCGCTCTCGCGGTACCGGCGCTCCCACTCGTCCCGCTCTGCGTGCTGCACGTCGCAGGTCCTCTTCAGCACCTCGATCTCCTGCCGCAGCTGTTCCTTCTCCCGCAGCATCTGCTCGAAGTCTCTGCCATAGCCCTTCATCTGGCGGTCCTGGGCCCGCACGGCCCGCCGCAGCTCCTCCTGCTTCTGCAGCGCCTTCTGGTTTTCCTCATACAGCTCGTGGATCCGCTTCCCTCCCGTGAGGTACACTTTGATGACCTTGATTTCCATTTCAATCTCCTTCCTTATAGCCTTCCCCGCGCTCTTTGCCTTCCCCGCGCACGGGGAAGGTGGCGCCATCGGCGCCGGATGAGGTCCCCGCGAAGCGGTCCCATCCCGGCAGCCCGTAGAACTCCCGGAGGATTCTGTCCGCCTGGATCGGCGTCACACAGGCGAAGTTTCCGGTTTTGTGCTTGTCCGCATATTCCTTGATCTTGGCCGCTGCCTTCTCCAGGCCCATCTCCTTCACGTCCAGATCCTTGTCCAGCAGCTCCTCGCAGCGGGGATCCTCCCGGCACATGTCCTTCAGCTGCTCGCCTACCATCCAGGCCGGTGTTCCGTCCCTGCCCTTCTGCTGGGCCGCGATCTTCTCAAATGCGCTCATCCCCGCGCCTCCTCTCTCCTGGTCTTGTAGGGGCCGGCGTCCTCTACGGCCCGCGCCTCCCCTGTGCAAGGGGAGGTGGCGCGAAGCGCCGAAGGGGTTGTCCGTCCCTCCGCCACCAGCCGATAGAGCACGTCTGCCACCGGACACATGGCGCAGGCCTCGTCCAGCTCGTCCTGCACGCTGCAGCGGAAAGGCTCGTGGCACTTGTCACAGATCAGCTCCATGGCCGCTCCCACCTTCCGCTCGTCCTCTCGTGTCCAGTCCCAAGGGTACGCCTTTACGGTCTCCACCGCTCTCTGTCTTGCCGTTTCCTTGATTGCCTGGTCATGCCGCAGCCGCATGGCTCCGCCCAGGCCCAGCAGGCAAACAAAAAATAAAATGATGATTGTCTGGCTCATAAAGCTCCTCCTTGCGCTCGCACCCGCTCCGCGCTATAATGGAGCGCGGATAGGGCCTTCTCTTGTCTTATCCTTGACTTCCTTCGAGCTGCCGCAGGTGCACCCCTGCCGGCAGCTCATTTTTTCTGCCTTCCCCCCTCACCACTTGGCTCTCCCCGCGTCGGGGAGAGCTGTCGCGCAGCGACTGAGAGGGGCCGCTGAATTGCCTCCTGCACCACACCGGCCGCCGGATCCCTTGCGGCCCTCGCTCTGACCCAGCCGGCGCCGTGTCCACCACGCGCCTGGCCCCAGGCAGTGGCTTCTCCGGATCTGTGCAGCAGGCGTGCCACACGTCGTATCGGTTCACCGGCCGCTCGATCTGCAGGAATCGGCACCCGTCGCAGATCTCGCTTCCCCCTCCGGGGAAAGTGCCGCGCAGCGGCGATAGGGGTTTATTCACGTCTCTTCATCCTCCCCGGATAATCCAGCCCCCGGCGCTTCCTCCAGCTGCAAACCGTTGCCACGGACCGGCCCACCGCTTCGGCGATCTCCCGGTCCGTGGCGCCGTTTTCCAGCATCCTGCGTCCGGTCTCTTCCCAGTCCGTTCCCTTCGGCCTTTTCCGATAGTCCGCGCACGTAAGTCCCGCTCTGCTTCGCCAGTGCCAGATCGTGGCCTTTCTCACGCCCAGCGCCTGTGCGATCTCCGGATCTGTCATCCCCTGCTCCCAGAACTCCCGCGCCTGCTTCGTGTCGAAGCAGTGCTTTCGCTCCCGCGGATGGGGCGGCAGGCCGTTCTCCATCCGGAATTTCGCCGCCGTCTTCTCGCTGATCCCTGTCGCGGCCGCGATCTCCCGGTCGTTCAATCCCCGGTCGTACAGCTCCCGCAGCTTCTTCCGCCGTTCAAGCAGCTCCTGGCTCGGCACATAGTTCTTCGGGTTGGGCTTCAGCTTGTTCTTGTATCGCCAGGTCTGCACCGTCCGTCGGGACACGCCGCTCCGCTCGGCGATCTCCTCGTCCGTCAGTCCCTGCTTCCAGAGCGCAGCGAAGTCCGGCGGCGCCACATTCTTTGCCACTGGCGGCAGCCCGTTCATCTTCCGCCAATACCAGACGCTGCCCGGGCCGATGCCCAGGACATTGGCGATCTCCCGGTCTGTCATGCCCTTGTCGTAAAGCTCCCGGCCTTTCACCGGGTCCACCGTGGGCGGCTTGTCCGGCTTGGTATAGCTCCGCTTCTCCTTTTTCAGGATCCGCTCCCGCTCCTCTTCCTTTTTCCTCGCGGCGTTTGCCCGGACCCGTGCCTCCGTGGCCCTGGCCCGCACCGGGTCGGAAGAGACCAGCGGCACCCGCTTCTGGCTCTCGTCCCGCTGCTGCGTCCCCTTCCGGTAGCACCTGCAGTTGGCCGGCTCCAGCGCTTTCCGCACCTCCTTCGTCAGCTCCTTCACGCCCAGACGCCGGTAGGCATCCTTCAGCCTGCTGTGCCCGGTGATCAGGATGTAAGCGCAGCTCGTCCGCGCCCGGTCTCCCGTGTGCATCTCGCCCTGATACATGCAGCTGAGGCACCTTCCCTGACAATCGCTCATGCCGTTTCCTCCGTCCTCTTGTAGGGGCCGGCGTCCTCGACGGCCCGTTTGCCTCCCCCGCTCTCAGCCTTCCCCGCGCACGGGGAAGGTGTCAGCGCAGCTGACGGATGAGGTCCCCGCGAAGCGGGATCAGGGCCGCTCTCCTCCCCCAGCGCCAGGTACCCCAGCAGCTCCTCGCTGGCCTCTTCCCAGCCCCGGCAGACCGCCGCCCGGTAGCCCTGGCCCTTCAGCTTGTCCATCCAGGCCTTTTGCTCCGTGCTGACCCGCCCGCCGTCCAGGCGTTTGAGTTCAATGAAGAGCCCGTGGTACCCGCCCTTGGCCACCGGCAGCAGCAGATCCGGCACGCCGGCCTTCACACCCTCGGCTTTGAAGCGTCCGGCCTCGGCCTTGTTCCGGCTCCCGCCGTTGGGGATGTGGAACAGCAGCTCCAGCTCCGGGTGCTGCCACAGCTGCATCCGGCACCAGCTGAAAAGCCTGGCCTGTTCTTCTCCCTCGGAGGGCAGCAGCCGCTTGTCCTTCGGTAAATAATCTCTGTTCATGATTTCCTCCGTCTCCTTCGTAGGGGCGGCTATCAGCCGCCCGATTTCCCCCGCTCTTGGCTCACCCCGCGTCGGGGAGAGCTGGCGCGGAGCGCCTGAGAGGGGCCGCTTCCCCGTCAGAACCTCGCGTATTCCTCCGGGTGCTGCGTGAAGTAGTCGCTCAGCCGCTGGCTCAGCCGCTCGCAGCAGCTGGCCTTCCAGGCCTCCCGCTGCTCCGGTGTCAGATCCTCCATCGGCACCTTCCTGCCGTCCTCCAGGATCATGAAGCCCACCACTGTGATATCGTTCTTCCGTTTCTTGGCTCCCCCACCGGGGGAGCTGTCAGCCGCCGTCTCACGCAAGGCGGCTGACTGAAGGGGTTTCCCGCCCTTGGCGGCGGAAGGGGTCTTTCCTCGTGCCATCGATCTGATCACCTCTTTTCAGCCTATTCCGCCCCGGCTTGTCTTGATTCCCTGGTCTTGGTCGTGTCTCATAGGGGTGCTTCACGAAGCGCCCGTCTTTCCTCCTCCCCCCTTGGGCGGGGGGTAACATTGCCTGTTCACTTTGCTGTACAATGTGGCATCCTTACTCAGAGAGGAGGTGTGCCACATGGCCGAAAAGTTTATTCCTAAGAAACTTCCGGAAGCCTACGAAGTGGACCTTGCAATAGCGATCGTCACTTCTGAGGATCTTTCCGGCATGCAGATCAAAGATATCCACCGTCGATTCTTGACCTGCCTGAATGAGATCCGCGCTGACCAGGAATTTCTTCGGAAAATCGGAACCGTAGTCTGATTGGAAACCCAAATCCATCGGCGGGGAGCTGTTCCCATCAGCTCCTCGTCGCCTTTTCGGCCACGTGGCACACCCCCTCTCTTGATTGTTTACGCCTGTAAACTATGAGATTAAAAAAACACTCTCAAACGGCTGCCCCAATGCAACCGCCACAGCAAGCATTGTAGAAATCTTGCAGTCGCAGTTACGTTTGGTCTCCAAATTTGAGAGTATCGTCCTGGATATTTTGGCTTTCTGAGCGAGTTCGACCTGTGTCATTCCCTGCTGCTCTCTGATCTCGCGAATTCTGTTCTCGAACATTTCATTCACCTCCTTGATGCGAGTTTACCGCAGTAAACATTATTTGTCAAGAAAAACTTGTTCACTGTGGTAAACTTTTTCTTGACCACTTTGGTAAACGCATGTATAATACAATGGACAAAGGAAGGTGATTTCATGAAGCTCGAAGAATTACTCCGCGCATTTCGCGAAGAAAACAATCTTACAATGCAGGAGTTCGCCGATCGCTGCGGTCTTAGCAAAGGCTATGTTTCCATGCTCGAAAAAGGAAAACACCCTCAGAGCCAGCGGCGCCTTGTTCCCTCGTTGGAGACTTTGAAGAAGATCTCCGTCGGTATGAACCTTACGATGGATGAACTTCTGCCTATGCTGGATGGCAATACGGTGGTCAGTCTTGTTAAGGAATCGCCTGACTCTCTCTCCCCCGATGAGCGCCAGCTGATCGAAGACTACCGCAGCCTGACGCCTCCCGGCCAGGAGTACATCCGCCAGACCATGGCCATGGCAAAGATGAGCTATTCCGAAAAAAATGATACTCTTCCCAGCATGGAAGACGCCAATTGAATAGGAGGAAATGATATATGGATTACAAGATAATTGTTGTCTATGCCTTTCATGTTCTTTATTCTATTCCTTTGGCTATTCTCGCCTCATATTGTCTCCCTTCTTTATCTTTTCGCTTAAGTTTTCAAGGCCCAATAACTCCAGATTCTCTTTCCATGTCGCATGCACTTGTCGATGCTGATTATTCTCAAATAAGCAAAATACTTGAATTGAGTTCGAGCCTTAGAAGTCTTTATATACAATACAAAAAGTGGGAGGATTATGACGAGCGTGAAACGCTTCCCGTAATACTTCTATATGGTTTAATTCTTCCAGGGTTTATGTATTGTGCTTTTCACTTTATTGTAGGCTCGCATGTCTCGCCGATTTTCTTTATTATTGGTTACTTCGTATCGCAATTCATTCTTCGATCATTCACACACATTCAAAGTTACTCCGAGAATAAAGTAGACGAGCCGAAACGACCGCCGATCAACCCTTCTACAGAAGATTTTATAACCTTCTGGGAAAATGAGTATTCACGCATTGCGGATTCTGTAAATACCCGCAATCGTGCTTGTTCTAAGATCCAAAAGAGCGTTGAAACTGCTCGTACCGCAATGATCTTCTTTTCCATCGTTCATCTTATGCTTTTTATTGTCTCTACATTTCAGCGCCCGTAGGGGCCGGGCTTGCCCGGCCCGCTCCCCATTCCCCCCGAAAGGAGGTGCTGCCCATGCGCACCGCAGCTGCTTATCTCCGTGTGTCCACGGAGAAGCAGGATGAATACAGCCTTGACTCCCAGCTGAAACTGATCCGGGACTATGCCGCCGGCCACGACTTCATCGTGCCGGACGAGTTCGTCTTCACGGATGACGGCATCTCCGGCCGCAGCGCAAAGAAGCGCCCGGCCTTTACCCGGATGATCGGCCTGGCAAAGGAAAAGGATCACCCCTTCGAGGCGATCCTGGTCTGGAAGTTCAGCCGCTTTGCCCGCAATCAGGAGGAGAGCATCGTCTACAAATCCATGCTGGCCCGCTCCGGCGTGGAGGTCATCTCCATTTCCGAGCCTCTGGCGGACGGTCCTTTCGGCTCCCTGATCGAACGCATCATGGAGTGGATGGACGAATACTACAGCATCCGCCTCTCCGGCGAGGTCAAGCGCGGCATGGCCGAGAAGATCTCCCGCGGCGAAGCGGCCTACGGCGCACCCTACGGCTACAAGGTGGAGGGCAAGCGCTTCGTCCCGGATCCTTCCGAGGCGGATGTGGTCCGCCGCGTCTTCCAGGATTATCTCTCCGGCGTCGGCGTGCTGCAGATCACCCGGCGCCTTGCCGCGGAAGGCGTCCGCACCAAATTCGGCAACGCCCCGGACAACCGCTTTGTGGAGTACCTGTTAAGAAATCCTGTTTATATCGGCAAGCTCCGCTGGAGCAGCGACGGCAAAGGCCGCTATGAGCGCGGCGGGGATCCCAACGATGCTGCCTATCTGGTGGACGGCCAGCATGAGCCCATCATAGACCTTGCCACCTGGGAAGCGGTGCAGCAGAAGCTGGACGCCGGCAAGCGCGGCCGGCTCCCCTACTCCCGGAATGAGCAGCCCGTGGACTTCATGCTCAAAGGCCTTGTCCGCTGCAGCAGCTGCGGAAGCACCCTGGTCTATGGCGGCGGCCCCTGCCCCTTCCTCCAGTGCCATAAATACAGTCACGGAAAATGTCCCACATCCCATGCCCTCTCCGTGGCCAAGGCCAACCGGCTGATCATCGCCTACCTGCAGCAGGCCGCCGAGACCATGAGCTTCCCCGTGGCGCCGCACACCGTGAAGCGCTCCCGCTCCGGTCCGGACTATGACCACCTGATCGCCGTGGAGCAGGTTAAGCTCCGCCGCGTCCAGGACGCCTATGAATCCGGCATTGACAGTCTGGAGGAATACGCCCGCAAGAAGCAGCGCCTGCTGGCCGGCATCGCGGATCTGCAGCAGAAGGCCGCCGCCGCATTGGAAGAAGCCCAGGCCGCCCAGCTGGACCCGGTAGCCTTCCGCAAGAAGGTCCTGGATGTCCTGGCCGTGCTCCAGTCCCCGGACGCCACCGAAGCCCTCAAAGGCGAGGCCCTGCGCTCCATTGTCTCTTACATTGTGTACAACAAACCCGCCCAGCGCCTGGAAGTTTATTTTTACTGCTGAACATTATCGGTTTTTGCAGTCCGGTCCTCCAACCTGGCTGATGATCACCTTCGCAAGCTTTGGGTTGGGTCTTGCAATCTTCACCGGATACTGCAGCTTCTTTTCATACACAAACATGCCTTAGCCCTCCCCTCTCTCGCAAAGCTCCCAGGGCCAGGGCCCGTTCAGCCAGCGGTATGCGTCCATGCCCAGCTGGTCCGTCTGGCAGATGGGGCCGCAAAGGCGCACTATTCTCTCCTTGGCTTCCTTCTGCATGGCAAGCATGGTCTGATACAGTTCAAAAGCCTCTCTGTCCTCCCAATGGGTATCCAGGTACAGCTCCAGCTCATCCACCACGAAATCGATGGCCATAAGCTCCGTCATGGGCGTGCGTTCAAGCTCCGGATTCACCAGGTTCATAAACGGCAGGTCCAGTCCCGGGAAAAGGGTCCCCCTGGACAGAGCCTTCCCCGCGTCATACTGCGGCTGCGCGCTCTCCTGCATCGGTATATAGGCAGCGGCCAAAGGCGCGGGATCCGGCAAGCTGCCCAGACGCCATCGCTCTTCGGCAGAAAACTTGTTCTTCAATCCAATTCCCCCTGCAGATAAAATGAGGATATCCTCACATCATCCTATGTGAACGCAGCGGAATCGGTGTCTCTGGTGTGAAACCAGGGATCGGTCATATTATTGGCACCTGTCTAAGGATGACAGTGTCTTCTGTCCGGTCCCTCTTCAGGGACCGAAGCCCTCGGCGGCCCGCTTTTCCATAAAAAACGTGGGACGAATTCGAACAAGTTTACGAATTTGTCCCACATTGCTTTTAATTCACATGTCAAATGCAAGCGCGTAGGAAGCCATTTATCAGCTTACCCGTTCAAAAACAGATGCAGAAAGTCCTGAAATACCGGTTCCCAGGCCTCCTCGTGGTGGATCTGCTCCGGGCGAAGGACCTGAACCATCTTATCCTGAGGCCAATACGAATCCAGGAATGCGCAGGTCTCCCGGAACCGCTCGCAGATTTCCTTCTCCATCGGGTCCCCTGCTCCGCTGTAAAGATACAGGAAAGTCTTCTCCTCCTGTAGAACATTCCGGATCCAGGATTCCAGATCCGCTTTGGAATAGAGAAGAAACGCCGGGGATAGTACTCCCGCACGAGAAAACACCTCCGGATAGCGCAGCGCCAGGAAAAAGGCCATCATCCCGCCCGCGGAGCTTCCGCAGAACGCGGTGTTCTCTCTCCCGACTTTCACCGGAAAGCGCTTCTCGATCCGCGGCATGAGCGTGTGCAGCAGGAAGTCGGCAAAGGCTTCTCCTTTGGGATGAATTTCGTCCCGTGCCTCCGGAATCAGGTCACCGATGCTTTCCGGGGTCAGATCCTCCATCCGCTCCGGATCCCCATTGTGGATCCCCACAACGATCGCGGCCTTACCGCTTCGCTTCTGTTCCTCCCGTATCGCTTCCCGCACATACCAGCAGCCGAAGCCCGAGGTTTCCTTGTCAAAGAGATTCTGTCCATCGCTCATGTAAATGACCGGCAGCCTCTCCCCTCTTTTTCGCGCAGGCACATATACCCTCACAACACGCGCCTTTCGCCCGGGATAGGGCATCCGCATCCGAACGATCTTTTCCGGCATCATACCGGGTTCCTGTTCCACATCAGACGGATCTCTCAGAAAGGGAAACTCAAGGCGCTGCTCTTTTTTGCAGATCCTGCTCAATTTGCCATCCTGGATCAAGAAGACTTCTCCCCGCAGTTCTTCCCTGCCCTCGTGAATATGCAAATAGCTTCCGTCCGGAAGCGCGAAGAAGGTTCTACCCATGCTGTCCGGATATGCAATGTCCTCAAACACCCGTAATCCATCCAGAACTTCGTGCCTGATGTTCTGATAGTGCGGCAGGATCTGCGTTCTTGTCAGTCCCAGCCCCGGCAGGAAGCGCTGATAGGTCGGGTCGATCGCCTCCCCTTCTTCCTCGGGTTGGGAATACACGAGCTCCGCCGCGTTCATGGTTCCCGCGCTGATCCCCAGGATCACGCCGTCGAAGCTCCGCAGCAGCTCCCGCAGGCAGATCTCCCGAAAGAAGCGATTCTGGGTCGGCACGTGACCTCCGGCCAGAATGATAAAATCCGCGCCTTGCACCAGCGCTCCGGCCTTTTTTCTGTTAAGACCATCCAGGATCTCAAAAGAGCCGAAGGAAAATCCATCCGCCTCAAAGGCCTCCCTCATCGCCTGCGCAAAAAAGGCCGTCCTTGCGTGGGCCTCCGGGTCTGAACATATGAAAAGCGCTGCGCAATTCAGTCTGAGGCACTTTCGCAGTTCATCCAAAAGCCCGTTTGCAGGATTCAAGCGATTTTCTTCCGCCAGAAACGGCGAACTTGTCAGAAAGCAGATCATAGGCCCCTCCATCAATCAAAGTGAAATGATTCGCCAAGGTGCTTTACAAAAACATAGATCGGTTTTCCGTTTCTGCTCAGACGCTGCTCACGTTCTTCAAATCCCAGCTTCTTATGAAGCGCGATACTGGCCGGGT
>OCVV010961795.1_pt1 | contig 12527 bp, 23 predicted proteins | sample 1539721 | NCBI WGS metagenome assembly OCVV01 (sample SAMN02144230, study PRJEB22623) | gut metagenome | biome: sheep rumen | host: Ovis aries | place: New Zealand | reverse complement strand
GTTCTGTAGCAACTCAAGATATTGCTTAGAATATGCTGTTTATGGGAAATGTAAAAAGAAACGATATTCCTTATAAGGAATTAGCAGACTTATCTTTACGTTTCTATCCAGAACTTGTACAAGATGATAGTATAGGATTTGTGGATGAACAATACAAAGATCCTTCAGGTAAATATGAATATTATAATGTACAAAATATTTACTATAAATTAGGATACTGGAATGATGAAATTTATCGTTTTGGAGTTGTTTATATAATGAAAGATTTTACCCTTTCTCCAGTATTTAATATTAGAGGAAGAAATGAAATAAAAGCACATGATTCTAATTATTAGGTAGAACCTATAATTGGAGATAATGGACAAAGAAAGTTTATTCCAATTGATAAATTTCATTTTAGTATAAACAATTCTGATAACTGTAAAGGTGTAGGACGTATTAAATCTTTAGTATCTCAAATATAGGAGAATGATGTAAAACCTATAGGTATAAAGATTGTAGCTGGAACTAACGATCTTATAAGTGAACTAGAAAAATACACAATAGGATGCTTTTTTGTAAGGTAGAAAAGAATAGCTACTACACTTTGTTAGGCAGTATCTATGGGTCTAGAAACTGTTAGTAAACTTCCAACTCTTCCTATTTCTAATGATTCTTATTTAATGGAAGGATTTTTAAATAAAGAAAGAATTTTAACTCATAATTTTGATGAAAGAAAAGTAACTCTTTATAAAGATAAAGTTAATGAAACCACTACAGCTTTATGTCCAGAATATGAGCTTAATTATGCTTTATTTAATTAGTTATTTACAGGTTCTAACTTTGAGGTTAAAACCTCATTAAATCAACTGCAATAGTCCTTCTGTAATAGAAGTGGAACTTATTTGTATACTATTAAAGGAAGAACTGATATATATAATATAACTCAGTAGTTTAAAATAGTATCACTGCAAGATGGATAGGCACTTGCAAAGAATAGAAATATAACATACTCAGCTTTGGCTGGAACAGCTGAAGAAGTGCAGAGAGTATCTTATTATACTTATAAGAATCCATCTAAAGAGGCTTCTAACCTTCTTAGGGGTGTTTATGGGCCTTACTTAGGACTAGAGGGTTTAGAAAGTCTTCCTGAACCTATGACTATAATAGATATCAAAATACCTAATTATAGTGATGCTAATATAGATGAGTATTTTTAGATAAGATATTAGGATACGTCTCCATTTGAGCCTATATCAGATAGATTTGAATGGAAGAATTTCAATGATAATAATATATGTTATAGAGGAGATTGCTTCATTTGTAATTTCACACATAGAATGGTAAGAAACTTTGCAGATCCTTCTGCTCCTTATAATGATGAAATTATAAATGTAAATACTTGGAAAGATAATATGAATCTTGAAGATTCAGAAACATTTGCAAAAGTAAATAGAGGTGATGTAAATGCTGTAAGATTAGGACACTGGGTTACTGTAAAAGTTTGTTCTAGTATAAACTTATCTTTAAGAAGTGTAGATCATTCTTGGGCTTCTGAAGAGGGAATTACTAACAAGCCTCGAGCTTTCTTTCCATTATATTCAAGGAATACTTCTGGAGAAAATAAAGTACCTGAATCTAATGTATATAACGATGGTTATACTGTATCTATTTCTTCTAAATATAATTATGAAATGCCGGATATTCCTGCTATAAAAAATGTATTTGCAACAAGAATCATGTATTCTGACGTTGCAATAAATGATGCTTTTAGAAATGGATTTAGAGTATTTGATATGATGCATTATAGAGATTACACTTTTACTTATGGAGCATTAATAAGAATTATAGAATTTAGAAGTAATTTATTAGCAGTATTTGAACACGGAATATGTTTAATTCCTGTAAATGAAAGAGCTGTTGCAGGAAGTGGTGCTGGAGGAAATGTATATATAAATACTTCAAATGTTCTTCCTGAGAATCCTATGGTTATTACTGATATGTTTGGAAGTCAATGGCCTGAAAGTGTAATTAAAACTCCTAATTATGTATATGGTATAGATACTGTAGCCAAGAAAATATGGAGAACAAATGGATAGTCGTTAGAATGTATTTCTGATTTTAGAGTAGAAAAGTTTATTATTGATAATATAACTCTTACTGAAGCAGAAAAAGAACCAATAATAGGAATACGTAATGTAAAGACACACTATAATGCCTTTAAATAGGATGTAATGTTTACATTTTATGATGATATTAATACATTAGAAGAAAAAGTTTGGAATTTATGTTGGAATGAAATAAAAGAAGAATTTACTACTTTTTATTCTTGGATACCATCATATTCTGCTAATGTTGACAATATATTATTTACATTTGATAGGGAAACATCTAAGGTAATAACTAAACTTACTTCTATTTATCCTAAAATTGCTTTAGTATAGTCTGAACCAATATTAAGTAATGGTTATGTAAAATTAGGAACTTTAAAGGTTAATTCTGATACAAACTTAGAATATACTTTCGCATTATATGACGATAATTCAAATAATAGTTAGAGATTCAAAGTTGAAAATAACAATCTTTATGTAATTGAATCTGCTTATAATTCTCAAAATTATTGGACTGCAGCTGTTCAAGCTAATATCATAAGTTCTGATAATATTGATGTCTCGAATAAATATGTAGGAGCTGCTTTATATGGAACTGTAAGTGCTTGTAAAGAAAGTTATTATAACACTCTTACAACTTCATTTTGGAAACATGGACAAGCTGGTCTTATGAAAACAGAAGATGTTATTAAACCTTGTTTTTGGTATGGAGAATAGCATCCATTTGAATTTGAGTTTATAGTATTAGATAATCCTGCTACACATAAAATATTTAATAACTTACAAATAATAAGTAATAAGACTTAGCCAGAATCATTCCATTATGAGGTAGTAGGAGAGGTATATGATTGGGCTATAGATAAATTAAATATGTATTGTAGGTAGGAAGCTACTAAATAGTTGTTCTAGAAGTTAGGATCAAATATCAAGTATAATCCTAATTATAAGAAACTTACTCCAAAGCAGAGAAAAATCTTAGGAACTAACTATAATCAGAAATCTACATATCTTCCTTTATATTACAGAAGGATTGAAAACCTAGATAAAATTTATAATTCATATACTATGATGCAATAGCCGTTAGGTAATTGGAATGAAAAAGCTCCAAGGGATTATGCTCATTTATCTGGTTCAGAAATAATTTATGATCCTCAACTTAATGAATTTAAGATACAAACTCATATAAAATGTTGTCCTATAAATGGATATTATGACAGAGAAATTTCTTAGTAGGAATATGAATACATATTAGAACATTTTGCTCCATAGTATAAAAAAGTATTTGCTTGGTATGAGGATGATGGCTCTATAAAATATTATGAAAGAATTTTCTATGGTAGAATAAAAGGAAATTCAGAATATAAAGAAGATATGTGGTATATATAGATTCCTTCTATTATATTTATGTAGAAAAATGAATCTAATTGGGATAAACCTCCAATTATTATAAGTCCTACAGAACTTCCCAATGATTTACTTAATACATAGGTAGATGCACAAACATTACCAGAAGGCTACACATTCTCTGGATTATAGATTCTTCCTAATACTGGTGATAACGGAGATGCTTATCCTCAAACTTATGGCGGATGGACTTCCCGTAAAGAAACTAAAATTAGAGACAAATATATGAGAGTAAGAATAAGATATAAAGGAGATAATTTAGCTATTATTTCCGCAATAAAAACTATATATACTGAAAGTTATGCGTAAATTAGTTAAACGTTATTAGGATGGAGGCCTTTTAGACAAAGTTGGAAAAGTACAATTTACGGGTATTAAAACACTTGACAAAGTTAAGGATGACATATTAAATATGAAAAAATTACCTGTAGGAGATTTTTTAACTGGAAAAGGTTCTATATTTAAAAACATTTATAGTGGACTAGGAGGGACATAGGGAATTATGTAGTTAGGAGGAAATGTTCTTAATTCAATTCTTCCAGAAGCTACACAATCTGGTGGTTTATAGATTGCAAATAGTGTACTTGATATGGCTTCAAATATCCCAGTAGCAGGTATTTATGCTTAGGGGCTGAAGTTAGCTCTTAATACTTTAAATTCCATAGGAGGGCATACAATAGCTTCATTAAAAAATGATTAGTTAGCATAGGATACCCTTTCAAATTCAGGGGGAGGTTATGGACAAGTTATGGCTGATTGGAACTAGGCAAGTCAATATTCAGGAAAACGTGCAGGACTTTTTGATGGGCACAAATATGATAGAATGGTATGGGATGCTAACAGATAGATGTCGGTTATGTCTGGGATAATAGGTAAAAAGCAATAGGATGATTCATTAACTGCTTAGATGGGAGATAGATGGAATGAACGTACTATGCTTGATTTAAATGGAGGTCCTGGTAATATATCTTTTGGACGTCTCGGTCTTAAAATAGAAATACTACCAAAAGTACATGCAATACTCAATGCTCCTAAAGTAGTAGATACTCTTACAGAATTTGAAGAAGTATAGGAATTTAAAGAAGGTGGTAAAATGAATGTTATTCCAGAGGGTTCCTTACATGCACGTCTTCATCATATGGAAAATGCAGAAGGTCTAACTAAAAAGGGTATTCCAGTTGTATCTATAGCAGAAGGTGGTGAACTTGAATAGCAAGCTGAAATTGAATTAAATGAAATTATATTTAATTTAGAAGTAACTACTGAACTTGAAAAATTAATGAAGGATGGTTCAGATAATGCAGCTATTGAAGCGGGTAAATTACTTGTGAAAGAAATATTTGAAAATACTGATGACCGAACTGGACTTATTAAAGACTTAGAACCAGAAAAGAAAGAATCTACCACTGAAAATATAGTTAAAAATCATTAGGTTTTCAAAGAGGGAGGTATAATAGAACAAATAGAAAAGTTATCTCCAGATAAATTAGAGGAGCTTTAGAAAATTATTAAATATTTAAATCAATGATAAATATTACTTTAGGAGATAAGCATTTTAAGGTAGAAGAGGCTGCCTCATATAAAGAAAGAAGAGATGGACTTCAAGGAGTAAAAGAGCTTCCTATGGATTAGGGAATGATTTTTTATTTTGAAGAACCCGACTTAGTGGAGATGTGGATGAAAGATACTTTAATTCCTTTAGATATAATCTTTATAAATAGTGACCAAGAAGTAATAGCCGTAGAACAAGGATAGCCTAATGATCCAACTTTATTAGGACATGAAGATACCCTTTATGTAGTAGAACTTAATCAAAACTCAGGAGTAAAAGTTGGAGATGAACTTGAATTCGACGACGATAAAGCTCCTGTTATGAAAGTTCTCGCTCCTGATGGATCTACTTAGATGGAACTCGAAGGTGGAGAAAGAATAGTATCTCGTAGAGAAACTAAAGTTCTTATTACTAAAGCTTATAGAGCTAGAGAAAGCCACAATGATAAAGATTATAAGGCCTTAGGACGTTATATATTTAAGGTATTTAAGAAGTAGGATAGTAGAGAACCAGAATATGTCTAGTAGCCTACGTCTAAATCTTAATATGTTAAATTTAGATAAAATATTTGTAAAAATAGGAGTATGGATATATATTTATTGTACTTAAGAGTTTAATTAAACTATTAATTTTATGAAAATTAAAACATTAAAATTTCAAGAAGGTGGGGCTATTCCCCCACAAGAAGCACCAATGGGCACACCTGAAGCAGGTGGAGCACCAGCTGGAGCACCAGCAGAAGGAGGTCCTGAGGCTGGAGGTCAAGATCCACTTATGCAACTAGTACAGATGAGTATGCAGGCTCTATAGAGTCAAGATTGCCAAGCAGCAATGGCTGTATGTCAAGCCTTTGTTCAGTTAGCACAGCAGCAAGGTGGTGCTGAACAGCAACCAGAACCACAAGGCGAGCCTGTTTATAAGAGAGGCGGAAAATTCGCTAGACTCATAAAGAATTAATAACTGAATTGGGGTGTACGTTAATTCGTATACCCCATTTTTAATATGGCAGAACCTAAAAATCCTTTTAACTTCGGTACAGGGAGTATCGATAAAGACCAATGGCTAAGAGATATAGATAATGAGCAAGAGGCTTTTATATCTCGTTACAGTAATGCTACAAATAAACATAGAAGTACTTTACTTAGAAGTGCTTTTTAGGACTTACGTAAACGTATAGCTAATGGTGACATGCTGAGCCGAACTGCTGATGGGCAATATCAATTTGGTACAGCATTAAATAGAGAAGATAAACATATGATAGAAGCCTATCAGAGAGCTTTGGGTTTTATGGGAGATTTAGCGCGTAGACAAATAAATGTACCTCCACCTGAGGAACCTAAGGAACCTGAAAAGAAAAAATATAATACTACAATACTTAATGATAGGTTTATAAGATCAATAAACCCAAGTGGAACACTTCAAACTTCTTATTGGAACAAATTAACAGAAGATTAGAGAAAGAAAAAGCTTAAAGACTTTATAGAAGACGAGCTTAAAAATGGACTTAAGGATTATCAAGACGTAGAAGATTATAAAGATTTAGAAAATTTGAAAATGCGAATGTAGAATTTTATAAATGACTAGAATTTAGACAATCTTCAAAGTCTTGGATTTAAATATAATTATTTGGATGCCCTTCAAGGTGAAACAGAAGAAAAAGAAAAGCCTAAGTCTGAACTTGAACAGGCTAATGAAAGATTACAAGCAGCTACTGAAGCTCAGCAAGTACAACAAATAAATCAATAGATAGCTAATCTTACAGCTCCATCTCCTAATTATAAAACTTTATTAACCTTTGATCCTAATAAATATTGGACATATGATTCATATAATAGAGACAGAGATAAAAGAATAGAAGCTCTTAAATATACTGATGAAAATGGTAATGAATTTTTAAAAGCTAATTCAATAGTAGGAGTTACTCCCACAGGAAATGGACATTTTGATAAGAGTATAACAACAAGAAATACAGCCTGGAATGGAAAGACTGCTAAAGAGGCTAGAACATATGCTTAGCGTCAATATGCACAAGAAATTAGTTCTAGACTAAACAGTTATTTTAAAAATTTAGGAGTTAATTATCAATCTACTCTTAATAATGACAAAGAAGGATTAAAGACTAATTTAGCATAGTTATTCGTACAAGGCCCTGATAATAAGTATGTTATGGAGGATGTAATAAATAATTTATTTGCAAAATAGCAAGATGGTAAATATGGTCTTAAAGGTTCTACTTTGTCTTACGATCCTTCTACATATACATTATATAATGGAATTAATATTGATGCATATAAAGAAGGAGGAGTACTTAAAGGATAGAATGGTTTAATTGTAGACGATTCTTACTATGTAAACCCTACAAATAATAATAATAAGAAAACAGAGGAAACTCCTAAATAGGAAAATTCTCCAAAAGAAATGACTGCTGCTGATATGGCTGCCATAGGTGCAGACATTGGATCTATAGCAGCTTCTTTTGTTCCTGGTTATGGAACAGCAGCTTCTGCTATTCTTGGAGTTGGAAGTACTCTGGCTAATTTTATATCTGATGTAAATGATTCTGACACTTCCCTAGGGGATGCTTTATGGAATGGAGCTAAAGGATTAGGAGCAGATGCTATTGGTCTTGTTCCTGGATTTGGAGCAGGGGCTAAAGGTTGGAAGATTGCAACTCGCTTAGCTAAATATGGTACAAGTATTTTAGCAGGATTAAATACTTTAGGCTTAGCTTAGAACTCTCCAGAAATTATGAACTCTTTTAAAAAGATATTATCTTTAAAAGTAAATAATATGGATTTATAGGACTGGAGAAATATACAAAATGGACTATCTATGTTAGCTACAGCAGGTAGACTAGGACATGGAATAGCTGTACATAAAGGATATAAAGGACAATTAAAAGCTACTAATCAATAGGCTTAGAATGTAAAACCAGAACCAAAAACAAAATTAGATAAAGTTAAAGCTAAATTAACTGGTTATCGTGATAAATTTAAAGGTACAGGAGAAACTTATGATTATGGTGGACCTAACACTCTTCCATGGTTCCATGATGCAAATGTATATTTATGGGGAGTAAACAGATCTGGATTTAATTTAGGATTAAAAAATCCTTATAAAGTTGATATGTCTACTAAGTTATAGTAGCCTCCAAAGCCAAAAAGAAAGAGAACAACTAATCCTAAAAGTAAAAAAGAGAAATCTAAAAATACTTTACCCTCTGATAAAGGATTAGTATGGAATGAACAAACACATTCATATATAAGAACTAAAGAAATAGGAGGAATTCTTAAAGCTCTTAGAAATGGAGGTATTATTAAAGCCTAGTCTGGAGTTCTTAGAGGTTTGGGAAGAACAAACTATAAAGAGGACATGGAAAATGTTGATATGAATCTTGATCCTAACGATTTATATTATGATCCTAGAGAGTCTTAGAGTATAAACTTTGGATCTATATACGCTACTCCTTCTTTTATTGATTATAATAATAGAGTATCTAAAGGAGCAGCAGGAAAAAGACCAGGAATGAAGAATCTTAAATAGACTCAAGGAATGTATATGCATAATAACACTTAGGATTATCAATCTGCTCTTGATGCTCAAAAAAACTATTATACTCTGGACAATGGTAAGAATATTATGGGCGATGTCTATAATTATTATAACAATGTCTGGTTAAAGAATAATCAAGGTAAATCATACAATGATTTTGTTACTGATTATAATAATAATGTAGACAAATTAAGAGACCGTCATTATGATAAATTTAATACTGGAGAAGATGTAGTAAACCAATAGGGTTGGTCAGATTTTAACTTACTACATCGACAAATGTATGGTTCTTACGGTAAATATATAAATAACAAAGGGGAAATAGCTGATGACTGGAATGATAATCCTAATGTAGTTAATATATTAGGAGAGAGTACATGGAGAAGACTACCTAACGCTTTTAGTGGAAAAGAGTATGAAAAATTAAGAAAAGGCTTCTTAAAAGATGGAGATATTAATTCCCATGTTTATATGGACAACAATGGTCATCTTAGATTAGCAGCTCCTCCAGAAGGTGAAAGCTTAGAACCATATAAAGTTACTCAAGAAGATGTAAAAGAGGAAAAAGATCCTAAGGATAAACTAGAAGGAATAAAAACTCTTTATGATACTAAATTTAGAAATCCTATTGATCCAACTCTTGGTATAATAGCTGCCAAAACAGCAATTGGATTGGCTGGAAATAGAAATATCTATAAAAATTTACTTGATGAAATGCCCCAAGCCCCTCTTCGTGATCCTATAGATAGAAAATTAGCTATTGTAGGATGGTAGGAACAATTAAAATAGGGACAAAATCAATTAGCTGATCTACGAAGAGTACAATAGATGTAGAGAGGAACTGATTAGCAAACTAACTTTGCTACTGCTCTTGAAACTGACAGAGTTGGTCGCGATATTATGAACGACAAACTTATGAAAGATTCTGGAAGACAGTTTGAAACTGCTTAGAAACTCTGGAATCTTGATAATGAGGATACTCTTTATAATCTCGGAGTTGGTGATGCTAATAGAAGAGCTATAGCTGATAGAGCACGTATGATGGCACAAATTAGAGCTGCTTGGAGAAGTGGAGATAATAATATTAAGATGGGAGCTATAGCAGATGCAGGTAACTGGTGGATGAAGAGATATCAACGTGAACAAGATATTGTTGATAAAGCAAAAGCACTTGCTTTAGGAACTCCAGAAGAGTGGGCACAATCCGAATATACTTCTAGGCTTGGAGATTTAGCTACTAAGAGAGCATCTGATTTAACTGAAGCAGAAAAAGCAAAGGTTGAAGCAGTTAAAGCTCAAGTATTAAGAGAAATGCGTTAGAAATATTCTCAGAAATATTAGAGTACCTTTGGAACTAATTTATTTGGAGAAGGTTATAAAGAATCTCTTCTTGGTAAGGATGGAACTAAGTTAGAAATAGCTAAACTTAAAGCAAGAGGTAAAGATAATGATAGATATGTAAGTATGATGAAAGACTTACGTACAACACATTATAGACGTAGAAGAAGATGAAACTAAATATTCGTAAATTTCAAATTGGAGGTGAATTTGCCTCTTTAGCTGTTAATTATATACCGACAAGTGCTAGTACAACTGCAGGTGCTTATGCTCCTGCGGTTGCTACTGGTGATTCTTCAAAAAGTTCTTCGAAAAGTGAAAAGGACGAACTAAATATTAAAGATGTTCTTAAAGTATTTGACAATGTAAAAGGACTTCCTATAGATGTTTAGTATGTTCTTAAAGACTTTATGCAAATGTTTGAAGATAGTACTTTATTTTCTTTTAGTGGAAAGCCTTCTTATTCATCTTTAGTAAGTTAGTACCTTAATAATATAGGCAAATATAATTAGTTAGCACATAGTAAAGAATTATATGACGAGGCTAGAAAAGAGTTAATAACTAATAATAGCTTAGACGAAATAGCTATAGATAGAACAGGAAAGTTAGTAGTTATGTAGGACAATAAGCTTGATACTGTTAGTTTGGAGCAATTTAAAAAGGGAGATTATCAAGCTCTTACAAATAGAGAATTGCTTAAATTTAGAGAGACAAGTCTTCCTTTTGGAGATACTATTTATAATACTATGACTGGAGTAGGAATGGACGGGATTATTAAAAAAGTTAATAGTATTGTTCATTCTTTAGGAAATTCAGAAAAAAGTATAACTGGATATACATCTAAATAGTCCGATGCTATCCGTTCTGGTTTAAATACTATGAGAGAGTTATAGGGAGTAGAAGCTACTACTATGACTGTAGATGGACTTTATAAAAATAAAGCCATTACTAAAGAGTAGAAAGAATAGGCTTAGTTAGCTCTAAGAGCTGTATATAATAGTTTAACTCCACAGGAAAAAACTCTACTTTCTATACATTCTTCAAACGGAAGTCCTACAGATACTTTATCTAGTATAATACTTTCCCGTACATCTAGTACAGTAGAATTTACGCCTACTTTATAGACTGCTCTTAATATAGATGGATCCAAAAACACATCTTCTAAATCTAGTAAAGAAATTGGAGATGAAAATGACAATCCACTTACATAGATGCTAGAGTAGAAAGGAGGTAATCCAACTTAGTTATCTCTTATTATTAAAGAAGGAACTCAGGCTATGCATGCTTATGGTACGGCTTATCCAATGCTTAATAAAGTAAAAGGAGATATGAGTATTAAATAGATGCTAGCTACTAGTGGTATCGCAGGTATTACGCAAGGTTATGGTGGAATTACTATGGGAGATCAACCTATTCCATATGAAAATCTTAAAGATGTAATGTATGAAGATAGGGGTGGAGTTGTAGCAGTTCTTCCTACTACAATGGATGAACAGGGTAATAAGAGAGTAGACTTGTCTATTTTAGATGACTATAATGAAATCATTAGTAAAATAGAATATGAACAAAATAGTCCAGAATGGAAGAGGGAACTAGCTAAAGGATTAAAGGAGAAGGGACTTGACCAGTATTTAGATGGTTCAGATTCTTTAGATCCAAGAAGATTTGGACTTTTCCTTATGGTTACTGGATATACTACAGATAGATGGAAATTCAAAAAAGATTCTAAATATATAGAATAGGCTACTCCATCTAAAGATTTAGCTAATAGAATGTCTGCTGCTCTTAGTACAGATAAAGATAACAAAAATTACGAAGTTGATATAGATGATTGGGGACTAGGATGGATTACTGAAGGTTCTTGGGATGATATTTATAGAGGGACAGTTTATATACCTCTTAATCCTAATAGAAATGCAGCAATCTCTGCTTATGGAGATACTGCTAAGCATTCTAGTGGCCAATTATATGAACGTAATTATCAAGATATTCTTTCTGGGAAAGTTGATAAACAGAAAGATACAAGTAGTGATATACTAAATGAACAATGAAGAAAAACGATTTTATAGTTGCTAGTATAAATAATCCCGATTTCAGTGTAGCTGATTTTAAAGATATATCTGAAATGAATTTAGGGAATACCTAGATGCTTTCAGAGGATGAGTACTTAAAAAGTAAATTTATTAGGGAAAATCCTCTCTTCTAGGATAGTAATGGAAATTTTGTAAAACAAAAATTCTCAGACTTTTATAGATAGAAGCTTAGAGACTTTAGCGAATTTAGTACTGAAAGTTCTTTAGATAATTATCAATATGGACTTTTCGATACTTTTCGTAAAGCAAAAGATAATGTAAGACCTTTTGGTGTTAGTTTTGAAAAAGTTGCTAATCCAGAAAGAAGAAGTACTGGCATAATAGGCCCAAATCTTCAAGGTGAACGTACCCTCTCTGACAGAGAACTTGCTCAACGAGAAAAGGTCTTTGATTACAAAGAAGGTAAATTTAGAGATTATACACCTAATGATATGGCCTTTACAAAAAATCCATTTGCTTGGATAGGTTCATTATTTGATGACCCACTTGTATTGGCAA
>OCVV011237868.1_pt1 | contig 12534 bp, 15 predicted proteins | sample 1539721 | NCBI WGS metagenome assembly OCVV01 (sample SAMN02144230, study PRJEB22623) | gut metagenome | biome: sheep rumen | host: Ovis aries | place: New Zealand | reverse complement strand
ATAAGGATGGATTATTATGAAAAAGGTTAAAATAACTGTTAAACGTATTGCACGCTATGATGATTTAATTGAAGAATTTGAAAATCCAATCGAGCATGCCTGCAGTATGAAATTAAATCAAGAATTTATTGCTAATGGATGGAAGAAGCCACATGGGTTTTGTGATAGTGCATGGGACAGTATTTCTCCATTTGTTATGGCGCTATCTCATGGGGCTCTTAATTTATATGATGGCTGGATGAAGAATCCCAAATCCGCTATGATTTCTTGTAATGATGGCTTTAGACCTGTTAGCTTCTTACTTGAGGCACTTGAGGAAGATGCAGAATAATTTAATATCAATATTTTTAAATATATGTTAAAATAAAATATAAGCTAAAAAAGAAAAGAGGATTTTATGATACATATTCAAATGGCTGGCATTAGAAATAAAGAAGATGCCTTAATGTGTGTTGATATGGGAGTAGATATTATTGGTCTACTTGTTGGTCAGATGCATACAAGTGATGATTTTTTAACAAAAGATAAAGCAAAAGAAATTAAAGATAGTCTTCCTTCTAATATAAAGACTACTTTAATTACTCATCTTGAAAATGGAGAAGAAATAATTGAAATTGCTAAATATATCAATGTCGATTATATTCAGCTTCATTCACATTTAGATGAATCAGAGGTTGAAAAGATTCATAATGCATTGCCTGATAAGAAATTATTAAGATTAGTTCATATCAGTGAAAATGGTGAATTATTAAATGATATTTCAAAGATGAAATATGTTGATTTCTATTTTACTGATAGTATTAATTTAAAGACAAACCAATTTGGTGGTACAGGATTAAAGCATAATTTAGATACTGATAAGAAATTAGTTGAAACATTAGATAAGCCAGTATTTATAGCTGGTGGGTTAAATCCAGATAATGTATATGATGCCGTTAAGTATTGCCATCCATATGGAGTCGATGTTAATACAGGATGCAGAGCTACAAACGGCTTAAGAGATAAAGAAAAAACTAGATTATTTGTTTTAAATGCTAGAAAATAATGATTTGAGGTGTTGAAATATGAAAAGAATGCGTATACCTCTATTTTGTGCAATAGGTATTACAATATTATGTATTATTTTAGGTTCGTTTTTTGATTTAAAATTATCACAAGCAATTGCCTCACCAGATAATGGCTTTGGTCTTGGCGTATCAGCAGTAGGTGTTACAATTGGCTTTTGTGGAATGACCTTTATCGGTGGAGCATTTTTGGCTTTTGCTAATGATCATGGATATGCTACTTGGCAAAGAGTATTATTTTTAGTAATAGCAATTGGAGCATTTGGTGCAAGCTTATATTATGCTGGTAGAGAATATTTTGGTGTAAATGGCTTTTATGAGGCAGCACCAAAGGCAATTGGCTATTTTGTAGCTATTGTTCCACTTATGGCAGCAGAATTTTTTGGATATTATGTATTTAAAGATTGCGAGAATAAAAATATGTGGATTGTCTTATTAATCGCAATTGCTGCAATAGGTCTTGCTTTAATTGGTTTTGTTAATGTTTTAAAAAGTATTATGCATAGGCCAAGATTTAGAGCAATAATGAATAATGATATTCCATTTTATAATTGGTGGAGTCGTAATTCAAAGTATACTTATTATATGGATGAATTCTTTTTAGATAAAGAAGAATTTAAATCATTTCCAAGTGGTCATACTACTGAAGCAAGTATATTGCTTGCCCCAATTGTATTCTTACCGCTTGCAAATAAGAAATGGGAAAAATATCAATTACCAGCATTCATCTGCGCATTTTGCTTTGTACTACTAGTAGGATTTGCTAGAATACTTGCTGCTGCACATTTCTTATCAGATGTATCAATGGGTGCAACAATTAATTTAGCATTATTAATCATTGCAAATGAAGTGGTTATAAGAATTAAGTTTTTACATCCAAATGACATAAATGAATTAGCAGAGGCCAGTGATAAAGAATAATCATGAAATACACCTTTTGGGGTGTATTTTTTTGATTGTAAAAAAACTAAATCTATGTTAAAATAATTCGAATGAGGGGTAACGATTAAAAAGGAGGAATATTATGAGCAAAAGATTTAGAATGTCTTGTGCATTAGACGTTGATGATTTACTTTTAGAATGCATTCCATATGCTATAAAATTAGCAAATGAGAAATATAAATTTGATCCACCACTAACTATTTATGAGGTAGATCATTGGGGAAAATTGAACACTAGAGCGGATGTTATTTTTGATTTCTTTGATGATCCTGAATTTTATAAAAATCAACCAGTTATAAAGGGTGCAAAGGAATTTGTCTCTAAATTATCAAAAATGACAGAAGTGTTTATTTCAACATCAATTCCAACAAAATATATGGGAATTAGAGCTGAAAGATTACTTGAGGAATTCCCTGAGATTCCACAATCTAATATTTATATGGGCTCACGTAAGGATAAGATTAATGTTGATATTTTATTTGATGATGGTATGCATAATGTATTTAAATCAAATGCAGCTTATCCAATCTTGATGCGTAGGCCATGGAATCAATCAGCAACTGGTATGCTTGCGGTAAATAACTATGATGAATTTTTGAAGCTAGTTGAGGTTATCACAAAGAGCTATTCATATGTTGAACAACCATTAATCACTCCAGGTATAGTTATCCTTGTTGGTCCTTCAGGATCTGGTAAAACTAAGATTGCTGGAAAGATGATTAATAAATTACAAACATTTGAAAAGCTAAAAAGCTATACTACAAAGGACTTAACATCTGAAAAGACAAATGATTGGTATAATTATGTAACAATTGATGAATTTAATAGTATGGTAGCAACTGGTGAATTATTTGAATCAACAATGTATGCTGGACATGGTTTTGGTTCTAAAAAGGAAGATTTGGAAAACATCTTAAAAAGAGGCAAGAATATTTTAACAACAACTGATATTTGTGGTGCGATGTCAATTAAGACACATTTTGAAAATGTTGTTACTGTCTATATTAAAAGAGATAGAAAGGTTTTAATTAAGACAATACTAAAGAAGAAATGTTCTGATGAGGATAAAGCTAATAGAATTTTAGCAATTGATGATGAAAGAGCTAATGAAGGAATTTGTGATTATGTTGTTAAAAACAACGGATCATATGATGAAGCAGCTGATGAAATCATCAAGATTTTAAACTTAAAATAATAAAAAAAAGAAATGAACTATTTTTTAGTTCATTTTTTATCATACGAAAATAATTCTTTACTTTTTTAAGAATTATTATATAATTAAGGCCTGTGTTTAAACTATTACAGTTTTAATGAAAGGAGAATTATTAATGAGTGAAGGCGAAATAATAATACTAGTTGCGAACATAATTGCTGGTGTTGGTACATTCTTGTTTACCATAAGCTCAGTATTTAGAAGCAAGAAGAAGATTTTAGCGACTCAATGTGTATATCACTTAGGATTTGCAGTTGTTGCTGATATTATGCTAAAGGGATGGGTTGGATTATTCCAGGAAGTAATGTCTGGTGTTAGAAACCTATTTGTTATATTTAATAAAAATACTAGAATCGTTAATATAATAATTATCATTTTTGCAGTATTTCTAAGTGCATTTGGTATTTATATAGAAGCATTAGGATTACATTTAGGGCCAATCAATATTGAAGGTAAGAGTAAGTCATTTTCTGAATTTATGGCTGTGGGCGGATGGATGAGCTTCCTTCCAATTGTTGCTAATTTACAATATTCAGTAGTTGTATTAAAGGTTAAGCATCCAATTATTCTACGTTCAAGCTTATTATTCTCAGCTATTTGTTGGTCAACTTATTTATTTAGTATCAATAGTTATTTATCTGCTAGTTTGAATTTATTATCACTTGCCATTAATACTTATCAAATGATTGCATACATCATTATTCTTCGTAAGAAGGGTGTTAGATTAATTGATGATATTAAAGGTACTGGTGAGGTGGAAGTATCAGTAATTAAAAATGAAGCTGAAAAAAATAATGAAGTTGAAGTAGTAAATGAAGTTAATGAAAAACCATTAAATTAAAAAAATAAGACATTTGCTTATTTTAAAGCAAATGCCTTTTTTTTACGCTATTGTAGGTGGTACTTCAATTTCTCCTGCTTTAGTTAAAGCATATTTAGAAACCATCGGACCAAATAATTCATAAACAAGAGTTGATGTTAATATAATAGCGAGTATCATTGCTCCAGCACGCTCTGTTGCAGGGTGTGATGCAAAAAGCTGACTAGCACTAGTTGCTAAACCAATTGCCACACCAGCTTGAGGTATTAGTGTTAAGCCTAGATACTTTTTAATCTTAGGCTCAGATTTAGTAATGACTGCACCGCTAAGAGCACCAGTGTACTTACCAAGAACTCTAGATACAATGTATACGCCAGCTACTAATATGATTAATCCACCTTGATCATTGAAGAAGATAGATAAATCAAGAGAAGCACCAGAAATAACGAAGAACATTAAATATATAGGAGCTGTGAATCTTTCCATTAAATCGAATGTCTTACCACTTTCCTTAGAGAAGTTAGTATAGATTGCTCCACTAACCATACACATTAAAAGTGAGCTTAGTTCAAATCCACCTAATTGTTCATATTTAAATAATTGATTTAAACCAAGGGCTAGGAAGATTGAGAATATACACATAATTAATCTATTATTTCTTGATTTAAAGAATTTATTTAAAAAGCAGATGAAGAAACCGATAACTGCACCAAATCCAATTGATAAGAAAATTTCAATTAATGGTTTGGCAAACATCTTATATGGATCAAATCCGCCACCAGTTACCATTGATGAAGCAATTTGAAATAAAATTGCAAACAATATAAGTGCACTAGCATCATCTAGAGCAACTACTGGAAGTAATGTATCAACTAAGCTACCTTTTGCATTATATTGCTTGATAACCATAAGTGTAGCGGCAGGAGCAGTTGCTGCAGCAATCGCACCAAGTGTTAATACAATTTCAATAGTTACAACCTCAGGAATTATAAAATGTAATACTAAGGTTCCTAAAATAACCATTAAAGAACCACCAAGTGATTCTAAAATAGTTATAATGATAACTCTTTTACCAACTACCTTTAAAACACTAGCTTTAAATGAAGTACCGATTGAGAAAGCAATAAAGCCAAGGGCAACAGTAGAAAGCCAGCTAATTCGTTGGATATAGCCATAAATTACTCCGTTTTTGGCTCCAAAGAAATCAAAGCCATTAAAGAATAAACCGAAAATAAAAGGGCCCATCAATATACCAGTTATGATGTAGCCAGTAACATTAGGAAGCTTTACAATTTTCATTAGCCTTGTTGATAATAAGGCTGCTAGAATAAGTAAAGCTATGTAAATAAATATAGGGAATTCCATAATTAGAATGAGCCCTCGAAGTCATCAATTTTTTTAGAGAACATACCGCCTTTAACATTTTTGAAGTTATTAGTGTTGTCTCTTACGATTTGTTTCAAAGCTTCAATTTTTTCTTCATCTACAACAAACATACACATTAAGCCTTCCTTTTTTGCTGTTCTGTTTTCGTATTGTCTTAAATTGAAGAAGTGGTTATCTTCTGGTAATTCATCAACGATATGCTTTACTGATTCTGTTGATACGATAGAACCATTGAAACCTTGAGATTTAATTGTTTCAAAAACATGAAATGCTAAATCATTTTCATTTTCCAAAATCAAATAAAATAATCTTTTCATAAAATCATCTCCACAGCAATTTTACTCTTTTTTTATTTTGTTTCAAGTTTTTAATAAAAAAACAGAATAATATGTTATAATTATACTAATTATGAGAGATGGTGATTATGTTGCTTAATTTACGTAAGGTTGCGATAATTGGATGCGGTTTTGTTGGTTCATCATCAGCATTTTCAATTATGCAGAGTGGATTATTTTCTGAGATGGTTTTAATTGATAGTGATAGAGCAAGAGCGGAAGGTGAAGCACTTGATATTTCTCATGGTCTTCCTTATGCCAAGCCTATGGATATCCATGCTGGAGATTATCAAGATATTGCAGATGCATATGTTATAATCATAACTGCAGGTGCTGCTCAAAAGCCTGGCGAAACTAGACTTGATTTAGTTAAGAAAAATACAGCGATATTTAAATCAATTATTCCTAATATAGTAAAATATAATAAGGATGCAATACTACTTGTTGTTGCAAACCCTGTTGACATATTAACATATGTTGCGGCTAAGATATCAGGCTACCCACAAAATAGAGTGTTTGGCAGTGGAACAGTTTTGGATACAGCAAGATTGAAATATTTAATTAGTGAACACTTGAATGTTGATATGCGTAATGTTCATTCATTTATTATTGGTGAGCATGGGGACAGTGAAATAGTAACCTGGAGCTTTACAAATATTTCTGGTGTTCCAATTAGTAATTATTGTGAATATAAAGGATTTTTTAATCATCAAGAGGCAATGGAAGAAATTGCTGCTAAGGTTAAAAATAGTGCTTATGAAATAATCGAAAAGAAAAAATCAACATATTATGGTATTGCTATGAGCGTTAGAAGAATATGTGAAGTAATCGTTAGAGATGAAAAAACTATTTTACCTGTCTCTAGCATTCAAAATGATAATTATGGGTTAGGAGATGTTTCAATTTCTATGCCATGTGTAGTTGGTGCTAATGGTATAGAATCATATGCCCCAATTAAATTAGATGAAAAAGAAGATGCTGGAATTAGACATTCAGCTGAAGTATTAAAAGAATTAATTAAAGAATTAGATATATAGGAGTTATAGATAATATGGTGGAATTTAAGAAAGTAGCAAAATTTGAATTTGTATCATTTAATGAATATAGGAAAGCTTTTGATGATAAAAGTGAAGAAGAAATAAAGGAAATCTATGATGGACTAAAACTTCCAAAGCGTGCAACAAAAGGCTCAGCTGGATATGATTTTTATGCCCCATTTGATATTGATTTAAATCCTGGTGAGACAATTAAGGTGCCTACAGGTATTAGAGCTAATATGCTTGAAAATTATGTATTAAAATTATATCCAAGAAGTGGACTTGGTTTTAAATATCGTCTTCAATTAAATAACACTGTTGGAATTATTGATAGCGATTATTATTATTCAGATAATGAAGGACATATATTTGCTAAAATAACTAATGATTCTAATGAAAATAAAAGCCTACATATCGATAAAGGTACTGGCTTTATGCAAGGCATATTTATTGAGTATGGTATAACTTTTGATGATGATACTACTGAGATTAGAAATGGTGGATTTGGAAGCACTACAAAATAATTTGGCAAAAGAACATAAGCTTTGCTAGAAAATTATTAATTTTGTTTCTATAGTATTGAATATAAAACGTTTAAGATTTATAATATTGTTATAAATTTACTAGGGGAGGTAGTTTAGGCATGAAATGGTTTGAAGATTTAGACAAAGTAGTTAGAATTATTCTATTTATTCCTATTTGGGGATGGGTATTTAGTGCACTTAACAGAATTTTCAAATATGTTGACAAAAAGAATACTGCTACTTTAGTTGTTGGTATTCTTTGTATCATTCCAATTATCGGCTTTGTTATGTCAGTTGTAGACCTTGTTACTACAATTGTTGATGACAAGATTGAAGTATTATACGAATAATTGAAAATAGAAGAAGCTCTTAGAGCTTTTTTTATTTTCATTAAAAAAGTCCTGTTCATCGAACAGGGCTTCAATTAATTATGATAATATTTCTTTTCCTCATAAAGCATTTCATCAGCTTTATTTATTGCATCAGCAAGATTATCATCCTCACTAAGTCTGCAATAGCCAACAGAAGCAGTAATTGTGTATGAGAAAGAATCTTTTGATGATTTTAGTCTTTCATTAATCTTTTTGATAAATGCTTTTATTTCATTTAAATTATCGGTTCTAGCAATGATGATGAATTCATCTCCACCATATCTAGCTAAAAAATATCCTTCCTCTTGAATCAATTCAAGAAGCTTTTTAGCAACAAACTTTAATGCATTATCACCTTCAAGGTGACCATATGTATCATTAATTCGTTTGAAGTTATTTAAATCAACCATGATAACATAATAGTTTTCTTTTGTGCTTAATGATTTTATTATACTATTAAGCATTTTACGATTATATATTCCAGTTAATTCATCTGAGAATATAAGTGAATCTTGGTTAAATATGAATAAAGCAACTGTAATAATAGCACTACCAAAGCTGAATATTGGCATTTCAGCGAAAAATACTTGGAATAATGAGAATGTCAAAATTATGATTGGCCAAGTTATTAATAAAATATATCTAGTTTTAAGTGTTTCATCATTATCTTTGATTTTTTTAATAATTGCTCTAATACAGCCATCAAGAACAAATGCAAATGGAATTGTTATTAATGCTAGGGCAGTTAAGTAGCCCTGCCAGTTTTTTTGAGCTGGATCTAAAAATGAGCATATAATGATTGATACAATTACTGATGTAATAACTGGTATATATAAGATTTTTCTTTTTTTATTATAGACAAGCTTTTCATCTAAAAAAACTTCGACATATAAAAGCCAATTATAGGCTACAAAAGCTGCAGATGAATAATAAATCATTCTCGATATTTTAATAAAAACATCTGATAAAGGTATTATCTTATAATAAGCAAACGCCCATAAAATCTCACCTAAATAATAAATTATCAAGAAATTTAATAGTCTTTTGAAATAAAGAGAACTAGTATGATTGTTTTTCCTACTTTTTAAAAACAGCATCATAACAATTATAGTTGCTACTATATTTGAAAGGATATAAAACATTGCTAAAAGTGAATTTGAGTCCCAACTTTTAAAGTCCATCAAATCACCTCCATTTTAATACATTTTTTACTTTTGGTGCTTTTTGTTATAGATATCTGTATAGAATTCCTTCCATATCTTTGATACATTTTCCTTTGAATAGAAGTCTGCTATATATTTAGATTTAGCCTGACATTCCTTATAGAATTCTTTATCTGAATCAAGCTTCTTTATTAATGCATCAAAATCATCAACATTTTCACCAGCAACATATTTATCGAATAAAACATCTTTATATAAATCCAGATTTCTAAGTACTACTGGCTTTTCACTTGAAACTGCCTCTAAAATTGACATAGGGAATAGCTCATTAAATGATGGCATGAATAAGCAGTCAGATGCGTTAAACATATCATTCATTTCAGTTCTAGGGATAATTCCTAAGAACTTTAGGTTTTCACATGGTGGATTATCAACAATTTTCTTTAATTCTTGATAACCATCAGTTATTGCCTTGAAACTAAATCCACCACACCAAACAAATAATTTATCTGGATTACGTTTAGCGCATTCAACGAAGTCAAGTACACCCTTTCTAGTTTGAACTTGACCACAGCCTAAAACGATAAATTTGTTTGGATCTAGATTGTATTTCTTTTTTGTTTCTAATATTTTATTTTGATCTTGCTTATAGAAGTCATCATGAGAAACAAAATTAGGAATATATTTAATTCTATCCTTTTTGATTCCTAGCTTTACTAAATCAGGAATGAAGATAGGATTTACAACAACTAAATAATCTGGTTTCTTATAGAAAGATACAACATATTTTTTGAAAATCCAAAAGATTGGTTTTGGTAATTTGATTGATCCTTCAAGTGTCTCAGGTAAAAAGTGGCAATATGCAACTTTTACAGCCCCTCTTTTTCTTGAAAAATAGTAAGGCAAATTCACTGAATGAATATGAATGATATCTGCCTTTTTATGGGAATTTATTCTTACTTCAAAGTCATCTGCTAATTCAGTTTTTACTAGGTTTACCTGTTCAAGGTATGCACTACCGACACCTTGTCCATCAACTGAATCAGCTTTTGACAACATATTAACAATTAATTTTGCCATATAAGCCCCTCAATATAAAAATTTTTGGTGTTATACACCACCTTATATTTTATCACATTTTTTGTGCATTTTAAACACAAAAAAATGGGAGCCTTAGTTCCCTATTTTATCGACTTTGTATTCAATTATTTCATTACCTAATTTTTGAATATTTAATTCGATTTTTCTGTTTTGTAAATCAGTTATTAAAGTATCATATTTATCATTATCAATTACAAATATGAGCTTTACATCTTCGGTGAATAATTGGTCAATTATTTTGATGTATGGAAATTTAATAAAAGAATTATAATCGGAATAATTTAAGGTGATTTGTAATTTTAATCCTTCCTTTGTATCATAAAGCTCGGCCTTCTTTAAGCATTCAGAAACTGAAGAAGAATAAGCTCTAACAAGTCCTCCAGCTCCAAGCAAAATTCCACCAAAATACCTAGTTGTTATTGCTAGAACGTTTGTGAGATTGTTTTTCTTTAATACATCAAGCATCGGCATACCTGCAGTTTTTTGAGGTTCTCCATCATCGCTAGATTTTTGGATTTCAGCGTTCTCGCCTATTATATATGCATAACAGTTATGAGTTGCATCATAATATTTTTTTCTAGTTGATGCTAAATAGTCATTGACATCCTCAACTGAATCTACTCGATATATATGGGTGATGAATTCACTTTTATTTATGATGATTGTATTTTCATATGTTTTGTTTATCTTATACATAAATTTCACCTTTTATAAGAATAACACAAAAATGGTTTATTTTAAATGTTTTCTTATTTTAAAAATTATTTTAATATGTTAAAATAAATTAGAGGGATGGTGATTCATCATGAAATATGTTATTACAATTGGTAGAGAATATGGTAGTGGAGGAAGATTCATAGGTAAGCTTGTTAGTGAAAAACTTGGAATTCCTTTTTATGATAGTGAACTTTTAGAAGAAGCTGCCAAGGATTCTGGACTTAATGAAGCAATATTTAAAAACTATGATGAAAAGAAGGATGGCTTATTTGGTACAGGATATGGTGGAATCTATTCTTTAGATATGTCTCTTTCTCAAAAGGTATTTTTAGCTGAATTTGATGCAATAAGAAAAATTGCTCAAAAGGGCTCTTGCCTTATTGTTGGACGTTGTGCAGATTTTGCATTAAAAAATGAAAAGCATGTTATCAATATCTTTATTTGCGCTCCAATGGAAGAAAAGGTAGCAAGAGCTGTAAAATATTATGGTTTACCTGAGGATAAGGCAGAAGCTCAAATCAATAAGAAGAATAAAAAAAGAAGAAATTATTATAATTTCTACACTGATAAGGATTGGGGTAAAGCCTCAAATTATGATTTATGTATCAATTCTAAAATTGGTATTGATGCATGTGTTGATATTATTGTTGATTATATCAATGAGTATTCTAAAATAGCAGTTGAAGAATAATGCTAACTATTGACATACATTCTAATAAAGAAACAGTAAATGATGCTAAGAATATGTGTGATGGTGCTATAAAAATGGCTAGAAAGGATAGGGATAGAATCTTATGCTTAATAGTTGGGTATGGTAGTAAGGGTACAGCACACAAAATCAGAAGTGCAATTTTAGAATTATTAGAAGAATATAAAACTAAAAAAATTATTAAAGATTATATTAATGGAACTGAGCTTGATATTTTTAATGTGAAATATCAAAGTTTTATTGGTGCGGATAGAATTCCTGAAGTTGAAAAGAAAAAAAGAAATCCAGGAGCTATCTACATTAGCTTGTAGAATGGAGTATTTATGCCTGAGCTTTTAAAGTTGTATTTAACTTTTTTTAAATTGGGAATATTTAATTTTGGTGGCGGCTATGCAATGCTGCCACTTTTAGAGCGTGAGCTCGTTGATAATAAAGGCTATGTTACAAAACAAGACCTTGTTGATTATTATGCAATAGGTCAATGCACTCCTGGTGCGATTGCTGTAAATGTTTCTACATTTATTGGGCATAAGCGTAGAGGACCTATTGGTGGTATAGTAGCAACCCTAGGTTTTGTATCACCAGCATTTATTATCATTTTTATTATTGCATCATTACTTACAAATTTCGCAACTAACGAATTTGTAATGAGCGCGCTTGGAGGTATAAGGGTTGCCGTATTTGTTTTAGTATTATCTGCTGTATGTAAATTAGCTAAAACAAGTATTGCAGATATTTGGACATTGCTGCTTGCAATTACAATTATACCGCTCGGAATATTTGTAAAAGAGATCCCACTTTATGCATATGTAATATTTGCAGGTGTATATGGACTTGTAGTTTCTATAATAAAAGAAAAAAGAAGTGCTAAATACACCCCTAAAGAAGAATTTATTAGTGATGAACCTGAAGCTGAGGATAAGGTAGAAGAACCTGCTGAGGTCAAAGAAGAAGCTGTAGTAGAAAAGCATAAGCCAAATGTAAAAAATGGCTTAATATATGCACTGGGCTTAATTATTGGATTAATAACTGGTTTTATTGGAATGATATCATTTTTATTTGTTAAAAATAAAAAATACCGAAGTGGTATATTAACTTCGTTATTTTTCTGGACTATCATATTCATAATGGCAATGATATCAGTATTTAATG
>OCVV011303177.1_pt1 | contig 12537 bp, 6 predicted proteins | sample 1539721 | NCBI WGS metagenome assembly OCVV01 (sample SAMN02144230, study PRJEB22623) | gut metagenome | biome: sheep rumen | host: Ovis aries | place: New Zealand | reverse complement strand
TGCAAATAAAGTTTCTGCCCTCGTTACTGCATCAAGAAAGTCTTGTGACGCAGCTTCAGTAAGGGTTTCTGTAAACAAAACCGGATCAAAACGTTCTGAAAGACCAGTCAAACCTGTTTGACTAACTAAGGCAAGAGCTTGTTCATCTTCGACAACAGGGTCAAGTCCGTTTATTTCTGCCTGATATTTTTGCGTAATGTCATTAACTGCTTTAAGTTGCCGTTCAAGATTTTCTTCTTGAACCGTTTGCATTTGCACTTGCAAAGAAGCAATTGTATCTTCGTAAGAACTTACCAACTCTTGCTTTTCCATTTCAAAGAGGCGCTTCTGACTGTTCATAGCTGCTTCTTTTTCTCGAGCTAACTGAAGACGGGATGTGTCGTATTCATCAAGTTGAGTCTGATAGCGCTGCACTAATTCTTGCTGTTCTGCAATGAGCGGATCGTACTGGGCATGAGCAGCTTCTACTGCTTTGTTGTATTCAGTGTCGGCTGTTCGTTTACGGTTTGCTTCTTCACGAGAAGAAAGTCCCAAAGATTCAATAGTAAAATACTCTGCATCACGGTTACGTTCTGCTGAATCAATTTCTGCTTGAAGAGCTGCTTGTAAATCTGACTGTTCTTTTAAAGCGCCATCTCTATTTGCTCTCGTTTCTGAAACCGTATCAAGCAAAGAAGCAAGGTTTAAATCTTCAAAGGCATCAACTGAAACGGTAATGTTTTCGTTAGTTCGATACACAAAAAACACAATGAAGGCTGTCGTAAGCACAACCAAAAGAATACACAAGACCATGGGGAAAACAAGATGCGGTGTATGATTGTGCCGAGTCTTTGCATACTCTTTATTTAAGTCGTAAAGTTCAGAAGTAGTCTGATCTGCAGGTTGAACATCGCGAAGAAAAAGCTGAACTCCTTCGTGAATGTCACTGCTTATTTTGTTTTCATTGTCCATATACCACTCCAATCTTCGGGTGCTTTTTTAAGACCCATACGGTCAAGGAACACAGTTGCTACAGGCATTGTGCAGGTGCGGAACAAAGCGCGTGATTCCTTCCATTTTCCATCATAATACAGTTTGAGCGCTTTTTCGTAGATTTCAAATTCATCAACAAGTGCGCTGTCGCAGAACTGACTGTCGTAAGGGAAGTAGACTTTCATTCCTTCTGTTTTTCCCTTAACTTGAACCGTATCAATTTCAAAGAACTTATATCTTTCTTCTAATGATTTTTGTGAAAGCACTTCATCTTTGACATATCCGCTCACAATGATAGGAACTTTGTATTCACGGGTAAGTCCTTCAAGGCGAGAAGCAGAGTTAACTCTGTCTCCAATAACAGTGTTTGTCATGTGGTCGTTCGAACCGATTGTTCCGTAGAACACTTCACCACCATCTATACCAACACCAACTTCAAGCATAACCGCATCAAAGACGCGAAGTTCAGAAGCAGAAAGTTTTCGTTCACTTTCAATCTGTTGGCGGCGGGCAGACATTTTTCCACGCAAGTCTTTTGTTGCTTCAATAATCTCCCAAGCACTTTGAATTGCATCAACCGATTTTCTTGCGCGAGAATCTTTAAGACCATAAATGCCCAAAATTGCATCGCCAATAATGCTTCCGATTATGCCACGAGAATTATCTTGTGTACTTGCAAGTGCTTTTTTATTTCTTGAAGTAACCGTACTTTCACTTTGAATAATGCGAATAACTTTATCGTAATGAACATTCAAAAGGTCAATAATGTCGTTACCCAAAACTTCAGTACGATAAGTAAAGCTCTTTATATCGCTGAACAAAATAGTGAGGTCGCGTGGTTTTCCTTCAAGGTTAATTGCTTGTTCACTGTATGCTCTTTCAACAACATCTTGAGAAACAAATTTTTGGAATGTTGTAAGCAAGTTATCGATGTTAGAAGACAAAGAGTTAAAACTTGCAGCAAGATAAGTTATATCATCGTTAGGAGCATCAGAAATATCAATCAAACCTAATTTTTGATTTTCCTGCATTCGGTACAAACTGCTGGTAATGTGGCGTACATTTGCAAACAATCTGCTAAACATAACAATGCCAGTTACCAAGAAGATAATAATAAAGACAATGATAATAGGAACAATAATGAGCATGACACGCAGCATAGAATCCTGAGTATCAGATCGAAGTTCCGCACGAATAATAAAACATTCCCACTGAGGATGATATTTGTAAACACCAAAGTAATCGTCTCCAGTAGAACCTTTAAAAGAAACAGTACCTTCTGTTTGACCCTTTGAAAGATTTTTGTTTAATGTAGCAAGTGACTCTTCGTCCGAAAAACGATACCAGGCACCCAACATATTGCGAGCTTCTGCAAACAAAATGCTACCGTCAGTACGAACCCCCAGTGCAAGACTGTGATTCTGCGAAAAGTCAGATTCTGCCGTTTCGCGCAAAGCAGAAAGCGATGTCTCTTCGTCTTGAGAATACAAACTTATCTGGTACTGATTGTCTGCTGTTGTGTACAAGGTTTTGAGCTGCCCTACAAGAATTTCGTTAGTTAGCTGAATAACCTTCCGTTGGGAAAGCGAAAGCGTTATGAAGTTGGTAAGAAGATTCGATAGTAAAAGCAACATGATGAAAATCACCAACAGCTTTGCAGAAATTGGAATTATCGGAGTATCCCCCACCCTTTGGAATACATGATGTTTTTTTTCACTCATGCTATAATTGTATACCGATTGCTTAAATTTGACAACATCGATATGCTACAAATCATGGAAAAGAGTCAAAAAAGAAATCGTGTCAGTTCCATTGTTGCAAAAGGACTGTCACTATCTGTCCTTACACTTGTATCGAGAATTTTAGGTTTAATCCGAGAAGTTACCAAAGCAAAATTTTTAGGGACCTCTGCTCTTAGTGATGCTTTTGGCATTGCCTTTCAAGTACCCAACTTTATGCGTCGTCTCTTTGCAGAAAATTCAGTTTCTGTCGCATTCATTCCAACCTTTAAATCTTATTTGGAAAGTTCATCAACTGAAGACGGAAAGAAAAGCACTCAAGAATTTGTAAACGCAACATTTACACTGCTTACTTTTCTAACAGTTGTCTTTGTAAGCCTTGGCATGATATTCACACCGCTCATCATTAAAATATTCTTCAAAGAAACATCTGGAATTGCTTACGATGAAGCCGTAATTTTGACAAGGATAATGTTTCCTTATTTGATTGTCATTTCTATTGCTGCCCTTTTCCAAGGAATCTTAAATGCCCTTAAGATTTTTTCTCCATCAGGCTTCACTCCCATTCTCTTTAATGCTATCGTCATTGCATTTACCTACATACTGGCACCCTACACAACAAACCCAGCAAGAGCTATGGCAATTGGTGTTATTACTGGAGGAACAATACAAGCAGCCTTTCAACTTCCTTTTGTGCTTAAACAAAACTGGCGCGTCGGATTTACTTCGCTAAAAAAAGCATTTACTAATCCCGGAACAAGAACCGTTTTGCGTCTTATTGGGCCAACCATAATTGGAATGTCTGCTTATCAATTAAATGATTTAGTTTCATCAACACTTGCAACACATGTGGGAGATGGAGTCTATTCTAGTTTACAGTATTCGCTTCGTTTGCAAGAACTTATTTTGGGAATATGTGCCGTTACCATAGGAACAGTTATTCTGCCAGACCTTACTGGCTTTGCGCGCAGAAATGAATGGGAACATTTTAACCGCATGTTAACTCAATCCATTAGAATTATGGCTCTCATTGCTATACCCATAACATTTTATTCACTGCTTATGGGACAAGACATTATTGCTTTAGTATTCCAAACAGGACAATTCAACGAGCAGTCAATACAGATGACTTTGCAAGTTTTTAAATGCCACATGATAGGACTGTTTTTTATTGCAGTTAACAGAATTGTTTCGCCAGCTTTTTATGCTCAGCAAGACACAAAAAGTCCCACCATTGCAGGACTTATTAACTTTGCACTGAACATTGTACTTGCTGTCATTTTGGTTAAACCTTTAAAGGGTGCGGGAATTGCACTGGCACTAAGCATTGCAAGTATGGTAAACATGATCATGCTCTTTGTCTTTTTGCATAAGACTCCTACAATTGATGTAAAGTCTGTTGTGCTCAAGTCTTTGGGCTATGCAGTTAAGATGGCAATTTTTTCGCTTATTGCAAGTATTCCCGTTTATTTTCTTAAAGACAAAGTGCAAGCGCTGTTTATAGGACACGGTAGACTTATCTCTAACGGACTTCCTGTTTTAATTACGGTATTAATTTTTGCTACGGTGGGAGTTGCATTGCTTTTTATTACAAGAGATCCTTTAGTAAAAACGCTGCTTCGTAAGGAGGAAACAAATGGAAAATGAAGAAGTAAAAATAACTCAAGACACAGGTGCAGATTTTGACCGCGTCATAGATTCTGCAGATTTAGAGTCGCTCTATATTTTAAGAAGAACAGCTGTTACTTACTTTCTTAAGATGAACAATCTTTCTGCGGTTGTGTTTGAAGATAGCGAAGAAAAAAGAGAACCGTCATTGCGCTATTTGTGCGGACACCCCAGCGATGCCATTTTAATTATTGCTGCAAACGGAGACAATGTGCTTATACCTTGGGATGAACACTTAGCTGCAGAACGAGCACATGCAGGGAGAATTGTTCCCTTTACAAAATATGAAAGAAAAAATACGATTGCTGTCAGAGAGACTCTTAAAAAACTAAATGCAGGTTCTCACCCTGCTGTTGAACTGCCACCTTCAACTCCCTACCCCTTGTTTTTGGAATATCTTACTGAACTAGAAGGTTGGGATGTAAAATGTCGCAACAATAGCACTCATGATTTTGTAGTAAAACAAAGATCTGTAAAAGACACTTACGAAATTGCCTGTACACGAAAGGCTGCTTTTATAACCAGTCAGATGACAGATGCAATCGAAAAAAATTTACGTTCAGGAAAAATAAAAACAGAAACCGATGTTGCCCTCTTTATAGAAAAAGAACTAAGAGCTTTTAATTGTGAGAGAACAGGTTTTGACACACTTGCCGCAGGACCAGACCGTAGTTTTGCCATTCATGCCTTTCCCGGTTACACAGCAGGCACTTGGGGTTCACAAGGACTTTCAATCTTAGACTATGGAGTTGTTTACAATGGTTACACCAGTGACGCAACCATTACAATTGCAAGAGGACCGCTTTCTAAGGAACAAGAAGAGCAAATTCAAACAGTTCAGTTTGTATATGATTCGCTTAAACCCTTGTATGCAAAAGGACTGGGAGTTCGTGCCGCAGCAGAAAAAGCAGATGCTCTTTTTGCAAAACACAAAGTAAGTATGCCCCACGGCTTAGGTCATGGAATTGGTCTTGAAATTCATGAAGAACCTTTTGTAAGTAAGCGAACAGAAGAAAGCACGGTCTTTAAACCAGGAATGATTGTTACGCTCGAACCAGGACTCTATGATCCAAAAAAAGGAGGATGCCGTCTGGAAAACGACATCCTCATTTGTGAGTCGGGAAACCTTCAGTTAACGAATTCACGAATCATCACGCTCTAACTTTTGCATCACACCAAACAGTTCTTGTTCGAGCACAGAAGCAAGGTCTTCATCTGGCAGAGAAGCAACATATTCTTCCATGCCAGAAACAACATTCTTAACAAGACCAGCACCGGCATCGGAAGGCAAAGCAGAAGAATTAACTCCTAAGTCTTTGCGCACTTGTGTTGAATGTGCAAGAAGTCCTTGCTTACCGCTTAAGCGGGCAATCAAATAGTCAAGCAAAAGATGAACTTTACTTCCCGCAAACTCGGCTTTTTTGTCGCCCGGTAAGTATTCAATAAGATTCTTTAATTCTTGCAAGAGCTGCAATGTCTGAGAAATTTTTTCTTCAGACCAAGTTACTTCTGTAAGTGTTTTTTCGCGAGCAACAGTCTGTTCGTACAAGGCTGAATCATCTACCCTTGCTGCTTCTTCGACAACAGGTTCTTCAGCTGGTTCTTCTTCGACAACCGTTTCTTCAGTTGGTTCTTCTTCGACAACTGGTTCTTCGGTTGGCTCTTCTTCGATAACCGTTTCTTCAGCTGGCTCATCTTCAGCAACTGCTTCTTCGTCTTCAGGATTGATTACAAGATCGTCAAGTTCTTCGACCGCAGGCTCTGCTTCAAGGTCATCAAGACTAAGCTCTTCGTCAGCTTCATCTTCATCTGTGGCAGGTTCTGCTTCAAGGTTGTCAAGATTAAGTTCTTCGTCAGCTTCATCTTCGTCTGTGGCAGGTTCTGCTTCAAGGTTGTCAAGACTAAGCTCTTCGTCAATTTCATCTTCATCTGTGGCAGGTTCTGCTTCAAGGTCATCAAGGCTAAGTTCTTCATCAGGTTCATCTTCGTCTGTTGCAGGTTCTGCTTCAAGGTTGTCAAGATTAAGTTCTTCGTCAGCTTCATCTTCATCTGTGGCAGGTTCTGCTTCAAGGTCATCAAGATTAAGTTCTTCGTCAGCTTCATCTTCCGCAGGCTCTGCTTCAAGGTTGTCAAGATTAAGTTCTTCATCAGCTTCATCTTCATCTACCGCAGGTTCTGCTTCAAGGTCGTCAAGACTAAAGTCTTCATCGCCAATGTCTTCGTCTTCAAGTTCAGGCTCTGGTTCAGGCTTTGCTTTTACAGCAGGCTTTGGAGCAGGCTTTTTGGGCTCTGTCTTTTTAGGAATTTGAGGTTCAGGCACAGACTCAAAGGCAGGTTCTTCCTCTTCTTCAATATCTTCAGGAAGGAACATGTCGTCCATATCTTCTTCTTTTGTGGGAAGCCCCGTATCTGAAGCACCAAAAGGATTGTCTTTAAAAAAGTCGTCGTCTTCATCTGAATCATCATCAGAAATTAAATCGTCTAAATCAACACCTTTGGGATCTTCTTCATCAAGACTGTCTAAGGCATCACTGTCTAACACTTCCTCTGCATCAGTATTATCATCTGCAAGTTCGGCAAAAGTATCTTCAGGAAGTTCTGCATCATCTTCTGCTTCTTCGTCAAAGTCTGGTGCTATATCTTCATCTGCAAGTGTTTCTTCGTTTTCTTCTGATTCTGCTGCCTCTTCAATAATTTCATCTTCTGCTTCTACTTGTTCAGATGTCTTTTCGTCTTGAGGCAAAGCACTTCCCTTGCACAAGGCACTCACTCGATTAACTGCAGCTGAATACACAGGATTTAATTCGTCACGCGCATACAGCATCTGATAGTAAGCAAGCGCTTTATCAAAGAGACCTAACTTTTCATAGTTACGCGCCAGTTTCATAAGAGAACTTGACTCGTTAACATTTGATTCCAAGTACTTTAAGTACATGCTTTCTGCTTTTTTGTAACGACCTTTTTGATGATAGCGGTCACCAGCATCACGCAAGTGTACGGTGTAAGTTGGATCTATAACTTCAATTTTTTTGAAACAACCCTGAGCTTTTTTATCTTCACCTTTGCAAATGTAATACTGTGCAAGCAAGTTAAGTGTTCGTACATCTTCAGAATTACGATCCCACAACTGTTTAATTTTTTTGCTTGCAGCATTAAGTTTATTTGCTGACAGTAAGTGAGCAGAATATTCTTGCTGAACATGTTCACTTTCGGGCTGAATTTTTTCGAGCCGCTGCATTGTACGAAGTGCATCTGCTTTTTTTCCAGTTGATTCGTAAGCGTTTGCAAGTCCGCTAAGTGCAGCAGCATAATTTTCGTCATACTTTAATGCTTCACGATATTCATCTTCTGCGGCGTCAAATAACTGTTGCCCTGCATAGACATCGCCCATTGATGTATGCAGTTTAACATTCTGCGGATTAAGTCGAATTGCCTGTTGAACAAGAGCACCTGCATTTTTTGCATCATCCTTTTTAAGCAAAAGACCTGCATATCCGTCTATAGCATCAAGCCAGCCCGGTTTTGAACGAAGTGCTGCTTCATATTCTTTTTCTGCAAATTCAATCTGGCCTGTTGATTCATACGCATGAGCAAGATTCAAATGAAGAATAGGATGGTTGGGGTCAACTTTTAGTCCACGCTGATAAGCTGCAATTGCTTTTGTATAATCTTGCTGAGCATCGTAAATTGAACCCAAGTGATTGTAAGTAAGAACATCGCTGGGATTTTCGTCTATAACACGAGTAAAGCACTGAACTGCATCTTCATACTTACCCATCAGTTTGTAAGTAAAACCAAGATTGTAGTAAACTTGAACATTGCTTTCGTCGGTAATGAGTGCTTGTTCCAACATTGAAATGGAATCGTCATAACGCTTTAAGCGCCGATACACACCTGCAAGTTTATTAAAGGCATCAACATTTGTGGGCTGAAGGCGTACTACTTCTCGGTACAGAGGAATTGCATTTGCATCCTGACCACTTCGTTCATACACATCTCCTAAGCCCAAAAGAAATTCTATATTCTCTGGTTCAGAACTAAGAAGTCCTTTATACAAGCGAGAAGCGAGTGCATAGTCACGGGAAAGAGCAGCCGCTTTTGCACGGTCATAGATGATTTTGTTCTGCATTTTATTTTCTGGCATGATTACCTCTTAAGCGGACGAGCATACACTTCTTTTGAAAGTGAGCCCATAATCCGACTGTCGTTCGATGAATATGATGCAATTGCAAAGTAATAAATTTTTCCGTTTTTAAGTCCAGTCAAAGTAACTGAATTACTAGCTCCTACATCAATAGGAGAAGAACCCTGTACTGCTTCACGACTTAAATATTCTCCAGGTCGTTCTCCGTAGAAGACATAATATCCGCCAGTGTAACCGTCAACAGATGCACTCCAAGTAAGCGTTACACAACCGTCACCAGGTGTTGCGGTAATAGCAAAAGGTGCAAGGGGAACAGGAACTTCGGTAAAAGACAAATCAATTTGTGTTACTGCTGGACTCGTTACTCCGCCACCATCAGGATAGAGATAAACTGCAAGCTGGAAGTAAAGTCCTTGTATATCTTTCAACGTTTGATGATTTTGAATAGGAACCCACTCTACATCATCCCAGTTAAAGAGATTGTCACTTGCACGAGCATAAAGAACAACAGCAGTTTGATCAGGTTCAGACAAGAGTGCATCAACACGATCAAGACTTGCTCCCGTAGAAATCATAATGGGTTCTGTAACAAAATATCCGCCCTCTGTTATGTATGGATCGTAGCGTAAAGTCTGAAGGCTTTGGTCATGTGTTGCTCTCTGAATACGAACATCATCAATGCATCCTGTAAAGCGAGGACAAAACTCTACATTTGCAGCAACACCAAGTACTGGCGGATACAATGAACCTCCGTGTTCCTTTGCGTTTGTAGTAACATATACTAAATCTTCGGTGCGACCGTTAATGCGATATTCCAAAAGACCTGTTTCTTCATCATAAGAAATAGAATGATGACTCCACTGCCCAGGAACTGCTGGCTGAAATTCTTGAAGAATAATTGTTCCATCGTTTGCACTGTAACCGCTAAAAATGTTAGTAAACTCCCAGCGCAGACGGTTGTTGAAAAAACTTGCACGCACTGACTGGTAAAGAGGATAATTTGCAAGTGTACGAGATGAACGCCAAGAAAAAACAACTTCACCACTTTCTGCAATGGAAGGGCACAGCCAGAATTCAATCATAAAAGAACCAGTAACACCGCTTGTAGAAAAAAGAGAACCTTCTTTTCCAGAAAGAGCTATGCCACCGTTTCCTAAACTTAATCCACAACCACTGCCCATAATAGATTTTTCAGAAGGAAGCAGTTGATTACTTACTACAGTGTAATTTCCTTTTGCATCAGAAAAAGTATCGCCGTCAAAACTAACCAGCATGTCTGTGTTTTCGTCAGAACGGCGACTGTTTGTATCAAGCACAATGCTCTGCCAGCCGTATTTTCCTGTTCCGTACGTAACGCCTTCCATTGTTTCTATGGAAGACCAACCTTCTTTTCCGCCCAGAGTATATAGTCTTTCCTGAGCAATTACTTCTTGCATACCGACAACAAGTAGACAAAGGGCACAAAAAGAAAGTATCTTATTTCTATATGTCTGACAGACCATTACCTGCTCCTGAAAATGAAGACGCCTCTTTTCGCGAAGTGCTTCACCAAACTGCTCTTAAAGCTCCGTCATCAAGCGGCGTCTACATGTGGCGCAACGCTCACGGAACAATCATCTATGTGGGCAAGGCAAAGAGTCTTAAGAATCGTCTCTGCTCCTATTTTAGCGGAACAAAGGATATCAAGACAAGACTGCTTATAAGTCATGCCCGCAGCATAGAATACATCACCACAAACAACGAGTACGAAGCTTTTTTGCTTGAGAACAATCTCATCAAAAAACATACGCCCCGATACAACATTGACCTCAAAGACGGAAAATCCTATCCAGTCTTAAGGATTACCGCAGAAGAGTTTCCCCGTATTTTCAAAACACGGCGTGTCGTGCAAGACGGTTCTCGTTACTTTGGACCTTACCCCGATGCAACAGCCCTCGACACATTTATAGAAACACTCAGAGAGATTTATCCGTTACGACACTGTTCGTCTTTTCGGAAAAAACAATCGCCCTGCCTCTACTATCATATAGGAAGATGTCTTGCCCCTTGTTGCAAAGAGGTTGCCCAATCCACCTATACTGAATTTATCGAAGAAATCTCGATGCTACTTGAGGGCAAAGGAGAGCAAACCGCCCAAAAACTAGAAGCTCAGATGAAGCAAGCCGCAAAAGACCTTAACTTTGAAAAGGCAGCTCGACTGCGTGACGGCTTAAAGGCTCTTACTGTTTTGCAAAATCAGAATTCTGTTGAAGGATTTGATGGCGATGACCGTGACTACATTGCTTCATGGCGTGAAGGTGAATTAGTAAGTGTTGCTGTTTTAAAAATTCGAGGCGGAAAACTTTTGGGGCGTGACAGTTATCGTGCTCAAAGCTTAAATGAAGACAACGAAGTTCTTGCAGAATTTATGAGCGCATACTATACCGAAAAAGAGGATATTCCACCACACATCTATGTTAGTACCGCAGATGATATGGAACTAATGGAACAATACTTTAAAGAGCAGTTGCAAGCAGAATGTAACATTGTTTTGGTAAGCTCAAGGATTCCCCAAGAAAAACTTCACAACGCTGCAATTGCTATGGCAAGAGAAAATGCACACGAAGACATTATACGACGCATGCGTGAACGAGGCGACTTTCCTGCAATGGAAGAACTTAAAGAAAAACTGGGCTTACCCACACTTCCTGTTCGCATAGAAGGTTTTGATATTGCACATATAGGCGGAAAATTTCCTGTAGCAAGTTTAATCAGTTTTTACCAGGGAAACCCCGACAAAAAAAATTACCGCTACTTTAGACTTAAAACAACCGACGGTTACATTGACGACTTTCAATCAATGAGAGAAGCAACAACAAGACGCTATACTCGCTTACTAAACGAAAACAAAGAACTACCTGATTTAATTTTAATAGACGGTGGCATAGGTCAAGTTAATGCAGTTGATGGTGTTTTAAAATCTTTAGGACTCGACATTCCTATTGCGGGACTTGCAAAAAGAGATGAAGAAATTTGGAGACCGCACACTTCAAAACCAATTTGTCTTCCCAAAAGAAGTGACGCCTTACGCCTCTTGCAAAGAGTTCGAGATGAAACCCACCGCGTTGCAACAAGCAGAAACCAAAACTTACGCACAAAAGAAAATACGGTTACACCCTTTGTTGCCCTTCCCCATGTGGGAGCAGAACGCGATAAAATTCTTATGAAAAAATACGGAACACTTGAAGCGCTTGCACAGGCACCAGAATCTGAACTTGCACAAGCACTGCATGTAAGAGCAGACATTGCAAGCGACATTCTCTTAGCTGCACGATGTGAATTCCAAAAACAACAAGAACGCAAAAAGACACAAATGCAATCGTTAGGACAAGCAGGAACAACGTGGGAAAAAGCTGCTCACCGAAAAGACATTGCCGACCTTGCACAGCTTGCGGCAGAAGAAGTCTTAGAAGTTGCTTCCCCAACAGACAGTGAATAAAAAAAAGCGGGTTCTGGAAAACCAAAACCCGCAGAATAAACTGATACAAAAATGCTTATTTCTTAAGCACTTCTGCAAGAGCTGTTGCGGTAAAGCCTAAATGTTCTGCAACTTTTGCAGCAGGTCCTGATTCACCAAAATCATTGAGAGTAAAACAGTCTTCTTTTTTAGCATAGCCTTCCCAGCCCATGCGCACACCAGCTTCTGCCACAACAATTCGTTTAGCACCGCCTAAGACGCTATTACGGAATGATTCATCCTGCTGTTCAAACAATGTTATATCCAAAACAGAAACAACACGAATCTTTTTACCGCTAACCAGTTTTGCAGCATCAAGAGCAAGACTTACTTCGCTACCTGTTGCAAGAACAGTAATATCGGGAGTTCCAGCACAGTCTAAAACAACATAAGCACCCTTACGAGCACTTTCACGCCAGTTTTTGTCGCCCTTTGCATATACTGGAAGATCTTGGCGCGTAAAAGCCATACATACAGGGTGGTCCTTAGACTCCATTGCCATTTCCCATGCAAGCTGA
>OCVV012823971.1_pt1 | contig 12538 bp, 12 predicted proteins | sample 1539721 | NCBI WGS metagenome assembly OCVV01 (sample SAMN02144230, study PRJEB22623) | gut metagenome | biome: sheep rumen | host: Ovis aries | place: New Zealand | reverse complement strand
CACGATGGCCGTCGCGAGAGTGACGATGATTTTGTGGATTTGTTGCTTGGTCATACTAAAGTCTTATTAAAGTCTTACTAAAGTCTTACTTAAGTCTTACTGAATTTTGAAAGACGGTGCAAAGATACGTCAAACATTTTACCTTCTCCAAATTTTTTCGCAACTTTTTTTCAAAAAAAAAACGGTTTAGTAATAATCGTTCGAGTTTGAAAAACGAGATAAGAACCGTAGCAAGCCCAGCCATGCGGATAGTGGGACATTTGGGACAAATGGGACACATCTGCATCCGTCCAGTAAATAGTCATTATTATATTATAAAATAATATATAATGGTTTCAATACCGACATCCATCAGTGTGTCCCAAATGTCCCATTTGTCCCACTTGCTAATCAGCAAGGCGGTCTCACTTAGTCACTTGCCTCCACGTGTTCTCGGAGACTTTCTCGATACGTCCGTTGTTGCGCCATCTTTGCAATAACTTTCGAATAGATTCGCCCCTAACGCTTTGTCCCTTGCGTGCACGGAGTTTGATGAGGTCGGCAGTAGTGAACTCGTTCGATAAGAGCGAGAGCAACGACGATGCAGCCCCTCGTTCAGCAGACATCATATCTATTGCGCCGGATAGTTCCTGTTCCATCTGTTCGCCCCAGAGTTCCATCTGGTTGCGAAAAACGTACTCTGCCACCCATTCGGCAAAAGCACCGACACGCGCATTGCATTTCCGATTCTCCAACAGATAACAGAGCATACCTGCTCGGAAACCGATGACCGCTGCACGGCGGCGTAGCGTGTCCATCGCGTGACTATCCGCATCAATCGCCTGCTGGCGTTTCTTTTCCAGCCACTCGCCAATCACATTGCCCACCAGCGGACATGCTATTGTGCCGCTCTCCGCATCCAGTTGCCGTGCCCAACGGATGATCTCTGCTTTCTCACCTTCCGTATAGGGCGCAAAAACGGGGATTTCCGTGAAAGAGGTGTCGGGCAGTTGCGCAAAACAAACACGGGTAGCCAAACCGTTTTCGAGGTCTTTGAAAAAGCGTTTCATGGAGTTCGGCGTGCCCGTCAGAAGCAAGTTGTAATAGACTTTGATATGGGCATTGAAACTCGCATCGGACATATAGGCTTGACCATACTCGGCGTTGTCGAAAGCAAGACGGTAGATGTCGGATTTCTGCGACCATACTCCGGCACGCTCGGACTTGACGAGCGTGTCCATTTCTTCGCCGATACCGATGAGATGTTTGCCTTCGGCATAGGTCAGCAGTTGTAGCAGTTTGGCGATGGAGATAGCGACGCCGTTATTGCGCGGACAAGCGTGCGGATCTTCCGGCTGGTTCTTGGAGTTTTTGGAGGCACGCAGTTTGTCCTTATATGCTTGCTCTTTCTCGCGCTCTATCGCGTCTTGCTCGTTGATAGGCGTGAGCAGTAAGTCCAAGGGTTTGCGGATGAAGGATTTTCCCGATGCAGCCGGAGCCGTGATACAGGAGAAGAACGACAGCGATTGCTCTTGTCGGTCGAGGTACTCGAAGCGGATACGCGTGGCGAGTGTGCCGAGAATGGGAAGCGATGCAATGACCATTGCAGGACGATATTCTTCCGGTAGTCGTCGGCAGACCAATTTGAGTAGTCGCGGCAGTTCGGGTAGCGGCAAATCTACGGCTTTCGCGCAGTATAGTTTTTCGTCCCCGGTGATGCTATAGTCTCGTTCACATACGGCGATAGCACCTTGCAACACCATCGGCATCCGGCTCTTACGTGGGCGACCGATAGCGGATGAAATGGCTTGTCGGCGTTCGCTCTCACCCAATCCGAAATCAGGCAGCACTTTCAGAAGCAACTCAGCATTGAAATCGCATATGTACCGCATGTAGTTTGCCAAACTGAAATACACCGTGTTCCTTTCTCCTTGCACAGCACCGCCTCCATTGCCTGTTGCGATAAGGAGTTGCTCGACTATGGAGAAATAGGGGATGCCGCGGTACTCCGGAGAATCTGGCAAATCTTGACCGCTACGCTCTTCAGGGGTGTGAGGCGGGAGAGCAAGTTGCCGGATGGCATCCGGCGCAAAGGAAGAATCTTTCTTCGGACTAAAGTCCGTAGCACCTAACGAAGATTCCGCAAAGAGACCATCCTCGTATATCCAAAGGATGTAATCGCGTGGCACTACATAGGATGCACGGGCGAGATCCTTGGTGACGGAATCGTACTCGGGGATGTTGAGCGCGGTGGCTATACGGAGCTGAGCGGCTTCGATGGATTCGAGGGAGCCTAACCCCAGCCCTTCCCTGAAGGGAAGGGAGTTTCTCCGCCCTATAACCCGCAGCCCATGTCCGCTTGCGGTGATAGCAATCAGGTAGATACCATTCTCTATGAACCATTCTTCACTCTTCCCTTCAGGGAGGAGTCGGAGGTAGGCTTCCCTCGGGTTCTCCACATGATCAACGTCCAACATGGCGAGACCGGACGGAATGGCATCGGCGGAGATGCGCTTGCCATTCTTGAACGCGCTTGCATGAGGAATGATGATGGGTAATCGCTTCTTCAAAGCTTGCTTGCGGTCGTTGTAATCCTGCGTTTGCGAATCAAGTGCAGCGATGCGCGCACAGATGTTCTTCACTACGGACGAATCAATCAGTTCGTCCCATTTCTCTTTGGTGAGTGGCAGCGGCTGACCGCTGCACACTCCGTCTTGATAACAAATTCTTGTGTTCATAATAATTACTTTTTTACGTTACTTGATTTTTTTGCGTTCCACTTGTCTTGGTGAGACCAGTGATAACCGACCGGATGAATTTCCTCATGGTCAGTCGGGTACGGTTTGCGCACTTTCTTGGCACGCTTACGGACGGCTTGCAGCATTTGTTTCCATTGTTCTTCCGACACTTCGAGTTTCTCAATGTGGTTCGGATCGAACACGTCACAATCCACAATCACCGTTTCCATCGTTCCCCGGCAATGTGTCTTCAATGGCACACCTCTCACTCCGCGCACTACACCTTCTTCGGAGTAGAACGGGCAGGCGCTACTACACTTCACGCCTCCCTTTCTCAATGCCATTAACAGCATTTGTTCACCTCCGCTTGCATGTCCGTTTCACTCAGGTTTTCGCCCATCGTTTCGATTTCGCGTGCCAGCAAATCAGCCAAGTCGCGACCGTCGGCATAATCGGTGTGATGGATGTAGAACTCCACTTTAACATGGTTCGCGTTTACATGCACACGTCCGTGCTTCGTGCGATCCAGTAACCGCCAATGCAATTCCGGATGCGCCACATGCGGTTTGCCTTCGTTCTCTGTAAAGACAAAATGGTCTTCTCCGTCACGCAGTAGCGTGCCTTTAGCTTGGTTGCTCACTTGGAGATCATTCTCCTTCATCTGCGTCTGCAAATCGACGCACAGATAATTTTGCTTTTTCATTGTTGTGCAAAATTTGCGTGCTTTAGCTTTTGGTTTTTCGAAAGGCCTTTTCTTGTCTTTGGAAAATTTTCCTCCGACCGTGTACACAAGCTAAACGTCAAACTTCCACACAACGTTAATAATAAATTAGGTGTTGTTCTAACTAACAAAACACCGCCTCTCGTTTCCGAAAGACGGTGCAAAAGTACTGCAAACTTTCCTGAAAAAGCCTGCAAAATGCCGTGTTTATTTGGAAAATTATGTTATCGCGCGTGAGACGGTGGAAACATTTATTTCCAGCATGTCGGCGGTCGATTTCTGCGGTGCTCGCCATTGTTTGCGACCGATATAGAGGAAGACTTCCTCGATGGCGATTTGCGTGAATTGTTTGACAGGGAAAATCCCATAGCGAACGTTGCCGGGTTCGTCACCCAACATCTGCTCAAGCATTGCGCGCACCCACAGACGGAATGCGTCTTCTACGTTAGTAGATTTTCTCATAACCTTTGAGATTTGTGCTTGGCTTTGTGAACGGCCGTTCGTGTGCGCACAAGTCAAAACCTCGCGGGTTAGTAATAAAAAATAACAGCGAACTTCAGTATTTGAAATTCGCTGCAAAATTACTGCTTTTTTTTGAAATATATATTATACTTTTGGTAATGTTCCGCTTTAGGGAAAATCTTATCCGATTGTGATTTGACTTAAAGAAAATCGTGTCCGATTTTTATCCGACACGATTTAAAAAATATCTGATTTCCATCCGATTGAGTTGAGAAAATGTCCGATTTTTATCCGATTAATATTTGTACTGCATAGCCATTGCGTTAGCATATTTGATGGCTTCTTCAATTTTGTCGGCTCCATCAGGCATTAAAGCGCCTTTTTTCTTCATTGCAGAGATAGCACTTGCTGCTTCATGCCGCAAATCTTCAGATTCATAAAATGCTTGCATGAAGGGCTCCCATATAATATTTCCACTCTTACCTGATTTTCGTAAACTCAATTCGTCAGCTATCCGTTCAACAAAATATCCAAATAGTTTCTTTGAACCTTCCCATTTGTACAATCTATCTTCTGAATTAGAATTTCCTTGACGATAAAGTACGCGTATTAGTCCTGAATTTATTAGTTGTTGGATAATTTCGCTCCCTGGTAGTTGTTTGAATTCAGGAGGAATTTGCTGTATTTCTAATCTTCTGTTTCTTTCGTTAAATTTTCGTACAAGATGATCATATTCTCGTTTCCAATGGTCTCTGTCACTTTCTGCCTCTCTTTTTTTCTTTTCCAGATCTTTGATTTGTGCTTCTAACTCTGCAATGCGTTCATCTTTGGACTTCTCTATTGCTTTCTCCAATTCTACGGCATGTTGTTCTTCCTCTTCTTTCTGTTTTAATAGTTCGTTAAGGAGCTTGTCAGTCGCTTTCAAGCGATGTGATACCATAGATACTTTAGGAGATGAATGTGGGTCTTGGTTGGCATCTTCAAGTGCTTTGCTGATTTCTGCAACGAGGGTTTCTCTTGCATCAGGTGCGTTAAATCGGCGAATAATATGTTCTACTACGACTTGGTCGAAATCATCTGTTGCTTCTTTCCATTCTTGTGTTGTACAAAAGCACATTGACAGATCAAACTCCGGCTGAATATCAAAAGTCATTGTATATTTAGCAGGATGTTTCTTAACAAAATCTTCGAATGTTTGAAAATCATCTGCCTCTTCGATTGCATGTTCCAAAGCCACAAGGAAGAAACGAACGTGTTTAGGTAGTTCTTTCTGTTTTTTTAGAATAACCCAAACAAACTCAAGAACATAGCTGTTAATTTCTTCTGTCCTTTCTTCAAATTCGCGTGCGGCTTTTGCTTGCTCTTTGGTCTGAGGATTTACCAGTTCCGGGACAGATGGTAGCAATGCGGATTCATTGTATAGGTACGCATTGATATTCTCTGCGGCATCATCGTTTGCGTATATGCATGTTAGAAAATAGAATACCTCATTAAAGAAATCTACGGACGTATGATGATCTTCGAGCACATCATCTTTGGTTGTTACGTATAACTCATATAATTCATCGAACGCACCTTCCGGAATATTAAATTCATTAATGCGCTCCTTGTCGGTATAAATCAATATTCTTTCTAAAGAATGTGCCATGGTACGGATAGGGTTATTTCAATTCCATAATCAACTCTTCCAAACTGATGCAGACTTTGGTAAATAGTTTGTACATCAATTCCGGCTCAAAACAGTCTTTGTTGGGGATGTAGGCAAAGACTTTCTTTCCCTGCCCGGCAAACCATCCTGCTTCGGTGTGCGCGGAGCGTCCGCAAGGCAACACCAGCACGCTTGCGCGTATCTTCTCACGCTGTTCATTGAATCGCGAGCAGATGAAACGCAAGAAGACCAGCGTGAGCAACATATCACGTTTGGTGGTCATGCTCGCATTGCCACGCAGTTTATTCCGGTTATTATGCTTCTTCGTTGTCAATATCTATATCCATCAAATCACTCTCTTCTGTTTCATCTATGACAGGCGCGATTGTATGCGGGGCTTGTACTTGACACACCGCGTTGATGGCTTCCATGATGGTTTTGCCACGTTCGTCAATAAAAATCTTGAAATCATCTTGCTTAGCCGCTTCAAAAGCTTTAGCGGAAATGAAATGGGTAGCAAGATGTTGGCTTATATTCGGTTCAAGAGCCTCGTAGTTGCTCAAATAGACTGATGGTTTCTTATTCAATATGTCAAGGTTGAGACGCTTGGAAATAAAGGCGAAGTTAAGAACCGAATTAACATCGTTTGTCGTAAGCCCAAAGGTGTTATGCAGCGAGAACGGGAAGAAATGGTGGTTCTCTTTCGAGTTAGCACGTGAGGCGTTCGTATTATCCAACGTAACCACTTGTCCGTTGTCAAAGTCGCAAGGCGATTTGCGAGCCATTAAACAGAGGATACCACTCTTGATAACAGAGGAAGTATTCATGCGAATACGCGCAAGGTCTTCTGCTTTGAGAGAAATACTAAAGATGCGTGGTTCGTTCTCTCCTGCGATAATACGCTCAACCCAATCGGCATCTTCATTCATGCGTGTGAGTGTAGAAGCGGAATAACGGTTGGAGAATGTAACTGTCCAGAACCAATCATCAATCAGTTTCTTGTGCTGCGGCTGCACGCCGTTGAGTTTACCAAGATAGAGGTAATACTGGATAATAGCAAGCATGTTAGCGTACGGCAGAATAGAAAGGTTCTGAGCCCCAAGCGATTTGACATAGTCAATTGCGATACGCAGACATTCCGTTGTGCGTTTCCATGCATCTACACATTCCTGGTTGGTCAATTTCAATTGTACCAGTTTAGTACAATCGTGTTTTATGTTAAGGGAAAGCGATTGAGTGAATATCTCTTCTCCGATTTTGCCAAATAGACTGACAGCCTTTTCGCTATTAAACTCCTTGATTTTATCTCGAAGATCAAAGTCTTTTGACCAAACGGTAGCATGAACAAGGTCGAATAGAGAAAGACGCTTTCCGCCTTGATTGATACGTTCAAAGATATCCACTACCTCCTCCAATCCCATATTGCGGGACATGATGATGCTGATGGGGTAATTGTATAGGCATTCCTGACATTCCCGTAAAGCCTGCATTCTCTCGAAATCGCCTTTCGTGGCATATTCCATAATGAGGTTGTTGTATTCGGTTGCATTCCAAATTTTCCATACAGGAATATTGTGTTGCTCCGTTTTGAGTTGAGGAACTTTGAACTTCTTGGAATCCAGATTATAGCAAATAGACGAGTAATCTGTATCGTTGAGCGTTTTTCCCATTAGAGATACGTACAACGAGGTGATACGTTGCTGACCGTCCAGAATGAACATGAAATAATTTCCTTGCGGCTTTTGCGGAAAACCAAACTCTGAGATATCACGACCAAACGCTTCCATAGAAGTATCTGTTTCCCACAGAAAGAAAGAACCTATCGGGTAACTATGCGATATACTATTCAGTAGCTTGACGATTTTCGCACGCTCCCAGACATAGGCACGCTGAAAACGCGGAATGCGCATGTTGCCGCGCTCCAGTTCTTGGAATACTCTCTGAAGATTCCATTGGTTGATGATTTCAATTCTATCCATGTCTTTGTTTATTCTATAATTTTATTTCTCGCTCGTCTCACGGTCTTGTCCCGCTCATCGGTCGGTGGAGGGATGGGCGGTGATGTAACGGCGATTAGAGTCGTTTTTATGCGTGGTGGTCGGGCGCAGAAGTCCGGCAAGCACTAATTTGGTGGTGTACTGCTGGCGGGTCTTGTTTTGGTTCTGCACACCAAGCATTTCCAAAATCTCCTGAGCTGTACGCGGTGTCTCATCACAGAAGTCTAACACTTTTCGCTGCTTCGCGGTTAGACGTACTTGGTTACTTTGGGGCTCTGCTTGGTTACTTTTGGAATCCGCTTGGTTACTTTTTTGCCCATGGTTTGACACTTTTTGTTCCGCTTGGTTACTTTTTTGTCCCTGCTCTGTTACTTTTTCGGCTGGGTTTGACACTTTTTGGGGCCGCTCTGTTACTTTTTCCTGGCGATAGATAATCGTACGGAAGTCGTCCGCTTGAATAAATTCGGGTGTGCGGAGACCAAGGGCTTCGCAATCGGCAATCATATCCGTAGTACCTGTGCCCAGATGCTCAATATAGCCTGCCATGAAAAGCGGATGAGCCAGTACGGGATTGGTCGGTTCGGAGCGATGTACCTCATGCAGTTTCTGGATTGTAAAGCCATCGGGAAGTCTGCCGGGGTTCCAAATCTCCAGACGGTCGCGGAAAAGCATGACCTGCACACTCGCATTGCTCGTATAGTCACGATGCGCTACGGCATTGGCAATCGCCTCGGCTACCGCACTCTCCGGCAGTTCGTACTCCACAGGAGCGTCCGGCGAGAGGTCGCGTTTGCCCACACGTGCGTCAATACGCGACATGACAAAACCCACCGCCTTGTCAATCATCTCAAAGAGCGAACCGGTAAAGACCTGATAATTGCGGATAGGTTTTTCCACTTTCGTTCCATAAAACTGCGCACAGCGGACTTCCGAAGTACGGAAGAAACGTTGCGGGTCTTTGGCAAAAAGCAGTAAGGCAGAGTTCGTCAGACGGCCGTCATCCGTGAGCACATGGATAGCGGAGAAGATTTTCTCGATACCGTCTTCGAAATTCAGAGGGAAATTGCGTTTCTCTTTGGCACGGTTCACAAAAGTGCGCACTTTCTCCGGGTCGATATCGTCATACGTGGCTACCGGATGAGCCGCTGCGTCAAAAGGCACACGGCGGATAATCTCTTTCCGAACCAGATAATCCACAAGCGAGTTATAAACAGCCGTGCGTAGTTCGTCGTAAGTAGCAAAACCACGGCGAACGACCTCTTGCTCCACCTTGCCGATGAAGGCTTGCTCTTTGGGGTTGCGCGGCGTGTCTGTGCGCAGCGTATAAATCAGCCGGTGCGCGTGGTGAGCCATAGCCGTATCGTATTCGCGTTCGGTAGGCGAGATACCTTCTTCATCCTCATAGCCATACTGGGCGCCGAGAATGCCGAGGTAGATATGGCATTCCGCCGCCTGGGTGAGATAGGCTTTCTGCGCAGAGACCTCCGATGCCGGCATGTCTTCAAAGATAAACGGCACAAAGAACCGACCGAGCAAGCTGTCTGTGCGGATGTAATCGCACAAGAGCCGCCGCTCGCGGGCGAATTCCTTTTGGACGCTGCTTATGAAAACTTTGATATCTGCCATAAATCTTTGTCTGTTTTTCTATTCGAAACAAATTTGCGCGCAAATTTACTACAAAAAATCCGAATGTGCAAATAAAATTCATTTTATTTTGCCATTTGCAGGATTTTGCGACCGTAAATTCGGGGGAAATGTAGTGGCGGAGTCCGAATTTACTACTTTTTTCGGACATATGCAAGTTTATTTCTTCTTTTCCACATTTAGGTTGTTCCTTCTCTTCCCGCAAAAGGAACAAGACTTCTCCCGCTCATCGGTCGGTGAATTTCCAGTGGTGAATAAGGGGCGCATTGAGGGCGCGTGCTAAAACTGCCGTTCTTACGATTTCGTTTGCCGATATACACGTAATAGTTGACTGTCGGTTGACCGTCGGCAACACTAAATTGTCTTGATTATTTTAGCGGGATTGCCGGCAACGACCACATCGTCAGGGATGTCATGCGTGACGACCGAACCGGCTCCAACAATCACACGGTTACCGATGGTGACACCCGGACAAACGATTACTCCGCCGCCCAGCCAGCAGTCATCGCCTATCCGTATCGGTTTGCCTGTCTCTATCGTCTGACGGCGCTCCAGATAATCATGCGGATGGTCTGGCGTCAACAGTTGGCAGTTGGGCCCGATGAGCGTGTGGGCACCGATGGTGATACCTCCGCCATCCAAGAAGACACCGTTGAAATTGACCATCGAACCTTCGCCGATGGAGATACGGTTGCCGTGGTCGCAATGGAAAGGCGGGCAGATAATCACCGAAGGGTGTGCATCGGGGATGAGAGCTTTGATACAACGGTGCAACTCGTTCATATCCCATGCGCCGCATTGATTGAGATCCCGCATGGCGTAATACGCCCGCAGGATGTTCGCCTGAACCTCCTTGTCCGTATAATCATACGGCAGGTTATGAAGCATTTTTTCGTATTCGGTCATAGTTCGTTGTTATAATCACTTGTACGGACGGAACATTCAGGCGGATGGCAAGCCACTGCTCCATACGCGCAAGGTCTTCGTGGGTTAGTGTCTCCTTTTTATGGCTTGCCGCCTGTTTCTCGGAGATGACCAGCAGTACGGTGGAGTCTGCTCTTGCAAGGGTGATCCGGTCTATGGACGACCATTGTGCGCGCAATTCGTTACTGATCTGCTCCGTAGGCAGAACCAGCGCTTCATAGGCATCCAGTTGTTGCCGGAGTGCGCGAATCGAATCGTCACGCTGGCGCAGTTGCTGCTCGGTGGATGCCAACCAGTCGCGCATGACCTCTGTCTCGTTCAGCCGGCGGACTTTGATGGTGGCATCTTCCTGAAAGAGAATCTGCGCATGTGAGATGCCGTGTTTCTCTGCGTTCGTATAGAGCTGTGCGCGAGACTCAGGGCTTAGCGCTTCGCCTGCCAGCCGCAGCGTGAGCGTATAAGGTTTGACGGACATGTCCGTGCTGTAATCATAGATATAGGTGCCTCCGACGGCTTGGTTCTCCTTCACAAAATGCCGTGCTTCGGTAGTGAAGCGGTTCTCGCGGACGATACTATACGCCGTGAAGAAACTGGGTACCAGCACAACGAGGATCAACAAACCATAGGAGATGACTCTCCGGCGCGAGGTTCCGTCTTTCTCTTCCACCACAGGGAAACGCAAGTACTTGACAGCCAGAAAAGTAGCCAAGGCGATGAAGATACAGTTGATAAAGAACAGATAGAGCGCTCCTGCTGCGTATTGCCAGTTGAGGCTGGCGATACCGTAACCGACCGTACAGAGCGGCGGCATGAGTGCGGTAGCGATAGCCACGCCGGAAAGGACTGTTCCTTTCTCTTTGCGCGAGAGTTCCAAGATGCCGGCAATACCTCCGAAGAAAGCGATGAGCACATCATAGACGGAAGGGTTGGTGCGCGCTAACAGTTCCGTGGGATTGTCCGTCTCCAGAGGCGTTACCACGAAATAGAGCGTCGATGCCAAAAGGCTGATGGCGAACATGATTCCGAGGTTCTTGAGCGACTGCAGTAACAGATCCGTGTCGTTGGTTCCCAAACCCATGCCGAAACCGATAATAGGGCTCATCAGCGGCGAGATAAGCATGGCGCCAATGATCACCGGAATGGAGTTGACATTCAGTCCGACCGAAGCAATGACGATCGCCACAAAGAGGATGTAGATGTTCGGTCCGCGGAAAGGGATATTACTGCGGATATTGGCGCTGGCGGCCTGTACATCGATGTAATCCGTCACACTCAGTTGCTTGCGGAAGAACTGCTTTGCCCGTTCTTTGAATTCTGAATAGGTCATATTGTATTGGGTTATTCAATCATCTTAATCACTTTCGCCGGAACACCACCGACGATGGCATTGGCAGGGACATCTTTCGTCACCACGGCTCCGGCGGCAACAATGGCATTGTCACCAATGGTGACGCCTTGCAGGATGGTCACATTTGCGCCAAGCCATACTTTTTTGCCGATGTGTATCGGTTTGGCGGTCATGCCTGCCCGTTGTGCCGGGTCGGGGATGTGATTGAGCGTGCAGAGCGTAGCGTTATGCCCGATGAGGGCATCGTCGTCAATGAAGATACCGCCTTGGTCTTGGAACTTACAGCCCATATTGATGAACACCCGTTCGCCCACATGCGTGTTCTTGCCGCAATCGGTATAGAACGGCGGAAACATACCGACCGACTCCGGCACATCTATCGCCCATAGTTCAGATAGTAGTTTACGCAGTTCTTCGGGCGTGTGGTACGAGCCGTTAATCTCGGCGGTGATACGCAGGGCTTCCTGCGAGAATTGATGAAACTGCATATGCAACTCGGAGCCGCCGATAATCGGCTCGTCCGTTGCCATCCGTTCACGAAATTGGTCTATGGTCATTCTCATTTCTTTTACCCTAAGTCAGCAAAAATAATCCAGTTTGGAGAATGGTAGGTCAACACACCTATGGTCAATATGCTGCACAATATGAGCACAATCCATAGTCTCCAGTGATTCTGCACGAACGGCACTGTCCGCCATCGTTTGGCAATGTGGATGGCGCCAAGCATACAAGCGATATAAATGGCGATATCAAGCAGCATCAATTCATGCCGCACAAATACCCAATAAGAAAAAAACGCCATGACTATAAGCGGCATCACTGCCAGTCCTCCTAATACAGGTGCACCTATTTCACGAATGTCGCGGCGACTAATAGTAAGATACAAACTCAGCAACAGCATTGGGTAAAAAACCATTTTCATGTGGGCCATCACACTCTCTGCTACGGGAAAGAAATAGCCCATAAAATGGTTGAAGAACGGCACGTGATGCACAAAATGCATGCTTGTACCAAAGACTATCAGCAATATAGCTGCTATGATTGTTTCTTTGCGGGTCATGATTCTCTTTTATGATT
>OCVV011120906.1_pt1 | contig 12539 bp, 8 predicted proteins | sample 1539721 | NCBI WGS metagenome assembly OCVV01 (sample SAMN02144230, study PRJEB22623) | gut metagenome | biome: sheep rumen | host: Ovis aries | place: New Zealand | reverse complement strand
TGTGATGAGGTAGTAAGAGAAGGAATAACTGATGAAAACGGAGAATTACTTTTTGGCAATCTTGAGATTGGAGAATATAAAATAAAGGAAACTCAAGCAGCTAATGAGTATAGGATTTCAGATGAGGAAGTGACAGTAAAAGTTGTAGATGGCGAAACATGCAAAGTTAAATTAATGAATGAACGCCAAAAAGGTGATATCAAAATAATTAAAGTTGATAAAGATAACAATGAGGTAAAATTGAAAGATGTAAAATTTGAATTAAAGGATGAAAATGATGATATTATATCAGAAGGAGTAACCGATGAAAATGGAGAAATATTTTTTGATAATTTGAAAACTGGTGAATACAAAATAAAAGAAGTAGAGACAGGTAAGGAATACGAGCTGTTAAATGAAGAAATTACAGTTGTAGTTGCTGATAATGAAATAAGTAGTATTGTAATTGAAAATCAAAGAAAAAAAGAAGTACCTAGTATTGTTAAAACAGTTATTCAACCAAAAGAAGTCGAAAAAGTCGTTAAGGTAGAAAAGGAAAAGAATGTAGAAAAGATTGTTGAAAAAATAATTGAGAAAGAAACTGAAAAGCAAATTGAAAAGGAAATTATAAAAGAAAACAAGATAGTGGTAGCAAACAAGGAATTACCTAAAACAGGTGGAGATAAAAGGATGAGAAATATAGTTTTAAATTGTATAATAATAAGTTATATTGTAGCATTGGTTATGAAAAAAATGAAGAAAAAAGTCGGTAAATAATTTGTCAAATGATTGGTCAAGTTATTGCATTTTAATTAGAGTTTATATATAATTACCATATTAGTAGAATTGGGAGGCTAAAAATGAAATTTAATAATGAATTATATGAAACTCATAAAATAGATAATTTCAGAGAATTGATTAATAATACCGTGGACAAATATCCAGATAATATTGCTTATAAATTCAAAAAGAATTTAGGAAAAAGCAATGAATGTGTTATAGAAAAAACATATAAAGAAATCAAAAAAGAAATAGAAAGTTTTTCAACTGCATTATTAAATTTAGGGTTGCAAAACAAGAAAATAGCCCTAATAGGAAATAACAGATACGAATGGTGTGTTAGTTATTTAGCTATAACAACTGGAAACATGGTTGTTGTGCCTTTAGATAAAGCATTGCCTGAAGGAGAAATAGAAAATCTAATTGAAATAAGCAAAGTAGAAGCGGTTATATATGAAAATAAATATGCTGACATTTTCAATAAAATAAAGGCATCTCAGTCAAATACAATAGAGGTATGCATTAATATGGACCTAGAAAAAGGAATGGCTGGAATTCTATCATTTAAAGAATTAGTAGAACAAGGTAGAAAACTAATAGAATCTGGAGATAATAAGTATAATGAAATAACATTAGATAATGATAAATTAAGCGTTTTGTTATTTACATCAGGAACAACTTCAAAACCAAAAGGTGTAATGTTATCACAAAAAAATATTTGCTACAATGTAGAGGCTACTGCAAAACTTGCAAAAATGTATCCAGATGATGTATTACTTTCATTTTTGCCATTACATCATACTTTTGAATGTACAATAACATTTTTATATGGATTTTATAGTGGCGTTACTGTTGCATTCTGTGATGGTTTAAAATATATAGCTAAGAATTTAGCAGAATATAAAGTAAGTATAATAGTAGCAGTTCCTTTAGTTTTGGAATCAATGTATAAGAAAATTGAAAACGGAATTGAAAAATCAGGAAAAACTAAACTTGTAAAAGTTATGGGAAAAATCTCAAACTTCTTATATAAATATTTACATATTGATATAAGAAGAAAGCTATTTAAATCTGTACTAGAACAATTAGGAGGAAAAGTACGTGTATTATACTTTGGAGCTGCAGCTATGAATAAAGAGGTTATAGATGGATATAACACCTTTGGAATAGCTACAATTCAAGGATATGGTTTAACAGAAACATCTCCATTACTTGCAGCAGAATCAGATAAACAAAAAAGACCTGGAAGTGTCGGAAGAAATCCTTATAATGTTCAATTAAAAATTGTAGATGAGGAAGGAAAAGAGATTGCAAGTGTTAGTGGAAGTGATGAGGTTAAAGTAAGAGTAGATGAGCCAAATAAGATTGGTGAAATTATTGCTAAAGGTCCTAACGTAATGTTAGGATATTACGAGAATGAAGAAGAAACAAATAGAGTTCTAAAAGACGGCTGGTTCTATACAGGAGATTTAGGTTACTTTGACAAAGATGGTTTCTTATATATAACTGGAAGAAAAAAAGAAGTTATAGTTTTAAAAAATGGAGAGAATGTATATCCAACAGATATAGAGTTCTTAGTAAATAGATTGCCTTATGTACAAGAGAGTATAGTATTCCCAAGAAAGAATGCAAAAAATGAGATTGCTCTTGGAATAAAATTGGTTTATGATGCTGAGCAAATAAAAGAAACATTCGGTGATAAAACAGAAGAAGAATATGAAAAATTAATTTGGGAAGATATAAAAGAAATAAATCAAACATTACCTGTATTTAAAAGGATAAAAGAACTTATAATCACAACAGAACCATTAGAAAAAACAACAACTCAAAAAACAAAGAGGTTCAAAGAATTCGAAAAAATATTAAACAGAAATAAATAAATTAGAAAACGGTCATGCACAAAATAAATATAGCAACATATATTTAAAATAGATTTTAGTTGGAGGTAAATATATGTTAACTATTTGCATGACCGGTTTTTTAGCTTTTTTAAAAAGTGCAGTTTTTGTTGTTGGGTATATATCAAATAATAATCTTTTTCCGGAACCTCTTAGTTCGGAAGAAGAAAAAGTATATATTGAAAGACATGAAAACGGGGATGAAGAAGCAAGAAATATATTAATTGAAAGAAATTTACGATTAGTTGCACATGTTTGTAAAAAATATGGAACAGCAAATGTTGAACAAGATGATTTAATTTCTATAGGTACAATTGGTTTAATAAAGGGAATTAAAAGTTTTGATTCGAAAAAGGGCGTAAGACTTGCCACTTATGTATCAAGATGCATAGAGAACGAAGTATTAATGCATTTAAGAAGTATTAAAAAAATAGGAGCAGAAGTGTATTTGGAAGATACTATTGGAAAGGATAAAGATGATAATACAGTTTCACTTCAAGAAGTAATAGAAAATGATGAAAGAAGTATAGAGGATGAAGTTGATCTAAAGTTCAAGATTAAAAAGTTATATCAAAAAATGAGAGAAGTTTTAAAAGAACGTGAAAAAATAATAATTGAGATGAGGTTTGGATTAGATGGGAAGAAGCCAAGAACTCAAAATCAAATTGCTAAGATGCTGGGCATATCAAGGTCCTATGTATCAAGAATTGAAACAAAGGCAATAAATAAATTATCTAAAGAGATTGAAGAATAGGTTAGGATGTTTATAAAACTTAAATAGTTTTTCTTGAAAATATTGTAATTGCATTTCGGGTATAGTATAATTGTTCGGATTCATATTTTAATTAAAATAGAATACCAATAATTTGAATTTAATTTCAAATGTAATCACTAAATTATATAGTATTAATATATATGTGTGGATAAGAAAGGAGAAAAAATGTTACAGCTAAAAAATATAACAAAAGATTACCTTTCAGGAGATATGAAAGTACAAGCTCTTAAAGGAATCAATTTAGAATTTAGAAAAAGTGAATTTGTATCTATACTTGGACAAAGTGGTTGTGGAAAAACAACAATGCTAAATATTATAGGTGGATTAGATAGATATACAAGTGGTGATTTAATTATAAATGGAAAATCTACAAAAAAGTTTAAAGATAAGGATTGGGATGCATACAGAAATTATTCAGTTGGATTCGTTTTTCAAAATTACAATTTAATACCTCATCAAACAGTTTTATCAAATGTTGAATTAGCATTAACTCTATCTGGAGTGTCTAAAAAAGAAAGAAAACAGAAAGCTATAAAAGCATTGGAAAAGGTTGGATTAAAGGATCAAATACACAAAAAGCCAAACCAAATGTCTGGAGGACAAATGCAAAGGGTTGCTATTGCAAGAGCCTTGGTTAATGATCCGGATATAATACTAGCAGATGAACCAACAGGTGCCTTAGATACCGAAACTAGTGTTCAAATTATGAATATCTTAAAAGAGATTTCAGAAAACAAATTGATAATAATGGTTACACATAATCCTGAATTAGCAGAAAAATATTCATCTAGAATAGTTAAAATACTAGATGGTAAAATTGTTGATGACTCAAATCCATATACTGAAGAAGATAGAAAAAATGAGAACAATAAAGCGAAAACAGGTAAGACATCTATGAATTATTTTACAGCGTTATCGTTGAGTTTAAACAACTTAATGACTAAGAAAGGTAGAACATTTTTAACTGCTTTTGCTGGAAGTATAGGAATTATAGGAATTGCACTTATTTTATCGCTTTCAAATGGTGTTCAAAAATATATACAAAAAGTACAAGAAGATACATTATCATCATATCCAATCACAATTCAAGAAGAAAGTGTTGATATGGGAAGTTTGATGACATCTATGATGGAAGAACAAAATACGAAGATAGATCATGAAGAGGGAAAAATATATTCAAGAAATATTATGGGGAATATGTTAAGTACATTATCAACAAAAATGAAAACAAATAACCTTGAAGAATTTAAGAAATACATAGAAAATGATAACAAAGTTATAAGAGAAAATGCTAATGCAATTCAATATTCTTATAATTTAGACTTGAATTTATATAAAGCAGATACAACAAATGGAGTGGTTCAAGTTAATCCAAGCACAGTTATGAGCAGTATAGGAATGGCGCCATCAAAAGATAGCGAAGAAACAGAAAATGCATCTATGTTTTCTGTATCATTTGGATCATCTGATGTATGGAGAGAATTACTAGATAATAAGGAACTTTTAAATTCACAATATGATGTAATTGCTGGTAAAATGCCTGAAAAATACAATGAAGTTGTTTTAATGGTAGATGAGAATAATGAAATAAGTGATTATACATTATATTCTTTAGGTTTAAGAAATCAGTCTGAGTTAAAATCAATAATGTTATCATTGCAAAAAGGCGAAGAGGTAGAGAAAAAGGAAATCACTGAATATACTTATGATGATATATTAAAATTGTCATACAAACTACTATTGAATTCAGACTATTATGAAAAAGCTAATGGAATTTGGATAGATAAATCAAATGACGAAGATTACATTAAATCAAAATTAGCCCAAGCAGAAACTATAAGTATTGTTGGTATTATCAAACCAAAAGAAGGAAGCAATTTATCAGATACAGCAGGAGAAATTGGATATACCAAAATGTTAACAGAGTATGTTATAAATAAGGTTAATGATTCTGAAATAGCAAAAGAACAAAGAGCTAACCCAGATATAAATGTTTTTACAAAAATGAAATTCAAAGAAGAGTCTGAAATTAGTTTAGCAAATTCTAATTTTGATTACAATTCTTTAAGTCAAGAGCAAAAAGCATATATGGCAAGCTTAAGTCAAGAGGAATTAGCAACCATAATGTCAACATATACAAAAAATAATAATGCAACATACGAAAAGATACTAAAAAGAATAGGTGCGGTTGATCTTGATAAACCATCAACTATAAATATATATCCAAAAGACTTTGTGGCAAAAGAAGTAATTTCAAAAGAAATCGAAAAATATAATAATCAGCAAAGAGATAGTGGAAAAGAAGAAAATGTTATAGAATATTCAGATATGATTGGAATCATGATGAAATCTGTTACTGTTATTGTAAATATGATTAGCTATGTATTAATAGCGTTTGTATCTATTTCGTTAATAGTATCTTCAATAATGATTGGAATTATAACATACATTTCAGTTCTTGAAAGAACAAAGGAAATTGGTATTTTAAGAGCTATAGGAGCTTCTAAAAAAGATATTTCAAGAGTATTCAATGCAGAGACACTAATTGTAGGTTTAGCAGCAGGAGTGATAGGAATAGGAATCACATTACTAATAAATATTCCAATAAATGCGGTAATTAAACAAATATCTGGAGTACCAGGAATTGCATCATTGCCAGTAGTGGGAGGAATAGTACTTGTAATAATTAGTATTTTATTAACAGTAATAGCAGGTTTGATACCATCTAAGGTTGCAAGTAAGAAAGATCCAGTTGAAGCTTTAAGAAGCGAATAATATAAAAGAGAATCAAAATTGTTTTAAATTTTGATTCTCTTTTATATTTATTGACTTATAGTATAAAAACATGCAAATTATAGTGTTTTAATTGCATTTCTAGCCAATTCGTCACATCTATTATTAAACTCGTTATCGCTATGACCTTTTACTTTAATAAAAGTAACTTTATGTATTTGTGTTAAATTATATAATTCTTCCCATAATTCCTTATTTTTAACAGGTTCATTGTTAGCTGTTTTCCAACCTTTTTTCATCCAATTGTATATCCAACCTTGATTGAAACAGTTCACAACATAGGCACTGTCACTATATAAATTCACTTTACAAGGAAATTTTAACAGTTTTAAGCCCTCTATAACAGCTGTAATTTCCATTATATTATTAGTAGTTTCAGGTGATGCACCAGATATTTCCTTTTTATTCCCTTTATACATTAAAACACTGCCCCAACCGCCAGGTCCAGGATTCCCAGAACATGCTCCGTCGGTATATATTGTTACTTCTTCCATAAAAAATACCTCGCTTTCGATAAAAATATATTTGATGAGTGTATAAACATACAATTAAATTTCATAAATTTTGGTGGGTTAATATTGATTTTTTCCACGTTTATGATATTATAACAATAAATTAGCTTATATACAAGATTTTACTCAAAAAATATAGATAAACTGCCTTGAAAGGAGGAGAAATATGAGTGAAGTTTTAGGAATAGTTGCAGAATATAATCCATTTCATAATGGTCATTTATATCATATTCAAAAGACTAAAGAAATTACAGGTGCAAAATATGTTGTATGTGTAATGAGCGGTAATTTTGTTCAAAGAGGAAATACTTCAATTGTTGACAAATGGACGAAAGCACAAATGGCAATTGCAAATGGAGTTGACTTAGTTATCGAATTACCAACCGTTTATAGTATATCAAGTGCTGAAAGTTTCGCACAGGGGGCAGTTAAAATATTAGAAAACTTGGGCATAGTTGATACTATCTCATTTGGTGCAGAAACTGATGATTTTGCTGCACTAAATAACATAGCAAATATTATTACAGAAGAGCCACGAGAATATGTTAATATGCTAAAAGATGAATTAAAACAAGGCTTATCTTTTCCAAAGGCAAGAGAACTAGCATTAATAAAGTTTTTGAACGATGATAAAAGATATAATGATATTTTAAAAGGTCCAAATAATATTTTAGGTATAGAATATTTGAAAGCACTAAAAAAATTAAAAAGTAATATAAATCCAATAGCAATAAAGAGAGAAAAAGTTTATTATAATGATAACTTTATAGTTGATGACATGGCCAGTGCCACAGCAATAAGAAAAATGATGATTAACAAAGATTTTGAAGGGTTAATTAAAGTTGTTCCACGCAGTTGCTACGAAATTCTTACAAAAGAATATGAGGTTGGCAATGTAATTTTAGATTTACAAAGATATGAAAAAGAAATTTTTTATACGTTAAGAAAAATGACTATGGAACAAATAGCAGAATTGCCAGACGTGACAGAAGGGCTAGAGCATAGTATAAAAAATGCAGCAAATTTTTGTAACAATATTAAAGACTTTATTGATATTGTAAAAACAAAAAGATATACTCAAACTAGAATACAAAGAATATTGATATTTGCTTTGCTAGGAATAACCAAAAAAGATGTTCAAGCAGCAAAGAAGGTTGTACCGTATGCAAGAGTGTTGGGATTTAATGAAAAAGGAAAAATGTTACTTTCAGGTATTTCTCAGAATAATCCTAAAATGGAAGTGATTACTTCTGTGAAAAGATTTTTGGATAACAATGCAAATAAGACTTATAAGAGAATGTTGGAATTGGATATTTTTGCAACAGATGTGTATACATTAGGATATAGGTATGATTCGATGGCTAATTTGGATTATACTAAGAATATGGTTATGATGTGAGTTATGTCCGCAAAAATTTGAACTTCAGTAATAATTATAAAAATATATTAACATTTCGTAAGCTTGCTGGTCGACATTGCTGACGCTTGTCTCCCAAACTGCGCGCTTGTACTACATTGTTAATATAATTATTACTGAAGTTCAAATTTTTGCTACTCTATTGTTGAGGGTGTTTTGGGTAAGTGACCCCAAAATCACCTTATTTATAAAGTAAAGTAATTCGTCTATCTTTTATTTCGATAAATTTTTCTTCTTTTAAGTTTTTTAGTTCTCTAAACATTGCGGATCTGTTTACGGCGATGTAATCAGCCAAATCTTTAAAGTGAAATGGTAGATAGATATTCCTAGAATGACTTTTTTTATGCTCAATTTCAAAGTATTCTAGTAGTTTTTCTCTTATCTGTTTCTTTTCAAGAATTCTCATTCTTTCATTTCTTTCTTTAAGTTTTGTGCTCATAATATCAAATAAGTTTCTGAAAAATATATTGAAATAAACGTGCCTTAAGTTTTTAGGATTTAGAAGTTTATAATAGTCTATTACTAAAACTTCGGTATCTTCTTTTGCAATAATTTGACAGTTTTCGTCATTGGTTGAAGATATGTTGCTTCCAAATACGCTATCTACTGTAAGGTCCTCCATAACTATTTCGTTCCCGTTGTATTCTATATAATTAATTTGTGCACTTCCACTTAAAATAATCCCTATAATATTATCATTTTTTAGGGTTGGTATAAGCTCTTGATTCTTATTAAATTTATATGTATGAGTCTCTAATAATTCAAATAATCTAGTAATTTGAGACTTCGAAATACCGTCAAATGGCTTGTTCATTTTTATCACCAAAAAGATTTTAACAAAAATTTTAAAAAGGTGCAAGTGCAACTTGTATATTATTTTGATTATATATAAAATTTAGAAAAATAACAAAGGAGGATTAAGAAATGAAAATCGTTAAAAGAGACGGACACATAGTAGACTATGATGCTGAAAAGATTAGAGTAGCAATAGGAAAAGCAAATTCTGAAGTAAGAGGAAAAGAAAAAATCACAAAAGAACAAATTGAAGAAATTATAAAATATATTGAAGATTTAAATAAGAAAAGAATTCTAGTTGAAGATATTCAAGATATTATTGAAGAGAAATTAATGGAATTTGATAAATATCAATTAGCCAAAACATATATAACATACAGATACACAAGAGAATTAGTAAGAAAAGCAAACACAACAGATCAATCAATTAAGGAATTAATTGAAGGAGAGAGTGAATATTGGAATAATGAAAATTCAAATAAAAATGCAACAGTTGTTACAACTCAAAGAGATTATTTAGCGGGAATAACAAGTACAGATATCACAAGAAGATTTTTATTACCTGAAGATGTTGTAAAAGCACATGACCAAGGAATTATACATTTTCATGATGCAGATTACTTTGCTCAAAATGCTTTACACAACTGTGAGTTAATAAACTTAGAGGATATGCTACAAAATGGTACAGTTATAAACGGCGTAATGATTGAAAAACCTCACAGATTTATAACAGCTGCAACAATAGCTACTCAAATTATTCTAGCTGTAACATCATCAAGCTATGGAGGAGCAACAATCTCTCTTACACATTTAGCCCCATTTGTTAAAGCAAGTTATGACAAATACTACAAAAAATATAAAGATGCTAATATGAAGGATGAAGTTTGTAAAAAATTAGCAGAACAAGATACAAGAAAAGAAGTTGAAGATGGCGTACAAACATTTAATTATCAAGTTAATTCAATGACAAACACAAACGGACAAGCTCCATTCCTATCAGTTTGTATGTATTTAGGTGAAACTGAAGAATATAAAGACGAATTAGCAATGATAATTGAAGAGTTCTTGAAACAAAGAATTCTAGGATTTAAAAATGAAAAAGGTGTTTACATTACACCAGCATTCCCAAAATTGTTATATATTTTGGAAGAAGACAATATTCATGAAAATAGCAAATACTGGTATTTAACGGAATTAGCAGCAAAATGTACTGCTAAGAGATTAGTTCCAGATTACATATCAGAAAAAGTTATGAAAGAACTTAAGAAAAATGAAAATGGAGAAGGAGACTGTTATCCATGTATGGGATGTAGATCTTTCTTAACACCTGACAGAATGATAAGCATTGGAAATATTGCAAAAGCTAAGAATTATAAAGAGGGTAAAGGAAAATATTATGGAAGATTCAACCAAGGTGTTGTTACAATCAATTTACCTGATGTTGCTTTATCATCTAAAAAAGATATTGATGCATTCTGGAAAATATTAGATGAAAGATTAGAATTATGTCATAAAGCATTGCAATTAAGACATAAGAGATTAAGCAATGTAACAAGTGATGTAGCTCCTATTTTATGGCAACATGGAGCTCTTGCAAGATTAGAAAAAGGTGAGTCAATACATGAATTATTACATCATGGATATTCAACAATTTCTTTAGGATATGCTGGATTATATGAATGTGTAAAATATATGACAGGACATTCACATACTGATAATGGAGACGGCAAAGAGTTAGGATTAGAAATAATGAATTACTTGAATGATGCTGCTAAAAAATGGAAAGCAGAAGAAGATATCGATTATTCAGTATATGGAACACCAATTGAGTCAGTTACATATAAATTTGCTAAATGCTTAAAAGAAAGATTTGGAACTGTTAAAGGAATAACAGACAGAAATTATATAACAAATTCATATCATGTTCCTGTATTTGAAGAAATTGATGCATTCTCTAAATTAAGCTTAGAAAGTGAATTCCAAAAATTGAGTCCTGGTGGAGCTATTTCTTATGTTGAAACACCAAACTTACAAGACAATATAGATGCTGTTATTGAAGTAATCAAATTTATCTATGATAATATCATGTACGCTGAATTAAATACAAAATCAGATTATTGTCAAAACTGCGGTTATACAGGAGAAATTTTAATCGATGATGATTTAGAATGGTATTGTCCACAATGTGGTAATAGAGACCATAATACATTAAATGTTGCAAGAAGAACTTGCGGATATATTGGAACAAATTTCTGGAACAAAGGAAGAACTCAAGAAATTAAAGAAAGAGTTTTACATATAGATAATAAGGCGGCGAAATAATATATGAGATATAACTTAATTAGAAAAATGGATATATCAAATGGCCCTGGAGTTAGAGTTTCTATTTTTATGCAAGGATGCGCATTCCATTGTAAAAACTGTTTCAATAGTGAAACATGGGATTTTAATGGTGGAAAAGAATTTACACAAGACACAATAAATGAAGTTTTGGATTTATGCAATCAAGGGCATATAAAAGGTTTGTCAATATTGGGTGGAGAACCACTTCACCCTCGAAATATTGAAGGTACAACAGCATTGGCAAAGGCATTCAAAGAAAAATATCCTGATAAAAGTTTGTGGATGTGGTCTGGTTTCAGATTTGACGAGGATTTGAAAGGAAAGGATGTTTTAAATTATGTTGATGTACTTGTAGATGGACAGTATAAGGATGAGTTGCATGATTTTACGCTTAAGTGGAGAGGTTCATCTAACCAAAGAGTAATTGATGTACAAAAGAGCCTTGCAAGTGGGCAGGTTGTTACAAAAGAGTAAGCTTTTTAGGAAAGTTAGCCGTCCGAGCCTGTGAATTATGTAGCTTTAAAAAATATATTAATACTCCGTTCGTTTGCTGGCGTTCGGATTTTGGGAGAAGACGTTAGGTGGGAGCGCCAAACTGCGCACTCTACTGCGTATTAATATATTTTTTAAAGCTACATAATTCACAGGCTCGGACTACTCTGAAGACATAGAGGGTCAGATGCGTTGAGAATTACAACTTTGTGGTTATATGTTTTTTTATAAACTAGTTGACTTTTTATGAAAAAGGCGTATAATATAGGTATAGTTTTAAAAACGAAAATGAGACAAAGTAGAATAAAAGCTGTCTGTAGAGAGGGTTGGTCATCGGCTGAAAGCCAATCTAGAAGAGCGTGTTTGAAAAACTACCTCATTGTTGCTAGGCCATAAACCTAGACGTAATACTTGCGTTAAAAGTTATTAATTAAGTAAAATTTAGGATGGAACCGTGTTATAAAAGTATAGCACTCCTATAAATACAAGAGTTACTCTGTATTTGTAGGAGTGCTTTTGCGTTAAGGTGTTTTTTGGGGTCACTTACCAAAATCACCGGGTGTTTTTGGTAAGTGACCCAAAAAACACCACCAAAAACTAAGTGATATGAAAAAAGGGGGAATTAAGCTATGATTAAAATTGAATTAAAAGATGGCTCAGTTAAAGAAGTAGAGTCAGGAATGAGTATTATTGAAATTGCAAAAAATATAAGTGAAGGATTAGCAAGAGTTGCTACAGCTGGAAAGGTAAATGAT
>OCVV012867274.1_pt1 | contig 12542 bp, 10 predicted proteins | sample 1539721 | NCBI WGS metagenome assembly OCVV01 (sample SAMN02144230, study PRJEB22623) | gut metagenome | biome: sheep rumen | host: Ovis aries | place: New Zealand | reverse complement strand
TTGAGCTCCTTTTGTTAGCTTTGTTGTGTGGTAACTTCATTCTAACAAACTCAACCGCTTTTTTCTATCCCCCAGTCTCACATCAATTGTAACGCTACAGCAACTGCAGCAAATAATCGCAGTTGCATTTTCAACCAAATCCTGTATAATAGAAGATGGTGGTTTATAAGGTTTCATAATCTTTCGGCTGCATTCGACAGGCAAACGCCAAGTCCATTTAGTGGGAAGCTTAAGAGCTTTTTGCCTATTGAAGAATTACGCCAATCCCCACGGTGGTTGCAAATAAATACTAACAAATAGAGGTTCCAATTATGCGCTTAGTGGACATCGCAGAGCATCAATACATTTCCCAACGGGAATTTGATTTGATGTTGAAGCAGCTTCTGCTGGACAGAGCCACAAAAAAGAATATTGTGTGGGCCACGCCGGGCTATGAAGCGCTGGGCGACGAATTTGCGTGCAGTCGAGAAATCCTTCCCCGCCATCTGCTGGGCGAGTATTCTTCCCTGATCCTCCCTCGGATCGCAAAGGAAGCGCAAACACAAGATTCCCGCACGCGGCAGCACGCCGAAGTCTTCACCCCGAGCTGGGTCTGCAACGCACAGAACAATCTGGTGGACGAGCAGTGGTTTGGCAGAGCCGGAGCGTTCAACATAGAAAAAGAGAAAGCGTGGGAATCAACGACGGAACCGATCCATTTCCAGGAAACCGGCTCCCGCACCTGGAAGAAATACGTTGACACCAAGCGGCTGGAGATCACCTGCGGCGAAGCTCCGTATTTAGTCAGCCGCTACGATACGGTCACCGGCGACGAGATTCCCATCGGCAGTCGGAGCGGGCTGCTGGACCGCAAGCTCCGGGTGGTGAACGAAAACACCGAGACGGAGCAGGAATGGAAAACCTGGGCGCTGCGGGCCTTCCAGTCTGTCTACGGCTATGAATTCCAGGGTGACAATCTGGTGCTGGCGAGAGAAAACCTGCTTCTGACCTATATCGAATACTATCTGGATCGCTTCCGGCGTTGGCCGGACGGGAAAACACTGATTACAATCGCCAGAGTGATTTCCTGGAACCTCTGGCAGATGGACGGGCTGAAATTCGTAGCCCCATACAGCTGCAAGACCACGGTGATCGAAGAATTCACCTTCTTCGGCAGCGTCCGGCATGAGGAGCCCTGTCCGGGCTGCAAATCCGGCGACAATCGGCTGCACAACGGCGTCTATTGCAGAATCTACGACTGGAGAAAAGACAACAGCCTGGAATTCCGCAGGCTGATGAAGGGAGGAAAGCTGTGATGGAGCATATCTATCTGGGCACCATGCAGTACAATCTGATCTATATTTACAGTATGCCCTATGAGGATCACAGCGGCCTGCTGAAGATCGGCATGACCAGCTTTCAGAGCGAATCCAGCTATCTGCAGCTGCCTCCCAACTGTGACGAGCTGAATATGTTTGCCCACAAACGCATCAAGGAGCAGACGCGCACAGGCCTGACCCAGTACACCCTGCACCATACGGAGCTGGCCCGGAAACAGGTCCGCCTGGCTGATGGAACGATTGAGAGCACGTCCTTCACGGACCATGACGTGCATATCGTCCTGGACAATTCCGGCTATTCGGTGCGCAAATTCCATGATACCAACCAGGACAGCGAGTGGTATCAGATCACCCTGGCCCCGGCCATTGCCGCCATCCGCGCGGTCAAAGAAGGCCGCGACGTTCTGACGCAGGCAGAAAAGGGCGAAGCGGTCCAAACCTCCCTGTTTGCGACGGCAGAACCGCAAGCCAAAGCAAAACCCAAGATCACCCTGCGCGAGGAGCAGCAGGAGTGTATCAACAAAACGAAGAAGGTCTTCAAATCCGGCGACCGGATGCTCTGGGACTGCAAGATGCGCTTCGGCAAGACCATCACGGCCTACTCCCTGGTGAAGCAGATGGGCTTCCAAAAGGTTTTGGTGGTGACCCACCGGCCTGCTGTGGTGGATGGCTGGCGCTCGGACTTTGATCTGATCTTCCCGGATGGCGACCGGGTCTTCCGTACCAAATCCAACATCAAGGCCGGGGACCGCTTCACCTCAGAAGACGCCGGCATCGACCGCGAAAACGACCGGATGCTCCGAAATCTGGTTGACAGCGGCAAACCCTTCGTTTACTTCGCGTCCATGCAGGACTTGCGCGGCTCCCAGCTGGTGGGCGGTCCTCACGATAAAAACCACGGCGTGTTTGCGCTGGATTGGGATCTGATCATCTATGATGAAGCCCACGAAGGCACCCAGACAGAGCTGGGCCTGGAGGTCCAGCAGCTGCTGGAGCAGCGCAGCGACGGCGGCACGCCCAAGAAGGTCCTGCAGCTCTCCGGCACACCCTACAATCTGCTGAACCAGTATGATACGGAAACCACCTATTCCTGGGACTACGTCAAAGAGCAGCGGAAGAAGCAGGAATGGGACGAAAAGCACCCCGGCGACCACAACCCCTACGCAGAGCTGCCGGAGCTGCGGATCTGCACCTTCGATCTGCGGGAAAAGCTGGCGACCTCCTACCGCTATGAGGACGAAAGCGTCGCCTTCAACTTCCGGGAGTTCTTCCGCACCTGGACCGGCGATCCGAAGCGGGACTTCCATGCCCTTCCCGCAGGCGCAAAGGTCGGAGACTTTGTCCACGAGGCCGACGTCAACGCATTTTTGGATCTGATCTCCGCCGACAGCGAGGACTCCAACTATCCCTTTGCCACCCCGGAATACCGGGAGATGTTCAAGCACACCTTCTGGATTCTCCCCGGCGTCAAGGAGGCCCGGGCCTTCAGTGCGCTCTTGCAGAAGCACCCGGTCTTCGGGAACTATCTGATTGCAAACGTGGCCGGAGAAGGCGACGAGGAGCAGCCCTATGACGACGCCTTGAAGCTGGTCCGGGAGGCCATAGACAACCCGGATCACAAGCCCACCATCACCCTCTCCTGCGGCAAGCTGACCACCGGCGTCACCGTCAAGCAGTGGACCGGCGTGATGCTGCTCTCCGGCTCCTCCAGCACCGGCGCTGCCGGTTATATGCAGACCGTCTTCCGCGTCCAGTCCGCCGGCAGTGTGGACGGAAAGCAGAAGAAGGTTTGCTATGCCTTCGACTTTGCCCCGGATCGGGCGCTGACCGTCCTCTCTGAGGTCCACAAGCTGAAAAAATCCGCTGTCGGCACCGACGACAACGGACGGATCGCGCTGGGTGAATTTTTGAACTTCTGCCCGGTGCTGGCTGAGGGCGACACCGGCATGGTGCCCTATGACGTGCCCAAGATGATGCGGCAGATCAAGCGCATCACCGTGGACGCGGCCGTCAAGAGCGGCTTTGACGATGAGAGCATCTACAAGGCCGACGCCGGCATCGTTATGGACTATGAAAAGGCGAAGCTCTTTGAGACCCTCAAGGCCAAGCTCTCCCCGCAGAAGAAGGCGGACAAGCAGAAGAAGGTCAAGATCAACGAACAGGGCCTGACCGACGAGCAGTATCAGAAGGCCCAGGACGCCAAGCGCAAGCCCAAAAAGGACCGCACCAAGGAAGAGCTGGAGGCCCTGGAAAAAGAGCGCCAGCAGAAAAAACAGCAGCAGGCCCTTTTCGCCCTGCTGCGCAACGTGTCCATCCGCCTGCCCCTGCTGATCTACGGCACCGCAAAGGATTTCGACGAATCCATCCGACTGGAGCAGTTTATTGATATCGTGGACGATGAATCCTGGAAGATCTTCATGCCGGAGGACGTGGACAAGTCCCTGTTCCGGAAGATGCTGGTCTTCTATGACCAGGACGTCATCGAAGGCGCCGGCCTGCGCATCCGCCGCATGGCCAAGGCAGCCGACGAAATGATGCCCACCCAGCGCATTTTGCGGATCGCGGAGATCTTCAGCTGCTTCCGCAATCCCGCCAAGGAAACCGTCCTGACCCCCTGGCGGGTGGTGAATATGCACCTGGGCGACACCATCGGCGGCTATAACTTCTACAAAGAGGGCTATCCCCAGAACGACGGCCTGCTGGAGGAGCCCCGGGTCATCGACCACGGCAAGGTCACCGAGGACGTCTTCCTGAATGAGCACGTCCGGGTTCTGGAGATGAACTCCAAATCCGGTCTCTACCCCCTCTATGTGGCCTACAGCATCTACCGCATCCTGATCTCCAAGCCGGAGACCGAGCTGACCCTGGCCGAGGCCAACGCCGTCTGGGACAAGGTGGTGACAGACCATCTGTTCGTCCTCTGCCAGACCAAGATGGCCGTGCAGATCACAAAGCGCACTCTGGTGGGCTATCGGAACGCCGACGTCAGCGCTGTTTTCCTCACGCACCTCTTAGATCGCATGGCAAATCAGGAGAGGCTGGTAAAAAAGCTTACAAATCCAAATACTTGGGGTAGAGAAGGTGATAGAATGAGATTTGACGCCGTAGTAGGGAATCCACCCTACCAAGAAGAAGGCATCGGAAGCAGAAAAGAACCCGTTTATCATATGTTCTATGATTTGGCTTATTCGCTTGCCCCCATTGTCAGTTTGATTACTCCAGGAAGATTTTTGTTCAATGCGGGACAAACTCCAAAAGAGTGGAATAAGAAAATGCTGACTGATGAGCACTTTAAGGTCGTTCAGTATTATCCAGATTCAACAGCAGTATTCCCAACCGTACTGATAAAGGGCGGAATTGCGGTCACGCTCAGAAACACAAAAGAAAAGTACGGGCAAATTCGGGAGTTCACTCAGCATAGTGAAATGAGATCCATAGTTGAAAAGGTCTCTCTCAAATCCCCCGAAACCGATAGGGTTAATAATATCATTGCCTCTCAAGGCTTGTTCCGCTTCTCTGAAACATTTTTCTCGACCTACCCAGCAAGTAAGGATTATATTGGAGCTGGCACAGGGAGTAAAATAGTGTCAAGCGTTATGGAGAAGATGCCATCGGTTTTCTTGAGCGAGGCCGATATTGGTTCAAACAAATCTCAGATCAGGCTTTTGGGGAGAGTTGACAACGAAAGAGCCTATCGATATGTTGATAGACGCTTTGTTGTTGAAAATGATTATATAGACTCATTCAAAGTATTTGTCCCTGAAGCAAACAATACTGGTATGTTTGGCGAAACACTTACAGCCCCTGTAGTGGGATTTCCTCTTGACGGAACCGCAGATACGTTTTTGTGCGTTGGTCCTTTTAAAACATTGAACTATTGCAACGCCTTTATCAAATATTTTACAACAAAATTCTTTAGGGCTCTGTTGGGGGTGAAGAAAGTCACGCAGCACAGTCCTCCTGGAGTATGGAAAATGATTCCCATGCAAGACTTTTCTGATGATTCAGATATCGACTGGGAAAAGTCAATTGCCGCTATAGACCAACAGCTCTACAAGAAATATGCGCTTTCAGATGATGAGATAGAATTCATAGAGGCCAACGTGCAACCCATGGACGAATAGAGAAAGAGATCTCACTGAATTAACATCTCAAATTGAACAGTGGTTGCCCGCGCCCAAAAGGATCGTGAGGATAGGTTCATCTTATACTATGTGTACGGCATATCCGATGACAACCAGCCCCGCCAGCTCACCTGGCTCCGCGAAAATGACCTCCTCCCCCGCAACCCCGACGGCTCCTTCGTCGACATCCCCTACGCCTACGACCTGCGCGCTGGCAGATACTCCCTTGATGCAAAGCTGTCTGATTATCTTGACTCGCAGGGATCTATATAATAGAATACCCAATATCATTTTAATTATCATGTGAATTATTATTGGAGGTATACCCGGATGTATATCAAAAGGATGGCAATTCATAATTTCAAAAGCATTGTGGATACAGAAATAGTTTTTTCGCCACTCACGATGGTTGTAGGTGCTAATGCCGCCGGAAAATCTAATCTGATCAATGTGTTTCGGTTTATTCAAAACATTATAGCTGAGGGTATTGATAGTGCTATAGCACTTCAGGGCGGCGTTCAGTATATAGCAAATGCAAATTTGCCTAAGGGAGAACCTGTTGTAATATCATTCACTATTGATCTAAAGAAAGAACATTGGATGCGACATTTACAAGCAAGAAAATATGCTTTGCGAGTGCATTCAATAGATTATAAGTTCATAATTCAGCCTAACAAACGTGGCCTTGGGTACCGAATTGCATATGATTATGTGTGCATGAAGTATCAATGCTTTGTATTTGACCCGACAGCAAAAAGAAGTGAGCAATATAAAAATATAAGGACAGTATACGAAATATCATTTGAAAGGAAAAAATCAAAATCGCGTGTGAAATTTACACGCGAATATCAGCCATCTGACATTGACCGCCAGTTTAAAGAAGAATTAGAAAATGATAATGCCTCCATTTTTTTCTCTCTCCTTGCAAATGAAGAAAAATCGGAGCTGATGTTAAATCATCTGGCGTTATTATTACCGCCTATTTTCTCGGAAAACACCTTTATAAGAGTGTTCGATTTTGATCCAAGAGAGCTTAAAAAGCCATCATCAATTGCTTCTGGTCGTTTCCTTGAGGAAAACGGCTCTAATCTTGCTGCAATTTTACAAACCATTCTAAGAAATAAAGAAAACAGTGACAAGTTGAAAACGCTCTTAAAAGCCTTTTTGCCATTTATTGAATCAGTTTCTGTGGAAAACAACCCCGATAAATCGGTTTCTTATAAAATAAGAGAGCGGTATAACGCCAAAACGTTCTATTCAAATTTTCTGTCCGATGGGACAGTTAGTATTTTAGCTATTATTCTGGCTCTTTATTTTGAGGAGCGTTCAAATATCATCATACTTGAAGAACCGGAACGTAATATACACCCGAAACTATTGTCTAGCCTCATTTCTTCCTTGGAGGATGTTGCAAATGAAAAGCAAGTAATCATTACTACGCATAATCCGGAAATGCTGAAGCACGCGGAGATCGCGAATGTGCGTTTTGTATCGAGGACAAATGACGGAAAAACGGTTGTCAGTGCTCCGTCTGAGAGCAATACTGTAAAACAATTTATGATAAATGATTTAGGACTCGACGATTTGTTCCTTCAAGGAATGTTAGGGGAATAATAATGCTATATGTTTTTGTCGAAGGCCCCGATGACCATAATTTCTTCGAGAAGCTGTTTGGTACGGCATGGGGAGAGCATCAAATAATAGAGTACGCATGTGAAAAGGATACCAAAATTGGAAGTTTTCTTAAATCAATCAATTCTGTTCCAGATTGGGATTATTTGTTCTTTTGCGATGAGGACGGAAAAGGTTTTGAGAATAAACGAGCGGAGCTTCATGCTAAGTATTCTGAATTGGATGAAGAAAAGCTGTTTATTGTTCAATATGAAATCGAAAGTTGGTATTATGCAGGTGTATGTAGGGAAGCTTGCATTAAACTGAAGATTCAATTCACACAAGGTGACACAAACCGGCTTACAAAAGAACAATTCAACGATAAGCTTTTGCGGCCAAGTGAACGGAAATATGTTATGGCAAGAATACTAGAGAACTATGATATGAGCCTTGCAGCAACTCGCAACAAATCATTTTCTAATTTTGTTTCTTCAATGAAAGAAGAGCCTGTCGCTGTTTCTTGAGTTTCAGGTAACAGCAAACTAAAACCCAATTGTATTGGCAGGCTCTCCACAAATAGTATATGTGCATTCTCATATTTTATGATACAATAGTTGCTAATTTGAGGGGAATCTAACCTGACAACAGTTGAATTGCAATACGGCGTAATCTTCGGCAAAGGCGACGGCAGCGACTGATTCCCGTGGGAAATCACCCTGACCGGCGCGGAGGAGGCCGCTTATCTGCGGGCGAAGAAGCTGTGGCTGGACCCGAACGATTGCCCGGAGCTGCAGGGCGTCCTGGCGGATGCCTATGAGGAAATCAAGGAACAGGAAACGCAGGCGATGATTGACTGCGGGGACGAGTACGCCATGGAGTGCACCGGCCAGATGGAAATGGACCCGGGCGAACTCAACGACCTGGTGGCAGACCGCGATCCCCGCGCCTTGGAATTCTTCGGCCTGACCGAAGCGGACGAGGACGAGTTGGAGGAATGGGATGCCCACGATCTGGATGAGCTGCCCCTGCGCTGCGATTTTGAGGAAGGCTTTGAGCCCTACAGCCCCTTCGACGAGGGCTGGATTCTGAATGTCCAATTCCCGATCCCCGGCGAAAGCAACGAAGAAGGGTATCTGGAAGAGCCCGAAGCACGCGAGACCCTGACCGAGCTGCTCCTAGCCGCTAACGGCGACTACTCCGTCGTAGACGATTACGTCTCCCGCTGCAGCGGCTATCTCCCCTGGGACAGTGACCTGGATCTCCAAGCCCTCGCCCTGGAAATCGCCGCCTCCCTCGGCCTGGACGATTTTGTCTTTTCCTGCCGCAACGAATCGCGTGTCGTTATACAATGGCTTGTTATTATGCTATTTCCCGGTTCTATGAGGTGCTCTATGGATGTATTTATGATTGGAAATGGGTTAGACTTCCGCATCTGATGGAAAGATTCCGATTGCCTTCATCATGTACTCTTCCAAGCGATCCAAATCTGCAGTCGCTTCTTTGTCGCCCGCCTTATGCTTTGGACCGATTACGTTGAGCAGCGCGAGAAAGCGTTCATTTTGAGTTGATACTTTTTGAATCATGCTGCTGCCCCGTTTCTGTTTTCCCTACGTCATCTACCAAAGTGATTATTCCATACCGGCAAAGATTTCACAAGAGAGGCTGAATAATGGATAAAAAGAATCGAAACGAATTGACAGGCGTTGAATGGTACTGTTGCCATGAAGATGAAGCAGAACGCTGGTTTGCATTGTATCTCTGGGAAATGCGGAAGCTGAAAACGCCGTATGCTAATATCTCCCAGGAGCAGAAAGAGGCCATTTATGCCGCAGCGAAGAGAGCCTTCGACGCTGGGGAAGAAGCTCCCGCATATCCGCCGGTGAAAAAACGCAGGATCAAAGAATACTCCCCTGAATTGCTCGACGAGTTGTTTGGCGCAGATCAAAAAGGCGATGGACCAGGCCCTGGAGCATCCGTGCTGAATTATAGGCGCGAAGCACGAAAGGTGCGGGAACTGTTCTTGCAGGAACGGTACTGCGCGGCATGCGGAAGAAGCTTTTCAGCAGAGGATTGCGAGCAAGCCCAAATATTTGAAGAATCTGATACTGACAGCTAACTGACAAATACTGAATTGTGACGTCCGCCACGTACACGCAATAGAATGCCTGTTTTCGTTATAATATCTGAAAAAACTGTGTATATGCCAAGTGATCAAAAGTGAGTAGTGTTTTTTATTGACATTACCATCTTAAAAAGGTTACTGTGTCTTCACAGTAACCTTTTTTTCTTATTCTTTCTATTGGACTCCTTCAATTACAAAGTCTTTCTTCCGCAGACATCACTTCCCTGCTTTTGAAGCTGAAAACAGAAAAAGGTTTGTCTAATTCTTCCATTTTCACTTTGCCATCCCAACATTTGAAAAGTTCAAAAAATCACTTGAATCACCTATTGAAAAGTTGTCTGGAAACGGCTATAATATAGTTGAAAAGTTTTCGTGAGGTGAGACACATGCTGAAACGAAAAATTGCAGACCTGATCGAGCAGCACCTGAAGTCCGGCTCTGAACGCATTTTGCTGATCGACGGCGCGCGCCAGGTCGGAAAGACATATATCATCCGCTACGTCGGAAAAAAGCTGTTTCCCAATTTCATTGAGATCAACATGCTGGAGGACTCCGTCGGCGAGAGGCTGTTTGAAAATGCGAAGACGGTAGATGATTTCTACCTTCGCGTCAGCGCGATCAAGGGCGAGCTGATGGGCAAGGCTGAGGATACGCTGATCTTCATTGACGAGATCCAGGCCTACCCCCATCTGCTGACCATGCTGAAATTCCTCCGGGATGATAACCGTTTTACGTACGTTGCCAGCGGCTCCCTGCTGGGCGTAACGCTGGCGCAGACGACCTCCATCCCCATCGGCAGCATCCGCAAGGTGCGCATGTTCCCGCTGGACTTCGAGGAATTTCTCTATGCCAACGGCATGAACGAGTTTGCCATTGCCGCCCTGCGCAAGAAGTTCGAGGCGCGGGAGTCGCTGGACGAGGCCATGCACGGAAAGATGACGGACTCCTTCAAGCGCTACCTTTTGGTAGGCGGATTGCCGGCGGCGGTTAATGCCTATTTGGAAACAAAGAATATTCAGGCCGTTCGCGAGATCCAGCGCGAGATTCACGAGTATTACGCCACCGACGCTTCCAAGTATGACGCAGAGCGCAAGCTGAAGATCCGCCGGATCTACGATCAGATCCCCTCGAATCTGGGGAACAAAAAGAAGCGCGTGGTTGCCCAGCGGATCGAGGGAAAGAAAGGCAGCACCTTTGCCAATTATGAAGATGAGTTCGAATACCTGATCAGCGCCGGGATTGCGCTGAACGTGCAGGCCATCTCCACGCCGACCTTCCCCTTGATCGAGTCCTCCGGCAAGAACCTGCTGAAGCTCTATTTGAACGACGTCGGTATTCTGACCTCCATCCTGTACGGCAGCAATATCCGCGCGATCCTGGAGGACGAGCGGAGCATCAACCTCGGCTCGGTCTATGAGAGCGTCGTCGCCAGCGAGCTCATCGCCCACGGATTCAATCTGTTCTATTACGATAACCGCAGCAAGGGCGAGGTGGATTACCTGATCGACGATTACGACAGCCTCTCCGCCGTCCCCATCGAGGTCAAGTCCGGCAAGGACTATACCATCCACAGCGCGCTGAATACCTTCGTAAAGAACGACGATTATCACGTGAAAAAGGCGTTCGTTCTGTCCAACGCCCGCGAGATCACGACGAACGGCAAGATCACGTATCTGCCGATTTATGACGTGATGTTTTTACAGAGCAATTCTTGATTTCCCATTTGGAAATTGATCCCCCAAATTAGTGCAGGTGAAAGCATATGACAGATAGAGAACTCAAAACCTTAAAAGACAACCTCTGGCATGCGGCGGATGTGCTGCGTTCCGGCGCGCATCTGGCGGCGAACAAATACGGTCAGCCGATCCTCGGCCTGATCTTCCTTCGCTACGCGGACATCCTGTTCAAGCAGCACAAGGATGAGATCGACGCGGAGTATACAAAGCGGCTTGGCACCCGCATGGAGAAAACGCGGAAGGAGATCGCGGTCGAGAAGTGCGGCTTCTTCCTCCCGGAGTGCGCCTACTATGACTTTATCAACGACGCGCCGGACACTGCTGAGAAGGCCGATCTGGTGAAAAAGGCCATGGAGGCCATCGAGAAGGAAAACCCGAAAATGGACAGTGTTCTCCCCAAGGAGGTCTACGCCCAGCTGGTGCCGGAGGAAGAGCCGGAGCTTCTGCCCAACATTGTCCGCATTTTCAAGGACATTCCCGAAAACTGCACCGTTGATATCTTCGGCGAGATCTATGAATACTTCCTCGGCAACTTCGCCCTGGCAGAGGGTAAGGACGGCGGGACCTTCTATACGCCGGCCACAGTCGTTCGCTACATGGTGGAGGTGCTGGACCCGCAGCCCGGCGAAAAAAAATATCAGCTTTTCAGGAGCTCAAAAACAAAGCAACGCAGAAGGCAAGCGAAATAAAAATGATTGTTACAGCGCTGAAAAAAAAAGAGTACGAAATGGTTGGTCCGGCGCTACTCAAGTATTATAATAAATTATCAAGATTTAATTCCAGCGATGGTATCCAACTAATCCAACAGAAGGAGGGCCTTTCGTTGGTTGATAATAAGGGCAAAAAATCGTGAATGTTTTAAGCAACGGACAAATCAGCGTTTTTCTCCTGGCCCATTTTTTCGCAGGTATTAGTGCGAGAAATGATCGCGAAAAGATAAAGGTGTTCTTTATTGATGATCTAACTTCCTGCATGGATGATGTGAATATGCTGGCGTTCATGGATTTATTAAAATATCAGTTGTCCGCAAGGGCAACCATTGAGCAATCGTTTTTCATTACTTGCGACAACAGTATCAGTAGGTTACTGAAGTATAATATGAGTGGCCGTGAGATTCAAGTTTGAAACAGACCAATAATCGAGGTGGCCCGAAAAAGAGTGCAACAAACTGACCGCAGGGTCTGCGGCAAAAACGATATAAGCAGCAGGTTTATCCGGATTCAGCAGCGACTTCGTCCTTGAAGATATAGCCTCTTTGACGAAGGAGCTCCAAGCCCTGAGATTTGGTAATCACCGTAGAATGCTCGGTAATTTTGTCGGCGAGATAGCCGGCGGGATTGTAAGGCTCAAGTTTTGAGAGAATGTTCCAGATAGCGGTCAGGAACATCTTGCAAATAGCGATAATCGCCTTCCTGTGCCCGCGACGAGCTTTCAACCTGCGGTAGCGTTCTTTGAATTCCGGGTGCTTGTCAGAATGAACGACTGCGTTTGCGACCTGAACCAGAAGCGGTTTCAGGTAGGTTCCAGTCCGAGAGATGCGGGTAGATTTCACCTTCCGGTTGCTCTGGTCGTTACGGGGGCAGCAGCCAGCCCATGCGACCAGATGCTTGGAAGAGCGAAACACGGACAT
>OCVV011351582.1_pt1 | contig 12543 bp, 11 predicted proteins | sample 1539721 | NCBI WGS metagenome assembly OCVV01 (sample SAMN02144230, study PRJEB22623) | gut metagenome | biome: sheep rumen | host: Ovis aries | place: New Zealand | reverse complement strand
CCACGCCGTGCTCATTGAAGTATTTCTCGGCGCGTTCCAGTTTCTCTGACGAGAGCGAGAGGGCGTGACCCCATTTGCTGTCGGCAAACTTATATATGATGGGACGCCCCAACCACAGCGAGAGGAAATAGTTGATATAGGCTCCCATCAGTGCTCCCAGTGTGCCGATAAGCACGATGAGCCACACCTTCATGGTGCTGCCGCCATCAGGTTCGGCGGCCACCAAGGCGGCGGGAGGTATGACGATTTCGGAAGGGAAGGGGATGAATGAGCTTTCCAGGGTCATCAGGGCACACACCAGTGTGTAGTTCATGTTGTCGATATATTTTTCGACAACCCAGCCCACCCATCCGTGGTAATGGCTTTTGGCATCGTCGAGTCCGTCGTCATGTTTCGTCGCGGACGGCTGCACGGCATCCTGACTCACCATGACGGCTTCGCTGTCGGTCATCTCTTGAGCAATGAAGGGCGCTTCCTCTTGCTCGAAGGCGGCAAGGGCGCTGTCGGTGGTCTGTGCTTGGAGGGCGGTGCTGCCGAGCGAGAGCATCATAAGGCTGCACAACGCCGTGGCTGTCAGCAGGGTCTTAATTGTTTTCATGGATTCTATGGGTTAGATTCTGTTGTGTCAGTTCGATAATGACTCTTGGCGGTGAGAGTCGATGATGTTCATCACATCGAGGTCGTCGCCCAGTTCGGGACAGTATTCCAGCAGCAGCTTCTCTCCGTTGGGGTCGTCGTAGATGCAGGCGCGTACGGCATTGTAGAGCATGTTGCGCATGCCGCAATGGTAATAGCAGAGCGCCAGTCTTTTGTTGAACTCTGTCACCATCTCGCAGTCGGGCAGCCCTTGCGAGAGGGCTTCGATGGCTTCCTGGTAGCGACCCTGCGATATGAGGAAATCGGCATAGGCTATCCATCCGTGTTCGAAGTCGCTGTAGTAGGGTATGGCGAGGTCGAAGATGCGTGATGCGTTGTCGGTGTCGCCGCTGTCGGCATAGATGAGGGCCAGTGTGGTGAGGTAGAGTGGCGACTCCATGTCGGTCTTGAGGGCTTTCTTGGCGGCGTCGATGGCGGCGCTATAGTCTTGCATCATGCTGTAGTTGAGCGAGAGGGCATGCCATGCTTCAGCATAGCAGGGGTCTTCTTTCAATGCCTTGAGGTAGTATATGTTGGAGACAACCAGGTTGTTGTCCTGCTTCATGATGTCGGCGATGCGGAACAAGACGTAGGCCTTGTCTTCGGCATAGTCGAGACTTTCTTGAAGAATGGACGAGGCTTTGTAGTATTGGCCTAAGGCACAGTAGCATACGGAGAGTTGCAGGTAGGCGAAATAGTAGGTTGTGTCGATGGCGAGGGCGTATTGGTAGGCATCGATGGCTTTTTCATAGAGCTGCACAGAGAGGTAGCCTTCGCCGAGGCAGAACCACGCCACCTTGGAGTAAGGATGTTCTTTTACGAAATGGTCGTAGAAGGATATCCAGCGGTCGTTGAGGCCGTCGTCTTCATAGCAGTTGGCCAGTTCGTAGAGTGCATGTTCGTCGTTGGGGTTCTCTTTGAGGGCTTTGCGGTAATAGTTGCGGGCTTGGGCAAACTGGCTCATGACGGCATATTCGTCGGCGATATTGCTGAAGATGAGGCCCAACTCGTAGCCGTCCTGGGCGGCCTGGAGGTAGCATTGTATGGCTTTGCGCGGTTGGTCGAGGGCGCTGTGCACGACGCCGAGGGCGTAGAGCACGTCGGTGTTGTCGGGCTCCATCTCTTCCAGCTGGTTGAGCAGCGCAAGGGCTTCTTTGTAGCGCTCTTTGAAGCAAAGCAGGTGCACGCGACGCAGTCGTATCTCGTTGGAGGCGGGAAAGAGCGACTCGCCGTAGCGAACCGATTTCTCGAGCATGTCGCCGTCGGCGGTGTCGAGGTAGAAATCGATGATGGTTTCCATCTGGTCGACATCAAAGTAGCGACTGTCGCCATGGCGTTCCATGGATTCGAAGTCGAGCACCAGATGCTTCACGTCTTCTTGGTAGTTTTTGAAACGGTCTGAATTCATTGTTGTTATTGCAAAACAATATGTTCCACCGACTTAGGCGTTACCATGGCGGTGGGCTACAGATACAAAGGTACGATTATTTTCGTAAGTTGCAGTGCTATGCTACGATATTTTGTTAGGAGGGTTATCAACAAGTGTCGTCGGCGGTTTGGAGACCCAGGAGGGGCGGTCAGTCTTGCAGCAGGGCTTCTAAGGCCAGCGCATAGCCTTCCAGGCCGAGACCGGCGATGATGCCTCTGCAGGCGGGTGTAATGAGGGAGTGGTGCCGGTAGTCTTCGCGTGCGAAGATGTTGCTGATGTGTACCTCGACGGCAGGACATGTGACGGCCTTGAGGGCGTCGTGGATGGCCACGGAAGTGTGGCTGTAGCCGCCGGCATTGAGGATGATGCCGTCGGCCGAGAACCCTACGGCTTGGATGCGGTTGATGAGCTCTCCCTCGACGTTGCTTTGGTAGAATCCAATATGCACTTCGGGGTAGCGACGGCGCAGCTTGTCGAGGTACTGGTCAAAGGTCGTCGAGCCATAGATGTCTTGCTCGCGCCGGCCTGTGAGGTTGAGGTTGGGTCCGTTGATGATTTCTATCTGTTTAGCCATGTTTTTTTGTGATGCAATTATTTTGCAAATTTACACAAAAATACCCAATGAGAGGTTTTTATTGTGCCAAGTTTGTAATAGGGCGGGGTGTTCTTGTTGACAATCAGCGGGGTGTGCGCTTTGCGCATCGCTGTGTGGCGGTGCTTGTGTTGTGGCGAAAAGAAAAGCCGTCCCGATGAGGGGCGGCTTTTTCTTTTGTCGCGATTGCTGTGGTTGCGGAGCAACGGTGGCAATCGGCTGTGGATGTCAGATTAGATGATACCCTGAGCGAGCATAGCTTTGGCAACGCGCATGAAACCGGCGATGTTGGCACCCTTGACGTAGTTGATGCTACCGTCAGCCTGTTTGCCGTATTCGACGCACATGTCATAGATGTCGTTCATGATCTTGTGCAGTTTCTGGTCAACCTCAGGAGCGGTCCAGTTGATGTGACCAGCGTTCTGGCAGATTTCGAGGCCAGAGGTGGCGACACCACCAGCGTTGACAGCCTTACCGGGGCCGAAGGGGATCTTGGCACCCTGGATGGCAGCGATAGCGCCGGGCTGGCAGCCCATGTTGGAGACTTCAGCGACGTATTTCACGCCGTTAGCGATAAGTTCTTTGGCATCCTCTTCAGCCATTTCGTTCTGGAAGGCGCAGGGGCATGCGATGTCGCACTTGACGCTCCAAGCTTTCTTACCAGCGGTGAATTTGGCTTTGCCGGGGAATTTGTCGGCCATATCCTGAACCTTGTTGCGGTTGGAGGCACGCATTTCGAGCATGTAGTCGATCATCTCTTTGGTGATGCCGTCAGCGATTTCGCAGACACCGTCGGGACCGGAGATGGCGACGACCTTAGCGCCGAGCTCGGTAGCCTTGGTGGCAGCACCCCAAGCCACGTTGCCGAAGCCAGAGAGGGCGATACGTTTGCCTTCGAGTTTGTCGCCTTTTTCTTTCACCATGCGCTCGACATAGTAGATAGCGCCGAAACCGGTAGCTTCGGGACGGATGAGGGAACCACCCCAGCCGTAGCTCTTGCCGGTGAGAGCACCAGTGGAGTGCTCGCGGGCGATTTTCTTGTAAGCACCGTAGAGGTAGCCGATTTCACGACCGCCAACGCCTACGTCACCAGCGGGGCTGTCCTGATCGGGACCGATGTTGCGCCACAGCTCATACATGAAGGCCTGGCAGAAGCGCATGATTTCTTCGTCGGTCTTTCCAACGGGGTCGAAATCAGCACCACCCTTACCACCGCCGAGAGGCAGGTTGGTGAGGCTGTTCTTGAAGATCTGCTCGAAACCTAAGAATTTCAGCATGGAAACGTTCACCTTGGGGTGGAAGCGGAGACCGCCTTTGTATGCACCGAGGGCGGCATTGTACTGCACGCGGTAGCCGAGGTTGGTCTGGACTTCGCCGTTGCGGTCAACCCAAGTCACGCGGAAGGTGAAGATACGGTCGGGTTCAACAAGACGCTCGACGATCTTTGCCTTTTCGAATTCAGGATGCTGGTTGTAGACTTCTTCGATAGATTCAAGAACCTCGCGGACAGCCTGCAAGTACTCGTTTTCACCCGGATGTTTGGCTTCCAGGTTTGCCATAATTTTGTTTACTTCCATGATATTTAATGATTTGTATTAAAATTTGATTTTGAATTGAGAAAACAAATGTACTACATTTTCTTTAATCGCAAAAAGTTTTTTTGATATTTTTTGCGATTTAGAATGTATAACATTGATGCACAAAGTCGGAGAGGCGTTGTTTTACGTAGTCGCGGTCTTCGATGAAAGACATGTGTGCCACGTGGTCGAGGATGAGCACTTCGGCGCGTTTGGGGAGCAGGGCTTGCGACAGGCCTACTTCGACAGGAATGCGGGGGTCGTTTTTACCATAGACGAAAAGCACGGGACGCTCGATGGCGGCGAGCACGTGGACGCGCGAGTTGCGCACCTTCATGCCCCGCTGGGCGGCGATGATGCCTTCCTCGCGAGTTTCAAGGCATTGGTCGCGAAGCTCTTTGATGTCTTGCATCATGGTGGTGCGTTTGGTGTCGTCGAAAAGGTTGGTGATGAAGTCCACAATGAAACCGGCGCGGTTGAGGTGCACCTGTCGGCACACTTCGTCGCGGCGCGCCCGTGTTTCGCCACTGTCGGCCATGGCATGGGAATGGAGCAGGGCGAGGCCTTTGAGCATGTAGCCGTAGCGGTCGGCGAAGGCAAGGGCGACATAGCCGCCCAGCGAATGGCCGGCCATCACGCAGCGTTCCACGCCGCAGGCATCGAGAACGGCTTTGACGGCGTTGGCCATAAAGTCCATGGTGTGGACGTCGGAATAGGTGGCGCTGTAGCCGTGGCCGGGAAGGTCGATGGTGATGACGCGCAATGAGCGCATATAGGTGAGTGTGAACGAACACCAAACATTCAGATTTTGAAGAAAACCATGAAGCAAAACGACAGTCTGTTCATTCTCTCTGCCGTCATCGCGATAGTGGATTTCTTTGCCTTCGAAGATTATTGTCTTGTGTTTTTCCATTGCCTGCAATTGTTTGTGACATAATGTGATAAGTGCTTTTCCTTTCTTGGCGTTGCATGAGGGGAAAATTGCCGTCAGGGCTGCTTGGCTGACGGCGCTGAGGCACTTTTTTCAGGCTACAAAAGTAGTTTAAATATTTTTAACAGCAGGCGTTGTGGGGAAAAAGAAATCCGCAGGTGATTGTTAGTAACTTGCTTGTCGGGAGGCGGCTGAACCGTTGATGAGGCTGCGGAGTGTTTCGTCGAAGCGGTCGCTATCGATTATGGAGACGGCGATGGGTATGAAGAAGATGGGGAGGTCCTGCAAGGCTGACCGGCAGTCGGGGTTGAGTAGTCGCATGGCGTCTTTTTCGGTGGTCACAATGACTTTGGATTTTTCTTCCATGGAGCTGAAAGCCTTGCGTATATGCTGGCAGTCGCTCTGGGTGAAGGTGTGGTGGTCGGGGAAGGGCATGGCGACGACGGTGCATTGTTTCTCAAGGTGATGCTTGAGGGGTGCGGGATGCGCAATGCCGGTGACGAGGAGCACCTCTTTGACGGGCTGCCAGGGGCTGCCGTCGTAGAGCGGGACGGGAGGCTGATAGTCGATTTGTGAGAAGAAGAGTTGCTGGTTGTCGTGCAGCTTCAGCCGGCGCTGGTATTGGGTGCGTTTGGCGAGGCTGAGCATCGGGGGGCATTTGGTGACTACTATGATGTCGGCACGACGGCTGCCGCTGCGAAGCTCGCGCAGGTTGCCGAAGGGGAGAATACGGTCGTTGAAATAGGGGTCGCCATATTCGGTGAGGAGTATCTGCACGTCGGGGTGGGTGCTGCGGTGTTGGTAGACGTCGTCGAGCAGCACGAGACTTGGCGGCAGCGGCATCTGCGACAAGCGTCGTACGCCCTCGTTGCGGTCTTCGCACACCGCCACGGTGAGGGTGGGGAATTTGCGTGCCATCATGGATGGCTCGTCGCCAATCTGGGCTGCCGTGCTTTCGCCGTTGGCGAGAAGGAAGCCTTGCGTCGTGCGACCGTAGCCGCGGCTGAGCAGTGCCACATGGCGGTCGGCAAAGCGACGGATGAGGTATTCGGTGTGGGGCGTCTTGCCGGTGCCGCCCATGCGCAGGTTGCCGATGCCTATGGTGGGTATCGCTGGTCGAGCCGAGCGCTTCAGTCCGCAGTCATACATCCAGTTGCGTATGGCCACAATGATGGCGTACCACATCGTCAGGGGCCATAATAGTAAGCAGACTATGAGTCGCGCGGTTTTCATCTTACATCGGGATATAGCAGGTATTTCTTTCTGGTTTCCTTGTATTGCGACAGGGCGGGTTCCCAGCTGGCGCGGATCTGCTCTTCGGTGAATCCTTGCTTCAGCTGTTTGCGTAGCTGGTCGGTGCCGGCGAGCAGTTCAAAAGAGTTGGTGTTTTTGAAGAAGGTGTCGTGCGGGGTGAGGGTGTAGGCCCATATCAGCCATCCCAGGTCGAGACGTGCCGGAGTTTTGGCGTTTCGGAGGTCGAAACCACTGCAGCGTTGCCCGTTGAAGGGAGGGTTCTCGCTGACGCCTTTGATAGGGTGGGGGGTGAAGCGGATAGGAGGCACCTTGTTGTCGCCGTTGGTGAAGGTGGAGGTGTGGCACTCGATTGTGAATTGGGGGCTGCCGATGATTTCGAAAGGTGTGTCGGTGCCGCGTCCCACGCTGATGTTGGTGCCCTCGAAGAGGCACAGAGAGGGGTAGAGGGCAATGGACTGCGGCGTCTGCAGGTTGGGTGATGGCGGTACGGGCAGCACGTAGCTGCTGTCGCGGCGATAGTTGAGCATCGGGACAACCGTGAGGTTGCACTGCCGGCCTTCCTTGAGCCATCGTTCTCCGTTGATCATGGTGGCGTATTCGCCAATGGTCAACCCGTAGACGATAGGCACGGGGTGCATGCCGATGAAGGACTTGTATTTGGGGTCGAGCACGGGGCCGTCGACGTAGTGGCAGTTGGGGTTGGGCCGGTCGAGGACGACGCACGGCACGCCGTTCTCGGCGCAGGCCTCCATGACGTAGTGGAGCGTGGAGATGTAGGTGTAGAAACGGCATCCCACATCCTGTAGGTCGAAAATGACGCAACCTACGCCTTTCATCTGCTCGGCAGTGGGCTTCTTGTTCTTGCCGTAGAGCGAGATAATGGGCAGGCCCGTGCGGGGATCCTTGCCGTTGGCGATGGTGGCGCCGGCTTCGGCGTTGCCACGGAAACCGTGTTCGGGACAAAAGATTTTGACGATGTGCAGTCCGCAGGCTCTCAGGGTGTCGACCAGATGGGTTGTGCCTGTCAGCGACGACTGGTTGCCTACAACGGCGATGTTGGTGTTAGGGTTGCGGAGTCGCTTGATGTGGTCGGCTTCTTCGGCCGTTGGACGGGTGAGCATGCGCACCAGGTTGTCGGCCCCGGTGTATAACCTTTGGTTTTCGGAGGCGACCACCGATACCGACTGGGTGTTTTCTTCCGACGGTTGTGCCTGACATGCCACGGGTATTTGCAACAATGTTGCAATACAGCATATCAGTATGGTTTTGAAAGGCTTCATGGCGTTGGATGCTTTACTGTTTGCCCGTGTGTCCGAATCCGCCGGCACCACGTTCGGTGTCGGTGAGCGCTTCGACTTGTATGATTTCGGCCTGTTCGTGACGTGCGATGACCATTTGGGCTATGCGTTCTCCGTCGTTGATGACGAAGTCTTCGTTGCCGAGGTTGATGAGGATGACGCATATCTCGCCGCGATAGTCGGCGTCGATGGTGCCGGGACTGTTGAGGACGGTGATGCCCTTCTTGAGTGCCAATCCGCTGCGGGGCCGCACCTGCGCCTCGTAGCCCGCCGGCAGCTCTATGAAGAGGCCTGTCTTGACAAGCGTGCGTTCCATCGGTTTCAATGTTATCGGCTCTTCGGGGAGGAAGGCTCTGAGGTCCATGCCGGCCGACTGTGCTGTTTCATATTTTGGCAGTGCGTGGTGGCTGCGGTTGATTATCTTTATTTGCATAGTCTTGTTTTTTGCGTGTATAACAACAACGGACATTCGCTTGTTTTATTGTGATTTTTCTGCGACAAAGTGTGGGAGTGACGCTATAAAACAAAAGAGGCCGTCAGCTGGCGGCCTCTGATTCTTTCTATATGTATTGGGTGGAATTTACTTTTTGACGAGCACCTCGTCGATCATGCCGTAGTTTTTGGCTTCTTCGGCGGTGAACCAGTGGTCGCGGTCGCTGTCTTTCTCCACTTGTTCGAAGGTCTGGCCGCTGTGGTCGGCGATGATCTCGTAGAGCTCTTTCTTGAGTTTCTGGATCTCGCGGACGGTGATTTCCATGTCGGAAGCCTGACCTTCGGCGCCACCCATGGGCTGGTGTATCATGACGCGGGCGTGGGGCAGGGCGGAGCGCATGCCTTTCTCGCCGGCGCAGAGGAGTACGCTGGCCATCGAGGCGGCGAGGCCGGTGCAGATGGTGGCGATTTTGGGGCTGATGAGCTGCATGGTGTCGTAGATGCCGAGGCCGGCGTAGACGGAGCCTCCCGGCGAGTTGAGGTAGATGGAGATATCTTTCTGGCTGTCGACGGACTCCAGGAAGAGGAGCTGTGCCTGAATGACGTTGGCGGTGTAGTCGTCGATGGCGGTGCCAAGGAAGATGATGCGGTCCATCATCAGGCGGCTGAAGACATCCATCTGCGTCATGTTGAGCTGGCGTTCCTCGATGATGTAGGGTGTCAGTGAGTCGGTGACGAGCGGGGAAGCCATGGCGCTGCGGTTGATGGCTGAGGTGTATTTGCTGTAGGTGGTGCTGCTGATGCCACAGTGGCGTGTGGCAAATTTTTCGAATTCGGTCATATTATTGTTTTTATTTGTTTTTCGGATTGATGTGTGTTTGTTGCTTTTTCCGGTTAATGGTTTTCCCCGGTTATTGTTTTTCCCCGGTTAATGGTTTTCCCCGTTTTTTCCCAGCAGGTCGGGACGTCGTTGGCGTGTGCGTTGCAGGGCTTGCTCGTAGCGCCACTGTTCTATCTTGGCGTGGTTGCCGCTGAGCAGTATGTCAGGTACCCGCCAGCCGCGGAATTCGGCAGGGCGTGTGTATTCCGGCGGGGCAAGGAGACCGTCCTGGAAGGAGTCTTCGAGCGCCGACTGTTCGTCGCCGATGACGCCAGGCAGGAGTCTGACGACGGCGTCGCAGATGACGGCTGCTGCCAGTTCGCCACCAGTGAGGACGTAGTCGCCGATGGATATTTCACGTGTGATGAAGTGCTCGCGCAGACGTTCGTCGACGCCTTTGTAGTGCCCGCAGAGAATGATGAGGTTCTCTTTGAGCGAGAGGGCGTTGGCCATGGGCTGGGAGAACTGTTCGCCGTCGGGGGCGGTATAGATGACGTCGTCGTAATGGCGCTGGGACTGCAGCTTTTCGATGCAGTTGGCCAGAGGTTCTATGGCCATCACCATGCCGGCATTGCCGCCATAGGGGTAGTCGTCGACGCTGCCATAGCGCGAGAGGGAGTAGTCGTGGAGGTTATGGAAATGGACTTCCACGAGCCCTTTTTTGCGGGCGCGTGAGATGATGGACTCATCGAAGAACATGTTCATCATGTTCGGGAAGAGGGTGAGGATGTCGAGGCGCATTAGCGGACGCGTATTTTCTGACCTATCTGAAGGACTTTGGTTTCTTTGATGCCGTTGAGTTTGCAGAGCTTTTTGATGGTGGTGCCGTTGCGGGCGGCAATCTTGCTCAGGGTGTCGCCACTGCGCACTTTATAGTATTTGGCGGCGGTAGTGGCTTTCTTCTTGGCTTGCGGAGGTGGCGGTGTGGGTTTGGCGTTGGGGTCGCGAGGCTGGTTCTGCGCCAATGTGGTGCTGTTGTTGGCGGCAGTGCCGGCTTTGTGGTTGACGCTTTTCAGTCTGGAGAGGTCCGGCGAGCTGTGCGAGCTGCCCGTCTTTACGAAGTAGGAGGGGGTGAGGACGATTTCGTCGCTGAGCAGTTTGTGGTTGACGCAGTCGAGGAGGTATTCGGGGTTCATGGCCTTGCCCATGTAGCGTATTTCGAGGTGGAGGTGGCTTCCGAAGGAGCGTCCCGTGTTGCCGCAGAGGCCTATGACGGTGCCGGCACGCACGGTGTCGCCAGGTGTGACGTCGCGTTGTGAGAGGTGGGCGTAGTAGGTTTCAAGACCATTGAAATGGCGCACGACGACGAGGTTGCCGTATGAGTTGTTCCATTTGGAGATGCGGACGATGCCGTCGAAGCAGGCATAGACGGGTTCGCCGGTGGGCATGGCGAGGTCCACGCCGTAGTGCCAGCGGCGTTTGCGGGCTCCGAAGTGCGACGAGAGGCGTGAGATGTCGCGGGTGGGGAAACAGAACTTGCGGTTCTTGGAAGGGTCGGTGAGGTGGATGTTTACGGCATCGGGGAGCTCCTCTTTGCTGGCATAGTGGATGACTTCGAAGTCCATGGTGGCGTAGAGGATGTCGAATTCGCTTTCCACGCCTTCGCCCATTTGCTCGGGGCGATACATCTGGTTGGCTTGTATCAGCTCTTCGTCGTCATCGTCCTCAGGAAGGGCCAGAGGATTTGTGGCAGTTGGGGTGGTGGCGTTGTCTTTCTGGTCTATCACGGCGTTTTGGTATTCGTCGTCTTCGTCTTGGTATATGACATCCAGCTTGTTGACATTGACCACTTTTTTAGTCTCTTTGTTGTTCTGCGCCGTGGTCAGCAGGGGCAGTGCCGAGAAAAGAATAAGAAGGCAGCTATATGTTATTTTTTTCATTAGGAGAATGTGTGAATTAATGATGACGGCCCTGTAGCGGGAAAGAAGAAAGAGTGTCACAGAGTGGTGCTACACTGGCTTATACGATATAAGTTTTTCTTTAACAGAAAAAGTGTTTCTTTATTGTGTCTGTCGTGTTTTTTTGGATTTTTTAAGGTCTGCAGCGCTTGGCGCAGCAACGATAAGGAAAAGAAAAATTTGTACAGTATGAATAATTTATGTACTTTTGCACCTCTTTTAGCAAGCATCATTATGGAATCATTCATGCAAAACATCGGAGGTTGGATGGTCGAGGCCATCAAGGCTGTCAACGGTTGGGTGTGGAGCCCTCTGCTTGTGGGTTTGTGTCTGTTGTCGGGACTGTATTTCTCGCTGCGCACGCGCTTTGTCCAGGTGCGCCGTTTTGGCGAAATGGTGCGGCTGCTGTTCAGCAACGACAGCAGCCAGAAGACGGGTATCACCTCTTTTCAGGCTTTTGCTATGGCGCTGTCGGGCCGTGTGGGAACGGGCAACATCGTGGGCGTCGCCACCGCCATCGGATTCGGAGGCCCGGGTGCCATAGTGTGGATGTGGGTCATAGCCTTCTTCGGTGCCGGAAGTGCATTCGTGGAAGCCACCTTGGCGCAGATTTTCAAGGAGAACCACCATGGCGAGTTCCGCGGCGGTCCGGCTTACTATATAGAAAAGGGCTTGCGCAGTCCTTTGTTGGCAATGGTTTTTGCCACCCTTGCCGCTGTGGCTTGTGGTGTCCTTCTGCCTCCGGTGCAATGCAATGGTATCGCGCTGTCGTTCGAGCGCACCTTCCATGTCGATGCGTGGATAGTGGGTCTGGCTGTGGCCTTACTGATAGGCCTTGTCATCATCGGTGGCGTCAAGCGCATAGCCAACGTGGCTCAGATTGTGGCTCCCTTTATGGCGATGCTCTACATCGTGCTGTCGCTGGTGGTCCTGGTGGTCCACTACCGTGTGGTTCCGGGTGTCTTTATGGATATGCTGCGTGGTGCTGTGGGTATCAATTCTGTGGGTGGTGCCTTGATAGGCAGCACCATAGCATGGGGCGTGAAGCGTGGCATCTATTCCAATGAGGCGGGTCAGGGTACCGGCCCTATCGTTGCTGCTGCCGCCAAGGTGAGTCACCCCGTGAAGCAGGGTTTAGTGCAGGCTTTCTCGGTCTATATCGACACGTTGCTGGTTTGTACGGCTACGGCGCTGATGATTTTGGCGTGCAAAACCTACAATATCATCGACAGTGTGCAGCATGTGGGTGGCGTTGCCGAGGTGAGTTACTTGTTGCAGAATCCCGGTGCGCCAGAGGGCGAGCCGGGGGTGTTCTACACTTCCAATGCTCTTGGCACGGTCATCGGCAACCGCTTGGGCGACATGGTGATATCTGTGGCACTGTTTTTCTTTGCGTTCACCACCATTATGGCGTACTATTATTATGCCGAAACCAACCTGATCTATATCTTCAGCCGCGTGCGTCGCCGCCGGCTGCGCAGATTGTCGAAGATGGTGCAGGCCGAGCGCGTTGCTACGGGTCCCAAACCCAGCGCTGAGGGTGCGCGGTGGCTTAAAGAAGAGGAAACTATGCTGCAGGATGCAGAACAGCGTTATGAGGAAGCCGACCTTCATTT
>OCVV012849015.1_pt1 | contig 12547 bp, 15 predicted proteins | sample 1539721 | NCBI WGS metagenome assembly OCVV01 (sample SAMN02144230, study PRJEB22623) | gut metagenome | biome: sheep rumen | host: Ovis aries | place: New Zealand | reverse complement strand
AAGGAGAAAAAATGAAGAATCAGGAGATTATTGCAGCCGCTGCGGTAAGCGCGGGCGTCCTTACACAGCAGGAAGCCGACGGTTTGATGTCCGCCGGTGCGGACATCCCCTTCCATACCGCGCAGGGTTGGAAAATGAAAGGGGAGTACAAAGTACGTGAAGGAGAGCAGGGGACAGAAGTCAAGATCTGGAAGAAGAAGGACGGGGGTGGCTTCTACCTTGCAAAAGCGTTTTTGTACAGCCGAAATCAGGTCGAAGTAATTGCACAGAACTAATGATAAGGATTTATTCCACGTCCGGTTGACACAGGTCCCCGACGCGTGTGGTGAAGGGCAGGAGGACAGCCCGTTAAAAAGGCCAGGACATGGCCGGAGAGAGGCTGCCCCGCCTGTGCATACCACACGCGTCCCCCGCGTCAACCGGCTTTCGCGGCATAAAGGAGGGTAAAAATGGATGATTATATGCTTAAGAGAGTAGCAGTGAGACTGGTAGATGAGCAGCTGCTGTACAGCAAAGAGCCGATGGACTGCCCGGAGGCAGCCATCCGTGCCATGAGCAGTTTCCTTAAAGACATGGACCGGGAGATCTTTTGTGTCGTCAATTTGCAGGAAGACCTGCGCCCGATCAACATGGAGACCGTCTCGGTCGGCGTGCTGAACGGGGCGCTGGTCCATCCGCGAGAGGTGATGAAAAGCGCGATCCTGAGCAACGCGGCGTCGATCATGCTGGTCCACAACCATCCGTCCGGACATCTGGTGCCGTCCAGTGAGGACATAGCGGTGACGGAAAGGCTGCAGGACGCCGGCCAGATCATCGGGATCAAGGTGGTCGACCACATTATTACCGGGCGGGAGAGCGGCCGGTATTTTTCGTTTCAGGAAAGCGGGATGCTACGGGACAGCCCGTCGCAGCTGGATCTGGATTTTGCAGCCGAAGATTGAAGGAAAGGGGGAAACAGTAATGGATGTATATGGAATGGTGACACAGCGGATCATCGACCAGCTTGAGAGGGGACAAATTCCATGGAAAAAGCCCTGGGCGAGCTGCCTAGAAGGGACATTTAATCGTATAAGCAGAAAGCCATACTCCCTGCTCAATCAGCTGTTGCTGATCCACAGCGGGGAGTATGCTACTTTTAGGCAGTGGGACCAGATTGGTGGAAGAGTGCGGAAAGGCGAGAAAGCCGAATTTGTCGTATTCTGGAAGCTGAAGGAAGTCGAGGAAAGGACAGATTCTGGAGAGATCCGGGTCCAGACGGTCCCGATCCTCCGGTACTATAATGTATTTCACATCTCTCAGGTCGAAAATGTACTTCCACTGCAGCTGACAAAGGAGTTTGATACGGATCCGATCGAACGGGCAGAAGAGCTGCTCCACGGATACACAGAAAGGGAGGGAATCAGGCTGACGATTGGAAGATCTGACAAGGCTTTTTACAGGCCGTCCGACGACAGTATTACACTTCCGAATTTGTCTCAATTCGAAAAAGCGGAGGAATTCTACTCGACAGCGTTTCACGAGTGCGGCCACTCAACAATGAAAAAGAGCAGGTGTGACAGGGAAGCAGAGAACCGGTATACCTTTTTTGGTAGTGAAGAGTACAGCAAAGAGGAGCTGGTCGCGGAGATAACGAGCGCTGCGGTCCTGCACAGCATTGGAATTGAAACGCCGGAAACATTCCGGAACAGCTGTGCTTATGTACAGAGCTGGATCCGAGCACTGAAGAATGATAAGCGATTCATTGTCAGCGCGTCAGGAAAGGCTGAGAAGGCGGTGCGGTATATATTGGGAATGGCATAAAAAATTGATTAACAAAATGGGAAGCGATGTAGAAAATCAAGAAAAAGAGTAACTCTTGAAAATGTGTTATTGTTTATTTGCAAAGTAAAAAGGCATGAGGAATTTATTTTCACATGCCTTTTTAGTAAGAATACGATGTCAAGGATTTGCTTTTTTTATTCGCGCATAATATAATAGATAAATAATCTATTATATTATGTGAGGAAATAAAAGTGAGCAGATATGTGATTATGTCGGATCTAAAAGAGAAGCTCGAAGCTGGCTTCCCTGGAGCCAATGTTCTTGATGTGCGAAATTTGCTCTACGGAGATAATAAGCCTAACAAGGGAAAGGACCACCTGAAATCCAAATGTATCTACCTTTGCCTGAATAGAGACACGACAAAAATCCTTGAGCACGTGAAAAATGAACTTAACAATGCAAACCTGAGAATCTCAGAGGATAAATGGGATAAAACGCCTATAACCTATAAGATAAAGCACTTTAATGATATAACGAATGTAATTCTCTCTGGATCCACGGCTCATTCTGTCGTCCGTGTAGAGGGTTCAGATTTGAGAGAAGAGTGGGAAGAATCCCTGGATTTCTACGCGGAGAGAGAAAAAGAGGGAAAATACTCGGGAATTGTTTCTGTGGAAGAAATACGCAGTTTTCTTGATAGAATCGATGATAATGCTGATTATGTTTGCCGTCGAGAAACAGGAGTAACATATCGCTGCACCATGTATTCTTCCCGGATCGGCGGTCACATCCAGGCTAATGTCGGGAATATCTTGATACTGTCAGGAGAGAGCCGGCTACCGGATTTCACAATGTCGCCGCCAAGAAAAAGCCGGGAAAGTATTTATGATACTTTAAAGCCGGATACTATAATTGGGTATAATGTCTACTATAAGCTAGAAAACTGATTCAAGATCAAATTGTTAAAATTTAAAATAATAGATAAATAATCTATTAATACCGCGTGGATTCGGAAAAGTATCGGAGATGGAAGTATTCCCATCTCCGTTTTATCGTGCCATGCTTTTAGTGTGACATTTGTTTATGAATTAAAGTCCTGAAATGAGTCTTGCAATCTTTGCTCGTTAAAGATATACTGCAAATAGATAAGTTAGACAAACTAATATGTCTAACATTTATAAAAATGTCTAACAAAGAATGGGGAGCGTAATGGAAGAGCAATACAATGGCCAGCAGAACGATCAGGAATCAAACGAGGCTGAAAAAAAGAGAAACAGTGCAAGGGAGGGACAAAAACAAGATTCATACTGGGGCGATGAGTCCCTCATAAAAGACTTCCAGGATTATGTAAAAGATCACGGTTTCGTGAAAACGGAAGTCTATGAAGGTCTTATCAAAAGATGGCTCGACCGGCAGAGAAACGGAATCGATACAGGTGAATACAGACAGAGTGCTCTTGATTTCGAAACTCTTTTAGCGCAGATACAGAGAATGTATAACGAGTCGCTGGGGGCCAGATCCACTTTGGTGAAAGCGCATAAAGAGCAGGTAGATGCTCTGAAGACAGCAAGAACGGCCGCAGAGGCCGAGGCTGCCAAAGAAAAGGCTTTCCGGGAAAATCTCGAAAAAAAGCTTTCCGAAGCCGAGGATGCTAGGAACGATGCGAACGCACTCAAAGATCAGTTCAAAGCCACATATGAGGATTGGAAAAAGCGCGCCGAAGAAGCTCTGGAAGCGAAGCTGCAGGCAGAATCTGAAAAAGAGGCGCTTGCAGAACAAATTAAAGATATGGAAGAGACGCTCCGGAGGATGGATAAGGACCTGCTGAAAGCGCAATCGGCGCTGGAAAAAGTTTCCGGCGAAAAGGAGACCTATGCCGCCCGTATTCTGAGCTTGGAGTCCGAATTAAACGAAGAGAAGGCCGGAAGAAAAGCGGATGCAGATATAGCAGAAAAAAGACAGAAGGAAGCGGTGCAAGAAGCGGTAAAATCCACACTTGAGTCGGCAAAACTTGATCTGAGAGCGGCGGTGGCAGAACAAAGAGATCGTGATGCGGACCGTCTCGAAGAAGAAAGGCAAAAGCATGCAGATGTGATAGCTGCGATGCAGGAGAAGATTGATCTGGCAAGACAAAAACAGGGAGAAGCCGAGACCGAACGAAACGCTGCAGTCAGGCTGCAGAGCGAAGCGGAAGCCGCAAGAAAAGATGCAATTATGGAGTTACAAAGCACCCGAGAAGCTCTCGCTGCAGCGGAAGCCAGAATCAAGGCTCTTGAGGACGAATCTGAGAAATAAAGATGCAGGAGAAACAAAATAGTGATTACTTGGTCAAACTTAGCGATGGGGAGGAGGTCTTAATCGAGGCGAAGCCAGACCTGAGTAAATGCGTCTGGCTAGACTGAAGCTATATCGGGAAAACTTAGAGGCCGAACCTGCAGAAGAAAAAAGCCAGCAACGATATACGTGCATATGCCAGAGACAGGAGAAAGTTTAATGCGCTTACTCCTGATCAGAAGATTTTTGTCACAAAACGCATCGAGAAAGATGTTAAAAAGATAGCAAAAAGGAATGGTATTTCAGAAGTGACGACATATGAGTTCGACGTGAAGGGATGTTTTATCTAAAATTCATTTTAATTGGATTTTAGAATCTCATGGGGAAAGTTTTTCCATAAAAAAGAACCGAAACCTTTCTCTAGATAGGTTCGGCTCTTTTTTATTATATGTCAATAAGTAGGAGTTAGATCCCTCCATTTTTCTTATCCAAAATCGTTTTTACCAAAATGCATTTTTATGATATTCTTTTACAACCGGTCTTATAGTTATTTGTTGGAAATCACTTGAATCTGGCCATGGTATTGTCCAAGAATAAACATCATGATATCCACATGTGCAATTATATGTGCACTTCAAATCCTCTACGCAAAAAGTCACATTTCTTTTGAAGTGATGTTTATGTATAGTGTATTCTATTTCATATGGCAACTTGTATTTGACAGTTCGATACATTCCTATGTTATGGCCCACTTGCGCACGAACGGAAATTGTTTTATAGCTAAGAACTCTATAGCCTGTGATAACCCCACTAGTTGTAACACGCGAGCCGTTAGAATTGTATATATATCTTCCAGAAAAGCCCGTCGCATTCTGCTGAGAAGCTTTCATAGCCTTACTCCATTGGTCAATGGTTGAAAAATTCAATCTGTATCTTTTATAAGTGTATGTTACGTCATCTTGAATTTTAAAACGCTGGGCCCTTGTTCCATTGCCTTGATAGATTTGTATTTGAGTGCCGTTATTTGCCTTCCCGCCACTTACATCTAAATAATAATTCCCTAGGGCAGATTGAAAAGTGAATTCAGATCCGTTTCTCTTTATTTTCCATAACTGGTTCTTTCCACCGTGGTAAGACCAAAGTATAACTCTAGTCCCATTTTTTACCTTTCCTGAATTTCCTCCATCAACATCAAGAACTTTTCCGGATTTAACATGAACAATCGCATAATAACTACCTTTTTTTTCAAATCTAAAAGCCTGCGCAGAAGAACGATTAAAATCCCAAAGCTGGATTTTAGTCCCATTATTGCTACTCCCACCGTTGACATCGATAACTTTTTTAAGATTTATAGTGCTTAATATATAACCTCCAAATGTGGTCTGTGCCGCATTTACATCTGTAGGAAATACTATAATCTGTAAAAAGAATACGCATATAATAGTAATCAGTGCAGTGATTTTTTTCATTTAGGGCCTCCTTTCTCCAGCAAATAGAGTGACAAGTTCGTGTTAATAAATTAAAAAAATAAAAAATGTAGTTATTATATGATTTTGTGTGCTCAAATATATGTTTCAAAGATTATAACACAACAAATTGGAATGTCTATAAAAATTGTAGAAAGTTCAATAAAAATGCGCTGTGACACCGTGGCACAATCCATTTTTATTGAATTTCTTACCATTTGTAATCGCAAAAATACGGTATACCTGTTTTTAACAGTCATCTTCCGGCTATGTGTTGTTCATTTAGGACCGATTATTTGATTTATGAGCGTTCCGCTCATAATGTCTAAGATTTTATTTCAACAAGGAAAAAAGATGTCAAAAGGAAAGCATGTCGCATATGTTAGGGTTTCAACTGCCGACCAGAATGAGGCTCGGCAACGCGAAGCTCTGTCAAAATACGCGATAGACAAATGGTTCATAGAAAAAGCTTCCGGCAAGGATGCCAATAGACCACAGCTACAGGCTTTGCTCGAATATGTGCGCGAGGACGATACGGTATATGTTGAAGAGTTCTCTCGGCTTGGACGTTCCACGGCGGATCTTCTTGAAACCGTCAAACGCATAGAAACATCCGGGGCCAAATTTGTGAGTCTGAAAGAAAATTTCAATACACAGACACCCGCGGGGAAATTGCAAATGACAATGATGGCTGCAATTGCAGAATTTGAGCGCTCCATGATCCTGGAGCGGCAGAAAGAAGGAATTGCAATCGCAAAACGCGAAGGGAAATACAAAGGGCGGAAGAAAGTCGAAATACCGAATATCGCTTATTACTACGAGCGTTACATGAGCAGACAGGCAAGCAAGACACAAATAGCAAAAGAGCTCGGAATCAGCAGAAATACGTTAGATCGCCTATTTGCAGAATATAAAGGCGGCGTCAAATAAGACGCCGCTCTCTCTATTAGTCCAGATCACATTCTACATCCAGAATAGCTTCCTTTACTGTCCTCACACACTCATTTACATTCTTGTTAATCTCAATATCCCAAAACCGAAGTACAGTCCATCCTTCAGCCCTCAGCTGCCTGTTCACTTCTTCATCTCTTGACATATTTCGCCTGATTTTTGCATCCCAATATTCATGGTTTGTTCCTACAGGTTTTTTTGTATCGAAATCTCTTCCATGCCAGAATGAACTGTCGCAGAACACAGCAATCCGATATTTCGTGATGGCAATATCAGGCTTTCCAATCAATTTCTTATAATTTTTCCGATAACGGATACCCTCTTTCCAGAGCGCCGTTCGCAGCTTAATTTCTATCAAAGTATCTTTAGACCTTATACGCTGCATATTCTTTCGGCGCTGTTCCGGAGACATATCGTCTGCCATAAATCATTCCTTCCCGCCGTAAGATGTCGGCGGCTCTGCCACCATTTCAAGCATCTGAGGCTGGAAATCATAATGAATAACGTTATGACCTCCTTCGTAAACATCTTTCAGCATGATCTGCCGATCAAGACCAAAGATGGCGCGTAGATCTTTATGAGTGTATTTTCGTACTCCGTTCTGCTGATTCTCAATCATCTTAATAAAATTCGATACCGTTATACCCGAACCATGGACGCCGCTTTCGCGTACTTCATCCTGAATCTGCTTGTCAATGCTCTTTCCAAAGCCTCCGGCAATGTAAGAAAAGAATCCTATCGGATACGCACTTGGACTATAACTGCTGATCCGTTCAAGGTAATTGTGAACCATACGGTTATGGTGATCTCCACTTATACTGTATTTGCTGTATGCCTTATTGTCTATGACGGCCTGATAACCTTCGGAATCTGAAAGCAGTAAGACATCCGGCGCAGACTTGCTGCCCGTCTGTCCGAGGTGGACAGCATCATAGCCAAAGACATCCCTGAACAGCTCTGTTGTGGCAATTTCAAATTCCGTGCATTCATCTCGTCCTTTGAAGGCCATTTCAAAATAAGACGCCATGAACGCACCAACGGAGCCATGAGGATAAGCTTTCTGCAGTATTTCCTCTACCAGATTCGCCGTAATGCCGGTTTCATCTGTTATATCCGCAATCAGCCCAGGTGTGATGCCCGTAATCGGCTTTGCCAGGGAAATTCTAATATATGCCGCACGGATCTTTTGTTCTGCGATGATCCTGGCTGTTACTGTCTTTGTCTTCTCCAGATTCCGCGTATCCTTCCGGTGTTTTGGATCTAAACCGTATTTGCGCTGAAAGAACTCATGGTCTGCCGGGCGGTCAATAAACGGCGGAACAGAGGAAAGAATTTCATCGACTTCAGCCTGCTTTTCCTCAAGAATAACAAGCTGCTTTTCGTCGTTACGCTTGCAAAGCTGCGTATATTCCAGCCAGTTCACCATTGTGTTAGCCATATCCTGCAGATGGCTGAATGGATGATCCGGATTTACATCCCCGCGCCCAGGCTTGTACAGTTCAAAGAAGTTCGGATCCAGGCAAACGTCTCCGACTTCTCTGAAGCGAATAATCTTATGAACAACGGCCTCATACACGGCAGACGACTCATTTTCAGCATCAACTGCCGCAATTTTCGCAATCTCATCCTGCGTTAAATATCTCCCTAATCGGTCATCTGAAAGCAGCTTTAAAAGAAATCTAAATGGACGGATCCTAAACCTTTCATTGACCTGAACGCCGCGTCCAAGTGAAAACGCAGACGGAAACTGATATTTAAGAACCTGACCTTTCAGAACATCGACCGGAGATTCGCCGTTCATAATCGCTTCTCCGGCAAGTGTAAGCTTAATATTTCCGGTTTCTGTTTGATTGAATATTAAGCCAAGGGAAACGAGCCATGCTCCATATGTCCTGCCTCCGGATCCGGATTGGTCACGCCTGGCCCCAACACGCTTCAGCCCCGCTTTCTCAAGAGCTTCTTCATACGCCATCTGTGTTCCCCGCTGTCCTGTCCATTCCTGATTAAGGGAGATGTCAGCAAAGGTAGACAATACCTCAGGCACACTGTCCAGCTTTCTCTTTGGGCGCGTAACCCACCAATAATTAAGCATAGCTGTTTTCCTCCTCCTCCATTCATTACGACATACTGGGCTCTATAGATGGATAATCTATACCGGCGAATGTATTCAAAATAGCCCGAAAAATGATTTCTGCGCCTCTCGGAGGAACAGCCATCCCAATCTGCTTACGCACAGAGGAATACTTCCCAATAAATTCAAAGTCATCCGGAAACGTCTGAATACGAGCGCGCTCTCTGTTTGTCAGCTCGCGTTGAACATCTGACCAGTGATACATGAATGTACCGCCGCCGCCTGCGGCCGTTACTGTATAGGACGGTTTTGCCGGATCCAGCTTTCTATATATCTGACTGATTTTTGTCCTGGTTCTAATCATCAGTTCCGGCGGAACTCCTTCTGCCTGCCAGATATTCTGCCCTGGCTTAATATAGGAAAGTCGTAGCCGCACTTTGTCCTGCAGTTTGCGAATTTCGTTATTCGGCGCTGATGCGGGAATACCAGCAAGCGCAGTGCCCGCACTCACATCACAATTCTTATACGGCTCTGGTGAAGGAACCTTGAATTTGACGCCCTGTGCATCCAAATCATTTCGTATACCCACAATGATAATTCTGTGTCTTGTCTGCGGTACGCCGTATTCTTCAAACTTATACATGTTCGTGACCAGTGTATACCCCGCATTTGCAAGATCATCCAAAATAATTTGGAAATGGCTGCCATCACCTGCAGAGCGGATTCCGGACACATTTTCGGCAAGGAACCACTTTGGCTGATAATATTTCAGCACTTCCACGCCGTATGTATAGAGCTGGCCAAACTTGTCATTCTCTAAACCCTGGTGTTCTCCCACATTGGAGAAACTGTTACATGGGAATCCGTATGCAAATGCATCAATCGATCCGAGAGACGGTATATCCAAATCACGGACATCACTGCAGTAAACCGAAGACCCATCACCATTACATATATTCTTTATATAGGTTTCGCATGTATCCGGATCGAAATCATTTGCCCAAGCATGTACTATTCTTTTTTCTCCATCATCGCTGACAGCATTATGCGCACCGCATGCAATTCCACCCGGTCCGCAGAACAGCTCTCCCAGTCTAAATTCTTCCTTTGACATTATATTTTCTCCTTGGCTTATACGTGATCCCAACGTTCACAGCGGAAAATGCCGCCGCATTGATCTAAAACACAAATCATTATACTTTAATTATTCGGAAAATCCAAATCGCAACAGCTTAAATCGATCGATTTTATACCTTAAAAGCAGTAAAACGATTGTACGCAAAAACAGTTCTTTTCGTGGACACTTTTAAATTGATAAAAAATGCTCAATAAAGTATGATATATGTCAAGAAAATTAAACTCACCCTTTTGTGAACACAGGAGGAGATAATGTCAGTGATATATGGATACGCAAGATGCTCTACAGACGAGAGCCGACAGGACATTGACCGGCAGAAGAGAGAGCTGTTCGCGATGGGCGTTCAGGAGGAAAAGCATATCTACTGGGAGTATGAGTCAGGGACAAAGACCGACCGTGCCGAGCTCGCAAAGCTTCTGGATGTGATCAAGGAAGGGGACACGGTTGCGGCGACGGAGGTTTCCCGTCTCACAAGGTCCACGAAACAGCTCTGTGAGATTCTGCAGACGGTGCAGGACAAAAATATCCGACTTTTGATAGGGACATTCAATGTTGACTGTCGTTCAGATCTGATTGATCCAATGACGAAAGGCATGCTGATGATGTGGGGAGTCTTTTCGGAAATGGAAAGGGATATTATCTCCCAGCGTGTTAAGTCAGGAATGCAGAACGCTGCCGCTAAAGGGAAGCAGATTGGTCGGCCGAGGCTGACCGTAGAGAATATCCCGGATAAATTCTGGAAGTACAATTTGTTGTATAAAAATGGAACTATCACAGTGTCGGAATTCGCCAGGCTACTATGTTGCTCACGTACAACCATTTATAAATATATAGAAATAACATCTATTCCATAAAAAAGATGGGAACAACAGATGATGATTTCGTGGCCACACTCATGAAGATGTATCAAAATCTTGCTTTGAAACAATCCAAACGTTTAAGAGGTGGTAAAAGTGAATTCAGATAAATTTAAACTCGTTGAGAATGTTATTATAATTTTGGCGCTTTCTATCTATATTAAAAATAATCCTGACATTTATCAAAGAGCAACTTCTCCATTCGGCATAATTGTTTTTGTTATTGCTTTTGTTAGTGTTTTTTTGTTTTTTATTATCGATGATTACCCTAACCTCAAAAAAATGATTATCAGTTTTTTATTCTCTGTAATTTCTGGAATTTTCGCAAGCATCGTATATCATTACTTATCAATGTTTTTACATTGGAATTAATGCAGGGTAAAAGCTGGATCTGCAAAATACTGTTAGAGCCCGCTTGAAACATAAACATAGGAGGGTGCAATCTGTATTGCTCTCGCCAAACACAATCAGTAATTAAAATTCGAAGAAACATGGAGAGGGACAAGGAGAACAACCGGAAAATTAGGGCAATGTGATGGACTGTGTTGAGATTTTGGGACACAGAAATCAGTAAAAACCTAGAGGAATGCATGCAGGCAATTAAAGAAGCTATGCTTCAATCGAGGTTTGAAAAATGGCAAACGGCGGATGAAAATGATTATAATATATACACAAGACAAGACCATAATACATAAAAACGCAGATTGTGCCAAAAGGGATATATTGGATTTATACGGGGAAAAACTAGGACAAGAGGCATACTGCGCTGTCATAGGAAGACCAATAGGAGCTTCATACAGAAAATACGGCGGTCCGCTTGTTGTGGTTGTCAGCAAGGAAGAAGCTGAACGGATTCAGGCAAAAGAACTATCTATTGAAATGAAAAACTCCAATTATTGACAAAATTAACAGTTAATGTTACGGTTGACTTGCCATAATTCCCTTTGGCACATAAAAAAGAGGGTTCTTCTCAATAGACCCTCTTTTTATTTTTCTGGCAGTGGATGGCCCCGAAAATTCCCCTATCAAGAAATTCAATGTTGCAAACAAATGTTTGCTGGAATATAATAGAACTATGCAAACCACCTGTCTTAAGGATTTGCATACTATGTACTGTTTGACAGATTATGTGTAATAAGCACAAAAATTGAAGGAAATAGTCAAATGTATCTATAGTGGAGTTGTGCAAACCAACAAAATATCTGTCTAATAGTATTATTTAATTCCTACTGTTGTAGGTACTTACAGCCGCGCATTGTACAAACTGTGTCTAATAGTATTATTTAATTCCTACTGTTGTAGGTGAATCCCGAACAGGGCCTTCCTTGCGAGTCTAATAGTATTATTTAATTCCTACTGTTGTAGGTTCATCATGGTTATGGATTCCGGTTCATCGTCTAATAGTATTATTTAATTTCTACTGCTGTAGGTCTCCATAATTTTTTAATGTTTGATTTCTACTGTTGTAGATAAATGGTCAATAATTTAAACACCACGGCTCAATATCATCCACTTATCTTGACTATTTCTAAAAACCCATAATTTTATAAAAAATAAGGTGCCAAAAGGCACCTTATTTTTTTAATAGACAAATGTGTATCGCATCCAATTAAAATGGATTTTATTGATTCAAAAAAGCATTTGTTGTTTCTTATGCATTGCTCCACAGCTCAAAATGGGATTATACTTGCTTCTAGCAATATGGGGTGTAAGAGGTATCTTATATGAAAATGTATCTTAAACTCGATCACTCGTTAAGCACAATCCATTGTACGCTCGGCGGGATGGAGGCTGTTTTCCAGATGATGATGGAAGTCGAAACAACGAATCAGGAAGCTATTGGATATCTGATGCAGAGCTGCATCGCAACCATCCGGCAAGAATGCAACTCAATAAAAGAAGTAGAAGAATTATTGAGAAAATCTCAAACAGAAAACTAACTCCTCTCCTCTTCTCTCTTCTTCTTTAAGGATAGACCGCGTGCTTTCTTATAAAATCTCAAAATGATCTGTCGGACTCGTTCCCCGCT
>OCVV011285644.1_pt1 | contig 12549 bp, 10 predicted proteins | sample 1539721 | NCBI WGS metagenome assembly OCVV01 (sample SAMN02144230, study PRJEB22623) | gut metagenome | biome: sheep rumen | host: Ovis aries | place: New Zealand | reverse complement strand
ATATTGTTCTTATATTGTTCCTATATTGGGGATATAAGAACAATATGCGAACAATATGTAAACAATATAAGAACAATATAAGATATGCCGAATTGGGGGCGAATCGGGTAGGTTTTTGGGGGGGAGAGGCGAGGGTGATTTGTGAGAGGCGAGGTGGCAGTATGGAGAGGGGATGTGGCGTGGCGGAGGGAGGAGGGGAGATTTATTTTTGGTCATTCCAAAATTTTTTATTATTTTTGCATTTTAATTAAGGAATCAAAATATAGTATTATACACTGGTTGATATGTTTATGAAAAGGAAAAGTTTGTTAGTGATGGCTATCCTTGCGGTGTCGGCCACGGCGGCGCAGGGGCAGGGAATAATGGGGGGCCATGTGACGGGGCAGGTGCAGTTGGACGGCCAGATGAGCAGGGCGGACAGCACGATCGGGGCGCAGGATGTGCCGGAGAGGCTGCTGATGAACGCACGCGCGGACATTATGTACACGAACGGCGATTTCAGCGCGGGGTTGAGGTTCGAGATGTACCAGAATCCGCTGCTGGGATTCGACGCGGAGTACAAGGGCCAGGGCATAGCGAACTATTTTGTGTCATACAACGGTAAGCGGCTGAGTGTGACGGCGGGAAATTTCTACGAGCAGTTCGGCAACGGGTTGATACTGCGGACGTATGAGGACCGCAATCTTGGGTTGGACAATTCGCTTTTCGGGTTGGGAGTGCAGTTCCGGCCTGTGGAGGGGGTGACGCTGAAGGCGGTGGCGGGGAAGCAGCGGGTTTACTGGGGCTACGGTGAGGGTTTGGTGCGCGGAGTGGATGCGGAGGTGAACCTGGGGAGCATAGTGAAGGCGATGAGGGAGAGCAAGTTCCGGGCGACGGTGGGAGCGGGTTTTGTGAGCAAGTACGAGGAGGACGAGTCGATACCGTCGGCGGCGAATGCGGAGATGCGACTGAACCTGCCGCTGAATGTAGGGGCGGCGAGTGTGAGGGCCGACGTAGGCTACGGGAACTGGAGCCTGCAGGGGGAGTATGTGCGCAAAGGGCAGGATCCGAGCGCGGTGAACGGATATATATACCGTCCGGGGGAGGCGTTGCTGCTGGGGCTGACGTACTCACAAAGGGGCTTCAGCGCGAGCCTGCAGGCGAAGCGGATAGACAACATGGGCTTCAAGAGTGTGCGTTCGCGGAGTGGCGAGATGCTGTATATCAATTACCTGCCGGCGATTACGAAAAATCATACGTATGCTTTTCTGGCGATGTATCCCTATGCGACGCAGGTGAACGGGGAGCAGGGTTTGCAGGGGGATGTGATGTATAAGTTCAAGAAGGGGACTTTGCTGGGAGGCAAGTACGGGATGGATGTGCATGTGAACAGTGCGGTGGTAGTGGGGCTGGACACGACGGTGACAGGCGGAGCGGGCACGGAGGGCTACGAGACGAGTGGCGGCCTTGGGCAGACGCTGTACGGCGATGTGTCGGTGGAGGTGGCGAAGAAGCTGAGCAAGAGCGTGAAGGCCACGGTGACCTATGCCTACCAGGTGTTCAACCCGGTGGTGGAGAACGAGCCGGGGGGGCTGCACCACAACAATATCGTGGTGGCAGATGTGTCGTGGAAGGTGAACAAGAAGCACTCGCTGCGATTCGAGGCGGAATGGCTTGGGAGCGACAGTCACTACGATGCCGCCGACCCGGAGCACGGGGACCGTCGTGCGGGCGACTGGGTGATGGGGCTGGTGGAGTGGAATATCGGTTCGCACTGGTTTGTGTCGGCGAGCGACCAATACGCATATCACGACGGTACGGGCAACTATCCGAACGTTGCCGTTGGGTACACGAGCGGAGCGACACGCCTGCAGGTGGGCTACGGGAAGCAGAGGGAGGGTATGCTGTGCATCGGCGGGGTGTGCCGACTGGTGCCGGCGAGCAACGGGCTGACGTTCAGCCTGACGACGAGTTTCTAAGTGTTTAGTGTTTAGTGTTAAAAGAAAAATGATTATGAAAAAGATATTTCTGGGAATAATAGGTTTGATGGTTTTAACGGGGCTGATGACGTCCTGCGACAAGATTGAGGAGGGGGAGTATACGGTGTATGACGGAGCTGTGGTGAGCTGGACGGCGGGGAGCCCGATAGCCGATGCGGTGCAGCGGGCCTACGTGGAGAAGTACACAGGGCCGCGGTGCAGCAACTGCCCGACGGCGGACGTGACGCTGGGTAACATCCACAACGAGGACGTGGTGGTGGTGAGCATCAACCACCCGAAGGGGCAGGGAGTGCCCTACCCCGGGGAGCCGGATATGCGCACGGATGGTGGTACGGCGTGGGACGAGTATTACGGCATCAACGCGATTCCGGCGGCGTATGTGAACCGCGACCGCGGGACGCAGTATCAGGGCGACATGGGCAATATTGTCGGGGCCATCAATGCGGTTCTGGGCGAGACGCCGACAGTGGCTGTGGAGGTGAGTGCCACCCACAGCACAAAGGTGGACATCACGGTGGACCTGCAGTTCCTGAAAGCATACGGCAGCCCTGTGACCCTGACGGCGGCCATCATCGAGGATTCGCTGGTGTACAAGCAGCTGCTGCCCGACAACAGTGTGGACGAGGCATACGTGCACAACCACATGCTGCGCAAGGTGATCACGGGATACTGGGGTCGGGACATCGAGGCCAAGGGCACCGAGGGCGAGGCCCTGCGGGGCACACTGAGTTTCACTCCCGCCGAGGACATCAACCTGGCGAACAGCCACATCGTGGTTTTTGTGAGCGACAAGTCGTCGCGCAAAGTGTTGAACTGCGCAAGCTGCAGAATCAGCGAGTAGTGTTTAGTGTTAAGTGATTAGTGTTTAGTTTTATGAACCGAAGGATTCTTGGACTGGCGTTGCCGAACATCATCACCAACATCACTGTGCCGTTGCTGGGCATGGTGGACACGGCGATTATGGGCCACCTGTCCGAGGAGGGTTTGGGGGCTATAGCCATCGGGGCGTCGCTCTTCAACCTGATTTATTGGAACTTCGGTTTTCTGCGCATGGGCACCAGCGGTATCACGGCCCAGGCCTACGGCGCGAGGCGGTGGGACGAGGCGGTGAAGACCCTCGTCCGCGCCTGCACCATTGCGCTGGGCATAGCGATGGCGCTGATTGTGCTGCAGTGGCCCATAGGGCTGCTGGTGCCGGTCATCTTTGAAGGGAGCGACAAGGTGCTGGCGATGGCGCAGACCTACTTCCAGGTGCGCATCTGGGCCGCTCCGGCCACCCTGGGGCTCTATGCCATCAAGGGGTGGTTCATCGGCATGCAGGATTCCAAGACCCCCATGTGGATAGCCATTGCGCTGAACATTGTCAACATCATCTTCTCCCTGCTCTTCGTCCTGGTGTTCCACTGGGACATTGCCGGCGTGGCGCTGGGCACAGTGGTGGCACAGTACTCCGGCTTGGCGATGGGCATCGTTTTCCTGCGGAGGAAGTTCAGGAATGAAGAACTGAAAATGAAGAATGAAGAATCGGCTGATGCAACAAGTCATTCTTCATTCCTCAAGGGTGCACTGCGCTGGGAGGAGATGCGCCGGTTCTTCAAGGTGAACGGCGACATCTTCCTGCGCACGGTGTGCCTTTCCGCGGTGTTCACCTTCATCACCGCCGCCGGCAGCCACATCAGCGACGAGGTGCTGGCGGTGAACAATCTGCTGATGCAGTTCTTCACCATCTTCAGCTACATCATGGACGGCTTCGCCTACGCCGGGGAGAGCCTGGTGGGCCGCTACATCGGTGCCCGCGAGGCCAAGAACCTGCGCTCGGCGGTGCGGCTGCTCATCGTGTGGGGGCTGGCGCTGACGGTGGTATTCACCGGAGCCTACGCCGTGGGCGGCGAGTGGTTCCTGGCCATCTTCACCGACCAGCAGGCGGTCATCGACGCCGCCGGCGACTACCTCTTCTGGGTGCTCATCGTTCCCGTGTGCGGCTTCGCGGCATTCCTCTTCGACGGCATCTTCATCGGTGCCACCGCCAGCCGCAGCATGCGCAACGCCATGTTCGTGGCCACCGCCGCTTTCTTCGCCGTCTACTACGGCCTGAAAGCCCTCAACGCCCCCCTCGACACCCTCACCTGGAACAATATCCTCTGGACAGCTTTCATGGTCTTCCTCACCCTGCGCGGCCTGCTGCAGTGGATGAGGCTCCGGAAAGACGTCTACGGACAAGTGGAAACGAAAACCGTTGCATCATGAAGAAAGCCATCCCAATAGCGATTCTCGTCCTGTTCCCCTTGTTGGCATGGGGACAGACCGTCAGTGTGACGATTGAGCACATGCCATCACCCCGCTACACGATGTTTCGGATCGGCGAGGACCAAAAGGTCACCCGTCAACGGGTTTTCTACTTTCGAGTCGACGGGGAATGGCACGACACTGTCAGTGACATCGCCTCGCTTTCCCTGACCCACAGCCAGCATGAACATATTCTCCGCAGTGCTGCAGCCATCAAATCACTGCCCAAGGATTCCAGCATCGCCATCGATGGCAGCTGGACCCAGTTCGAGTATCGCGAGGGCGACTCCGTTTACCAATACGGGACCTTCAGCGACACACCCGACTCACTTGCGGACTACCTTTGGACTCTGTTCTACCGGCCGGAAGACGTCCTTATTTATGGCCAGATAGGCCAGACGGACATATCTGCCGACTGCCCCAATTGTTGGGACGTTCTGCCCTTTGCCCACATCAGTGTCCTCACCGAGAAGGGCGACACCGTGGCCACCACCCTAGCCAACGACCATGGAACCTTCGAGCTCAACGTCTTGCCCGGCAACTACAGTATCGCCGTCTCCCATCAGGGCTACGACACACGCATTCTCACCCACGTCAGTCTGAAAGAACACCTTGAAATAGCGAGTTTTATTCTCCAGCCCACTAAGAAAAAACACCGCACCATACGAGAACCCCTATCTACACAATGAAACACCTGCTGCTCATAATCTCCCTACTGACACTCACCATTGTGCCGACCCACGCCCAGACGGAGGGGAACAACGCCTCTGCCCGGCCCAAGGTGGCCGTTGTGCTCAGCGGCGGCGGCGCCAAAGGCGTGGCGCACATCAGCGCCCTGCGCGCCATCGAGGAGGCCGGACTCCCCATCGACATCATCACCGGCACCTCCATGGGCTCGCTCATCGGCGGACTCTATGCCGTGGGCTGGAGCACCGACGAGCTGGACTCGCTGGTGCGCTCGCAGGACTGGCCTTTCCTCCTCTCCGACCGTGTCAACCCCGAGTCCGTCGACATCGACACCCGCCGTCTGCAGAACACCTACGCCCTCTGGCATGCCTTCACCTCCGGCAAAGGCAACCGCAATTCCGGCGCCGGATTCATCCGCGGCACCAACCTTGACCACCTCTTCGACCGCCTCCTCGAGGGCTATCTGGACTCCATCGACTTCAACACCCTCCCCATCCCCTTTGCCTGCGTGGCCACGGACGTCATCACCAACACCGAGGTTGACTTCCACTCCGGCTACCTCAAGCAGGCCATGCGCGCCTCGATGTCCATTCCCGGAGTCTTCTCGCCTGTGCGGATGGGCGACCGCCTGCTGGTGGACGGCGGCCTACGCAACAACTACCCTGCCGACATCGCCCGCCAGATGGGTGCCGACATCATCATAGGCGTCACCGTCCAGGGCGACACCCTCGTGGCCGACGATGTCACAGGTCCCATCGAACTCCTGATGCAGGTCATCGACATCAACTGCAAGAACAAGTACAACGACAACATAGCCATGAGCGACATCGTGATGCACGTCGACGTAAGCGGCTACAGCGCCGCCTCCTTCACAGCCGCCGCCATCGACACCCTGCTGCGCCGCGGTGCCGAAGAGGCCGCACGCCACCGCGACGAGCTCCTGGCCCTGCGCGACAACATCGCTGCCAAACGAGCCCGTTGGGACTCCCGTCGCTCCTCCACCCCCACATCTGTTGACCCCAAAGAGGCCAAGTCCTCCTACAAACTCACCGCCCAACCCACCCCCCTGCTCTACAACCCCGTTGTCGGCGTAGCTTTCCGTTTCGACAACGAGGAGACCGGCGCCCTCCAAATTGGAGCCCGCTTCCCCTTCCAGTGGGGCATCCCCATGGAGGTCAACGGTCACCTGCGCCTCGGCAAACGCATCCAGTTCCACGTTGAGCAGTTCCTCTATCCCCGCGGCATCACCTCACCCTCGCTTTCCTACACCTTCTTCCGCAATGACATAGACATCTATTCCGACGGCATCCGCACTTACAACTCCAAGTACAACCAGCACCGCCTGTCCCTGATGCCCATCAACTCGCGCTTCCGCAAATACAAACTCCGTGCAGGCATCCTCTTCGACTACTTCGATTTCTACGACCCCATACTTTCCGCCGGCGGCCCCGCCATTGTTGTCGACGACTCACGCTTCTTTTCCTATCACTTCGAATCCATATTCTACACAGAGAACGACTACTACACTCCCACCCGAGGCATCTTCTTCACAGCCTCCTACACCTACCGCACAGACAACCTCTTCACCTACCTCGGCAAACCCGGCATCAGCGAGGTGCGTACCATCTGGCGCAACTCCTTTTCGTTCACCGACCGATTCACCCTCTCCCCCTGCCTCATTGGAAGACTCGTCTTCTCCGAGGAGGACACACCCCTACCCTTCGCCAACGCCATCGGCTCCTACCAGAGCATTGTCGACCAGCAGCTTGCCTTCCCTGGCGTGCATAGTCTCACCTACGTCGACCCATTGTTTGTCGCCGCGCAGCTGCGCCTGCAGTTCAACATCCACAAGAACCAATACGTCATCCTGCGTGCCGCCATAGCACGAGAGTCCCAGGACTTTGAAGAGCTGCTTCAAATCGAGCCCAACATATATGGCTTCTCCCTCGGCTACTGCTACAACTCCTTCCTCGGCCCCATCTCCGCCGACCTCGGCTACTCCACCCTCGCCCCGAGTCTCAACTTCTACCTCAACATCGGACATTATTTTTAATATTAAAACATACAAACAAAAAAACAACATAATGAAAGCAAACGACCTCTATACCCTCTTCGCTCAGCAGGTGGCTGAGTACCACAAGACCGACAACGTCGACGCCCCGCAGCACAACCCCTACACCGACGGCACCTTCGAGGCCGTGCTCTGGGAGAAGTCGTGGGTGGACACCGTGCAGTGGCACCTCGAGGACTTGGTGCGTCCCGACGATGTGGACCCCGTCTACGCCCTCCAGCTCAAGCGCCGCATCGACCGCTCCAACCAGCACCGCACCGACCTCGTGGAGCGCATCGACGACCACTACTACAGCCAGTTCAAGGATGTGAAGCCTCAACCCGACGCCCGCCTCAACACCGAGACCCCCGCCTGGGCCATCGACCGTCTCTCCATCCTCGCCCTCAAGGTCTACCACTTCCAGATCGAGGCCAACCGCGGCGACGACGAGCACCGTGCCAAGTGTCAGGCCAAACTCGACACCCTCCTCACCCAGCGTGCCGACCTCACCCTGGCCATCGACCAGCTCCTCGACGACCTCGCCGCCGGCCGCCGCCAAATGAAGCTCTACCGCCAGATGAAGATGTACAACGACCCCTCGCTCAACCCCATGCTGTACAAAAAGTCATAAAACTAATGCACAACGTCCTCGTCATCCGCCTCTCCGCCCTCGGCGACGTGGCCATCATGGTGCCGCTGGTCGAACGTTACGCCTCGGCCAACCCCGACCTGCGCTTCACCATCGCCGGCCCGCCGCTGCTACAGCCACTGTTCGAGGGCATGCCCAATGTGGAATACCTGGGACTCAAGAAGAAACAGAGCTTCATCAAGATATACCAAGTGCTCAACGCCGTCGGTGCCGACACCGTTATTGACCTCCACAAGGTGAACCGTGTAGGCTTCGCCCTCACCCTGCTGCGCCTGCGCCACCTCTTCGACTTCCATTTCCGCCTCTGCGCCCTGCGCAAAGGCAAACTCTCGCGCTGGCTCTTCCTCCACCACTGGCGCACCACCCCCCGCAAACCCCAGTTCGAACGCTACAACGATGTCTTCCGCCGCGCCGGACTCAAAGAAAATGAAGAATTAAGAATGAAAAATGAAGAATCAACCAACGCGACAAAAAATTCTTCATCCTTCACTCCTCATTCTTCATCACCCACCATCGGCATTGCCCCCTTTGCGCAGCACAAGGGCAAGATATGGCCGGCGGAACTGATGCAGCAACTCATCGGCCTCCTGGCCGGGCGGGGCTACAGCGTCATCCTCTTCGGCAGCAAGGACGAGGCCCCCACCCTCGAACAATGGGCCGAACCCTACGAGGGCGTCACCTCCGTGGCCGGCAAACAGTCCTTCCGCGAGGAGCTGGACATCATCAAGTCGCTCAGCCTCATGGTCTCCATGGACAGCGCCAACATGCACTTCGCCTCAGCCCTCGGCGTGCCCGTGGTCAGCATCTGGGGCGCCACGCACCCCGACTTCGGCTTCTACCCCTACAATCAGAATCGCTCCAACGCCCTCTGCGCCAACCTTCCCTGCCAGCCCTGCTCCGCCTACGGCAACCGCCCCTGCCGCTTCGGCGACTACCGCTGCCTCCACGCCGTCACCCCCCAAATGGTCCTCGACAAAATCCTCGCCAACGGCTGAAAAAAATTTTATATAACGGCGAATTACTCGAATCAAGAGAAGGGGAAATTTGACGTTTCCCCTCCCTATCATCGCCCTACCAACTCCTTACCAACTCCCTACCAACTCCTACCACGGTGGGAGATGATAGGCTTATAACAGGTTGATGACAAAGTTTTTAAACGAAAAAGGACCAAAAACGGCCCTTTTATGGTTGAATTTTGACATTTTCACCTGCGGAAGAGGTGGACGGAGGTGCGCAGGGCGAGGGTGAGGATGAGGAGCAGGATGGCCGGGGCCAGACCGCACCAGAGCACCCACACTGCCGCTGCGGCGAAGCAGGCATCGAGCAGCCATAGCGACCACCGGGGGCTGCGCTCCAGGCGGATGGAGACGAGAATCAGCAGCGGATTGGCCCAGAGGATGTTGAGGTTCCACTGGGTGCAGTAGTGGTCGGTGCCCACCCACATGAAGACGAGGAACAATCCCACCAGTCCGGCCAGGACGAAGAGCACGCGGTCCATCCAGGGACGGCGCCACCCTTTCCAAGTCATAACAGCCACCAGCACAAGCAACAGCGCGAACGCCACCACCGGCGGGAAGCTGGCAGCGAGGGGTTGGCGCGTCTCGGGCAGGAGTTGTTCCGACGGGGCGGCGATGTTGGCGTTGCCGCAGTCGCCGCGCCAGAGGGTGGCGGCATAGATGTCACGCATCTCGAGGGGGAGGAACATGCGTTCCATGTCCGTGGCGCGGTGGTCGGCGGGGAGACCGAAGAGCATGTCGATGCCCAGGCGCCACCACTCGAGGGTGCCACGGAGGTTGTCGCTCACCAAGCGGCGGTAGCTGCGGGGTTCGGCCTGCCAGTCGGAGCCGAGGACGGTGTCGCCCTTGCCGATGGCCATCGCCACCATGTCGCGTACGCGCGTGGCGCAGTTGTCGCGGAAGAAATCGTAGCGGTAGTAGCGGTATTCGGGCAGGTAATTCTGTTCCAAGAGGAGGTAGAGGTTCGCCGTCTGACGGGCGTCGAAGTGGAGGCGTTGCTGGGTGACGAAGCGGCCCTCCGAGGCATACTCAGCCATGAAGTGTCCGAAGGAGGTGCGACCGAGCTGGTAGTCCAGCTGGCCGCGCATGAACTTCCAATAGAAGTGGGGCGTGTCGAAATCGAAGGTGCCGTAGTTGTACACCAGGTCAATGCCGCGCGCGGGGTCGCAGATGCGTATGGCGCTGTGGCCGAAGGTGGTGTAGAAGTCGTTGCCGGGTCCGCAGGTCAGCACATAGGCCGCGGCGCTGTCGCTCAGCGGACTCTGGGCGTGGGCGGAGTTGAAAATTGAAAATTGTAAATTGAAAAGGATGCCAACGCAGAGCATCAGCCTAATCGTTTTTTTTATGTATCCGGATGATTTCATTGTTTGGATTTCAATTCTCAACTTTCAATTTTGTTATTCTCCCTCGCCGATGGCCTCGGTGGCGAGGTGGGGACGGAGCTTGTCGATGTCGGGGTCCTGACGGGGCGCCATGTGGATGGGGGCGCTTTCCTTGGCGTTGTGGACAGTGACCTGCGGGAAGGGGATGTCGACGCCGGCCTCGTTGAAGGCGATGTAGATGTCCTCGCGGATGTGTTTCCACACCTCCCAGTAGTCCTCCACGGTGACCCAGAGCCAGAGAGTGATGTCGACAGAGTTGTTGCCGAGTTCGCTAACGGCGATGGTCGGCGGCTTGGGATCCCACTGGATGAGTTTCTCGCTGCGCACCACGTCCCACAGCACCTGCTTGGCCTTGGCCAGGTCGGTGCCGTAGGCCACGGAGGCCACGACGTCGAGGCGGATCAGCGGTTCCTTGGTGTGGTTGATGAGGCTCTTGGTGGCCAGCTCGCTGTTGGGGATGATGACGGTGCGGCCGTTGAAGGGGCGCATGATGGTGTGGAAGATGCGGATTTCCTTGATGTAGCCCTTGTAGGAGCCGCACTCGATGTAGTCGTCCACCTTGAAGGGCTTCATCAGCAGGATGATGACGCCGCCGGCGAAGTTCTGGAGGGTGCCCTGCAGGGCCATACCCACTGCCAGACCCATGGCGCCGAGGAGGGCGATGAAGGAGGTGGCCTTGATGCCGATGACGTCCATGGTCATGATGACTATCATGGCTTTGAGCAGCACGTCGACCAGCGAGCCGAGGAAGGACTTGAGCGACCCTTCGGCGCCGCGCTTGTCGAGGGCCTTGATGATGAGTTTCTTGAGCCACTTGGCCAGTTTCATGCCAGCCCAGAGGATGAGGATGGCCACGAGGAGTTTGGGGACGAACTCGACGGTGAGTTTGGTGAGGGCGGAGAGGCCGTCCTTGATGATGGGGTTCTCGCCGGTGACAATCTCTTTGACGTCGGCGAGGCTGTTGATGTTGGTCAGGCTGTCCTTGACGGTCGAAATGGTGCTGTCGACAGCTTTGATGCCTTCGGGCACCACGGCCTGGGCGGGGTCGGCCTGGGCAGCTGCCGCGATGATGGCGGGGGTGTTGTCGTCTAATAATAACATAGTTATCTTTATTTTTTACAATTCAATTAGTCTGCAAAGATACGAAAAAAGTAAAAACCTGCGAGCAAAAAAAAGTTTTTTTGTATCTTTGCAGCCCGAAAGAAATGGAGCGCCGGCGTCCCGCCGGCAAAAAATTGGAGTGCAGGCTGCCAGCCTGCGAAAAAACTAAAAAAATGAAGAAAACGATACACAATTGTCCTGAACTGATGGAGACCATCGACCGCATGGGCTTCCTGCCGCTTTTGGGTGGCGACATCGAGGGCTTCTCGGCCGACGAGATGGTGGCGCCGGAGTGCCGCTACCGTGTGCTGCCCGACGGCGGCTGGGAGTGGCCGCTGTGGCAATGGAAAGGGCCCGTGGTGACCGAAGGAGGCTATGTCTACGGCAAGTTCTTCAACGGCAAGGCGGGATTCATCACGCGCCGTTGGTGGCCCGACTTCTGCAACTACCGCCGCAGCCTGCATCCCCTGCCCGCCGAGGACTCCATCGAGGGCACCATCCTCGCCGTGCTGCAGGTGAACGGCAGCATGATCACCCGCGACCTGCGCCGCGCCTGCGGTTTCGACGGCCCGAAGATGAGGGGCAAGTTCGACTCCTACGTCACACGTCTCCAGGCCACCTGTCGCATCGTCACCGAGGACTTCGTCTACCCCCGCGACAAGCACGACCGCCCCTACGGCTGGGGCTGGGCCCTGCTCAACACCCCCGAGCACCTCCTCGGCCACGAGGCCTGCCAATGCGGGCACACGCCCGAGGTATCGCACCAGCTGCTGCTGACCCACTTCCGCCAGATTATGCCCTACGCCACCGAACGGCAGCTGGCGAAAGTTCTTGGGTGAAAGTTGAAAGTTGAAAAATGAAAAATCGGCTGGCGCAACGATGTGATGCGCCAGCCGATTCGTTATTCTGTGATGCCGGCAGGACGCCGGCGCTCCATATTATTTTCCAAGCTCCACAATGTGGTACTTGCGGGTGCCGAGGCCGATCTTCTCGGCATGCTCGATGGTGTGGATGCCGTGCTGCTTGTCGATGCGATCGGTGAGGGTCGTGGGGTCGTTGTCGGGCGTTGCCTCCATATTGTTGATGATGTCGACGCAGGCCTGGTCGAGGGCCACGGGGTCGGTGGAGGCCAGGATGCCGTAGTCCTGCAGCTTGACGGGGGTGGGATGGTCCACGCAGTCGCAGTCGATGCTCATGTTGTTCATCACGCTGATGTAGATGATGCCCTTCTTGCCGTTGAAGTGGTTGACCACAGCCTGTGCGGCGGCGGCCATGCTCTCGAGGAAGCCGTCCTGGTTGCCGATGAACTCGGGCGTCCAGAGCTTGGCGATGTCGAGTTTCTCCATCTTGCCGCTGGAGTGGATGTAGGCCTTGCCGTTGGGGCTGGCGCAGCCGATGG